>Ga0114938_1000179_pt1 | contig 50994 bp, 38 predicted proteins | sample AshMeaBigSpring_FD_88675 | JGI IMG/M metagenome (GOLD analysis project Ga0114938, IMG submission 88675) | Groundwater microbial communities from Big Spring, Nevada to study Microbial Dark Matter (Phase II) - Ash Meadows Big Spring | ecosystem: Environmental > Aquatic > Deep subsurface >...
CTACCGGTTTTGTGGATCAGCCGCGGGGCGCTAGCCCGCGGTCTTTCGCGGATGAACCGCGGGCTAGCGCCCGGCGGCTGATGAGTGATTTCGGTAACTTATTGTTGAACAGCGCCTTAGGCGCGATCATCCACCGCCTGCGACACCTGGCCTTGCAAGGCGACCAGTCGGCGGTAGCGGGCGTAGAGGCGGTCGTAGGCCTGTACGGTCTCGGCGACCGGCGCAAACTGCCGCGGCGCGCCGGCGGCGTGCGCGGCGAGAAAATCGTCCCACGCGGTCGCCTGCCCCGCCCGGTGCTGGTGCCGGAACTTCGCCAGCAGCGCCGCGCCCCAGGCCGTCCCTTCGTGCGCCCCGGCCAGGATCGACACCGGTGTGGCAAACGCGTCGGCCACGATCTGGCCCAGCTCGGGGGTCTTCGTCAATCCGCCCGAGAGGATGATCTGCGTGCGCGGGAACCCTTGCTCGGCCAGCACCTCCGACCCCAGGCGCAGATTGAAAATGGTCGACAGGAGGGCCGCTTTGGCCACGTGGCCGGGCGTGGCGTTGGCCCCATTCAACCCGACGACCAGGGCCGTGCCGCCGCAGTCCACGCCCAGTCCCGGCTCGTCGTCCATAAAGGGAAGCGCCAGCAGCCCGCCGCAGTCCGCAGGAACTGCCAGCAGCTGCGGCATGACCAGCTCGAACGCCTGGCCACGGCCACCGGCCGTCACGGCGCCGAACATCTCGATCACGGCGTTCATGAACGTGGTCCCGTTGCGCAGGTAGACCATGTTGATCGGCTTGCCGTCGGGCGCGCAGAAATGGTCGATCGCCTGGGATACGCCGTGAAAGGGACGGTCGCCGACCGAGTTGGCGCACACGCTGGTGCCGAAACTCATCGAGACCATGCCGGCCCGACCGATCAACGATCCGGCCAGTGCGGCCGGCTGGTCACCCTCGGCCGGGGCCACGGGAATGGCCGCCGGCAGCTGCAAGAGCGCCGCCCCGTGGGCGTCGAGCACGCCGCCGTCCTCGCCCGCGCGGCGCACGCGCGGCAGCAGCTCGCGCAGCGGCCTGATCGGCGACCGACCGGAGGAGCTGCGCGCGACCAGTTCATCGAACGAGTCGAGCAGCCGCTGGTCGTAGTCCTGTGTCTGCTGGTCGATCGGAAACATCCCCGCTGCGTCGCCAATCCCCAGGTTCCACCGGCCGGTCAGACGATAGGCGAGCCACCCCGCGGGCGTGGTAAGGTGAGCCACCGCGGCCGCCCGCTCGGGCTGTTGACGCACCGTCCACAGCCAGCGGGCACTGGTGATCCGCTTGGGCATCTTCACGTCCAGCCGCGCGGTCAGCTCATCCCCCTCAGCCTGGTTCCGCCCGTCGCACCAGAGGCGGGCCGAACCGAGTGATACGCCCGCCGCGTCGGCCAGGACCTCGCCGTGCATCTGGCCCGAAATGCCGATCGCCTGGACGTCGAGCTCGACTCGCTGAGACGAGAGATTCTCGCGCAGCCGCGACATCGCCTGCCCGAGGGCCCGCTCCCAGTCGGTCGGAAGCTGTTCGTAGCATTCGCGCCCCAGTCCGGGAACCATGTCGTAGGTCCCCTCGCCTGTCCCGAGGATTTGCAGCTGCTGGTCGGTAAAGATCACCGACAGCCCCTGCGTGCCCGCGTCGATCCCGAGGAAGCCGCTGGTCTTCATGATTACCCCAAACCGTCCGCAAGGGTGCCGTAGAAGTCGCGCGACGTGGTGCGATCTGCGGCCGCGGCCGCCCGCCCCGTCGCACGCACGCCGGTGTTTATAGACGCCTGCCCCGGACCGGTCCAGCACGGCGCTGGAGGGCGTGTCGAAGGCGGACGGGCGCCGGACTGCACCCGGGGGCCCCCAGCCCGCATAGCAGCCAGAAATGCCCGCGGAAGGCGGTCCCCTCCCCACCATTCCGATGACCGATCGCACCCCGGGTGAACGTTGGTGGCGACGCGAGGGGGTCAGTGCCATGTTTTCGGCCAGCGCGTCTTCGCCGGGTCGGGCGCATGGGCCGAAAAATGTACCAGACCCCGGCCCGTGGATTCGTGGATTCGAGGGGGTCAGGTACATGTTTTCGGCCTGCGCGTCTTCGCCGGGTCGGGCGCATGGGCCGAAAAATGTACCAGACCCCGGCCCGTGGATTCGTGGATTCGAGGGGGTCAGGTACATGTTTTCGGCCAGCGCGTCTTCGCCGGGTCGGGCGCATGGGCCGAAAAATGTACCAGACCCCGGCCCGTAAACGGTTACTTGCTCCGCACTATGTCTGTAGGATTTCACGGGGGTCGACCGAAGAACAATCGACGGGACCGATTTCCCGTTTTCGACGGTCCGGGCTCGGTTGGCCCGGCCGCCCAGCCCGGGGCGATGAGACCTTCGTAAATCCCTCAGCCCGCACGCTCTATCTTGGTTACCCGGTGGGCGTGGGAAGCCGACCTGCACCGACCCGTCCGCTTGGGCCGGAACCCTGAACCGTGCGACGTCAGTGGCGACAATTTCGCAGGTTCTTCGTGCAGCGCATCCTGCACGCCAGCGACACCCCGCACGCCATTGCCCTGGGGGTGTCGATCGGCGTCTTCGCGGCCTTTCTGCCGATCGTTGGCATTCAGATGCTGGTCGGTGTGGCGATCGCCGCCCTGTTGCGGGCGAACAAGGCGGTCACGATCCCGGTAGTCTGGATTACGAACCCCCTCACCATCGTGCCGATCTACTACGGCTGCTATCGCGTCGGCAAGCTGTTCACTCCGCCGGTCAGGCGGGAGAGTGACCGGGGTCTGCAACGCGTCTTCGAGTTGGCGAGCAGCGCCCAGCTGTTCGATCCGGCATTCTGGAAATCCTTCGTCCTGGCCATGACGGAGGCCGGTGCCGAACTGTGGATCGGCTGTGTGGTCGTCGCCAGCCTGAGCAGCATTGCGGCGTACTTCCCCGCCCGCTGGTTGGTGACGGTGCATCGCCGGCGGCGTGACGAGCGCCGATCGCGGCGCATGTATCTGCGGCAGCAGCGCGCGGCGTAGCGGCCGCCGCACGTCCCGCGCTCCGCATTGCGGCGCTTGGTGTCCCTGCACACGGTGGGCGGGGCCGCGCTCCCGCGGAGGTGTCCGCGCGGGACGCGAGCCCGCGCGGCCCGGTCCGGGCCGATTCGCCGCGCGGGCCTCCCGGTGCTGCCCGGCCGATGCACGCCGGCCAGTTCGGCCTGGTTCCGCACACCGTGGGCATGGCGGGGGAACGTCCCACCGGGAGGCCGCGTGTGGTATACTCCGGCCTCACTTGCACGGGGGAAGGCCGATGGCTGAACTGAACCTTGACAGCGCGGTGGGCCAGTGGGTGGCCCAACGCCCCGAGACGGCGCGGGTCTTCGAGGCCCTGCAGATCGACTACTGCTGCAGCGGCGGCCGGCCGCTGCACGCGGCCTGCGTCCAGCGGCGGCTCGATCCGCAGCAGGTCCTCCAGCAGCTCCAAGCGGCAACGGCGACGGCCGCCGACGAGCCGCCGGCCAACTGGACCGCGGCCTCGATGACCGAGCTGTGCGATCATATCCAGCAGACGCACCACGTGTATCTGCAGCGCGAGCTGCCGCGGTTGCAGGCCATGCTCGAGAAGGTCTGCGAGGTTCACGGCCCGCGGCACGCGGAATTGGGCGAGGTCCGGCAGGCGTTCGCGGCCCTGCAGGCGGAACTGGGGCCGCACATGTTCAAGGAGGAACAGATCCTGTTTCCCGCCATCCGCCGGCTGGAGCAATCGGCCGCGCGGCCCGATTTTCCCTTCGGCACCGTCGCCAATCCGATCCGCATGATGGAGCACGAACACGACAACGCGGGCGACGCCCTGGCACACATCCGGCTGGCGACCGCTGACTACCGTGTTCCCGAGGACGCCTGTCCGACCTACCGCGCGCTGCTCGACGGGTTGCACCAGCTGGAACTGGACATGCACCAGCACGTGCACAAGGAGAACAACATCCTGTTTCCGCGGGCCATCGAGCGGGAGCGGGCCGGTTCTGCCTGAGAAAGGTTTCGTAATTCTGGGAGGGCGAGGCTCCCGCCGAGCCGAAACCCCGCGCAAGGCAACGGCTCGGCAGGAGCCTCGCCCTCCCCGAAAGATAGGGCGCAACCCTGGTTGTCGCGTGCCGGCTTGCACTTTCTTCCCAGGACCACGCAAGGCTATGTAGTCCGTTCTCCCGGCCCGTACGCCGAGCGCTCTCCGTTGCCGCGCAGCTGCGGCCAGACAACATCGGCCCCTCGCCCGCGCGGCGGGGGAGGCCGCGCGGATTCGAGGGGGTCAGGTACATGTTTTCGGCCTGCGCGTCTTCGCCGGGTCGGGCGGATGGGCCGAAAAATGTACCAGACCCCGGCCCGTGGATTCGAGGATTCGAGGGGGTCAGGTACATGTTTTCGGCCTGCGCGTTATCGCCGGGTCGGGCGGATGGGCCGAAAAATGTACCAGACCCCGGCCCGTGAACGGTTACACCGCGGTGGCACCGGCTGCTGCCGGCGCCCCGCCCCCTGCCCTCCCACCTTCGTTCTCCCGCCCGAAGTGCCCTGGCCGAAAGGACCCGCCCATGCGCTCCCCTGGTCATGTCCTGACCCTGTCGACGTGCGTCCTCATTCTGTCGAGCGCGCTGGCCGCGGCGGTACCGGCCGGCGAGGTCTCCCTGCGCGTCGCGCCGGGAGGAAGCGACCAGGGCTCGGGCCAGGCCGGCGCGCCGCTGGCCACACCCGCCGCGGCGCTGGCGCGTGCGGCCCAGATCGCACACGCCTCGCCCGATGTACAGGTGCGGGTCGTGCTGCAGGGCGGTCGGTATTACCTTGCGGAGCCGCTCGTGATCGGGCCGCGGCACGTGCCGGCGGGAGGCCGCCTGGTCTTCCGTTCAGCCGAGGGCCAGCAAGCGGTGATCTCCGGCGGCCAACCGATCACGGGCTGGTCGGTCCACGCCGACGGCAGCTGGTCGGTCAGGATCCCGGAGGCGGCGGACGGCCGTTGGTCGTTCCGCGAGCTGTTCGTCAACGGGCAGCGCCGTCCGCGAGCCCGGCATCCCAACGCGGGATTCCTCCGCGTTGACGAGGCCCTGGCAGACAAGCGGAGCGGCTTCACGTTTTCCCCGGGCGATCTGCCGGGGAGTTGGTCCAGCGGCGGCGAGCTGGTGTTCCTGCACGACTGGTCGACCTCCCGGATTCCCGTGGCGGAGGTCGAGCACCCGGCGCGTCGCCTGACGGTCCGCTACCCGATCGGCAATCAGGCCGAGCATTACCGGATCGATGGCTTTGAACCCCACCCCCGCTATTTCGTCGAGGGTCATCCCGCACTGCTCGACGCGCCCGGCGAGTGGCTCTTGGACGCCGCCGGGCTGCTGACCTACCGCCCGCTGCCCGGCGAGCAGCCCGAGACGGCCGAGGTGTTCGCCCCTCGGGCCGCGGGGCTGCTGGTCGTGTCGGGCGATGACGCGGCGCCGATCCGCCACGTGCATTTCGACCGGCTGCACTGGGAGCACTGCGCGTGGCCGCTGCCCGAGCAGGGCTTCGCCGGCTCGCAGGCCACCGCCCACGAGTTGCGTGCGCCGGGTGCCGCGGGCGGCCCGCGCGGCTTCGTGCCCGCGGCCCTGCGCTTCGAGCGGGCCGCCGACTGTTCATTCACGCGTGGCCGCATCGCCCACCTGGGTACCTCGGGTATCCAGTTCGGCAGCCAGACCCGGCGTTGCCGCCTGGAAGACACCGTGATCGAGGATGTCGCGGGCAATGGCGTCAATCTGGGGGAGGACACTCGCCGGAATGTGGCAGGCGGCGCCTGGTGGCAGGCGGCACCGGACCAGGCCGCGACCGGGCACCTCGTAGAGCACAACCGCATCGAACACTGCGGGCAGCAGTTCCTGGGCGCGGTCGCGGTGTGGGTGGGGCTGGCTCGCGACATGACGATCTCCCGCAACGAAATCGCACATCATCCCTACACCGGCGTCTCGGTCGGCTGGATGTGGAACCCGAGTCCCACGCCCGCCGGGGGACACCTCGTTTCACAAAATCGCATCCATCATGTGATGTTGGTGCTGAGCGACGGCGGCGGAATCTACACGCTGGGCCGGCAGCCCGGTACGCGGCTGGTGGAAAACGTCATCCACGACGTGCCGCCCAACGCGGGCCGGGCCGAGTCGAACGGGATGTTTCTGGATGAGGGGAGCGACCAGCTGGAGATCGCCGGGAACACGATCTTCGCCGTCGCGTGCTCCCCGCTGCGGTTTCATCGCGCCGAGCAGGTCACGGTGCGCAATAACGCGCTGGTGCTCTCCAGCGAAAAGTCGCCGGCGATTGCCTACAACCGGACCGACCCGCAGACGATCCGGCAGCACGGCAACCGGGTGCTGCTGCCGGGGGATTTCGACGCGGCCGGGATCGTGCCTCCTGTCGCTGGGCCCCGCCCGGGAAACGCTGCCGGACCCTGAGCCGGCTGTCGCGCTCCGGGTGGTCCGGCCAGGCAAGCCCGCGGAAGCGGTCGCTGGCCCCCGGCCCTTCCCCCTGCGGCCCTCGGCTGGCCGGCTGAATGCGATCTGGGGCCCAGAAATCCTGCCCGACCTCCACCGCTCCCGCGGCGACCGCGACCGCCGCGCGAGGTGCAGCTGGTCCTGGACCCGGAGTTCAAGGGCGACGTTGCGGGTGGCGAATCCGCATCCGCCGGTCGTCACCTCGTCCTGGATGCGGAATATCTGGCCGAACAGCCTGCTGCGGCTTCGACAGGGCCGCTGCGCGCTCGCTGGACCGCCTGGGCTCGCCGCTGGTGCGTGGCAAACCATTTCATAGCAGTGCCTTGGGTCCACCGGCCCGGTCCCCAAGGCGTCCGATGGCCACGGGTCCCGCCCACCACACGCCCGGCCGCCCGGCCACCGGCCGCTCCGCACACAACTGCGCGGTCCGGAACGGATTTCGCTAGCGACTTGACAGCCGCGTAGCTTTCCATTACCCTCATCCCAGGTGCGCGTGCGCGTCAAAATAGGCGAAGGCTGACTTCAAAACGCCTATCAACGGAACCAAAAAAATGAAAAATCGTATGTATTTTACCAGTTGCCCATCCTCGCGCAACTCCATTCGTGCCTGCTTCATCGGAACCGCCATTGCCCTCTGCTCGTTTCTGGACCCTGCCGGGGCCGCTATGTTCACCACAGCGCCTTACACTGGAGTAGATCCATCCATCAACCAGGGAAATCTTAATGGTTTTACCATCGTATCGGATACCCAATCCGCCCCGGCAACCCTCGCCATCACCAGCGCCAGCAGTGGGGGCACTGGCAGCGGTAACAATGGTGGTACTATAGCCAACTACATAAACACTGGTCGTCGGACCGACATAAATCTTACGCTCGGCCCGGGCGAGACAGTCACAACGCAGACGCTTTCCTTGAATACCGGCGCATTCGATGATGGATTTCGGCTCGATTACAATGGCAGCACGGTCCTCGATTTCGATCAAACGAACTGGAATTTTGGCGGTTTCAATTCGATGTTCGGGGGGGGCTGGACTCCCTGGACAAATGAGGGAGCGCCCGGTTTGGAGTTGGACGCCAGCGGCCTGCGCCTGATGGCGACTGCTACTTCGAATGGAGTTGGCGTGCCTTTTTCGGGTGTCATGACCGGGAACCGGATTAATGTGCTCGATTACTTCATGTCGGATATTTACACTATGAATCCGGGCGCTCCGGACTTCGTGACCGGGGTGCAAATCGGCCTCTACAACAGGAATCACGCTGGTCCTTGGTCCATCTCGAGTGTGACGCTCACTGCCACCGCCATGGTCAGTGTCGCTCCCCCCGCTCCCCCCGCTCCCCCCGCTCCCCCCGCTACGGCGGTTCCGGAACCGTCCACGTTTTTGCTTACCCTGGCCGGTGGTCTGGGTGTGGCTCTGTGTTTCCGGCTCAGCCGCCGGAACGACGAGCGTTGATGAAGACGGTCCGCCCTCTGAAAGCGAATTGGGGCCCGGAAATCCTGCCCGGCCCCCCCTTCTGACTTGCCGGTCCGCCCTCTGAATGCGAATTGGGGCCCGGAAATCCTGCCCGGCCCCCCCTTCTGCCTTGCCGTTCCGCCCTGGGCCCCTTTCGGCCGCGGCCCCCCCGAAAACGTCCCCATCCCCCAAAAAAGCATAAATGGATATTGCCATCCTTTTATTCCCCGGTATACTCACGTATAAATCAGACTTAAAAATCCGATATAGCTGGATGTGGGCCAGTCAGGAGAGCGGTTGATGTCAGGCCAGAGCGGGATCGCGGCTTTTCGCGTCCGGGTTGGGCTGCTGATCGGGTCGGGCTTGATCGCGGGCCTGGCCCCGGCGCCGCTGGCGGCCCAGGACGCCCGGGATTTCTTCCGGGTCAACTGCAAGAGCTGCCACACGATCGGCGGCGGGCGGCTGGCCGGACCGGACCTGAAGGGGGTCAGCCAGCGGGCGCCCAGCCGGGAGTGGCTGATCAATTTCGTGCTCGACCCGAAGCGGACGATTGACAGCGGCGACCCGTATGCCGTGCAGCTGTTCGAGGAGGCTCGCCGCGTGGCGATGCCCCTGGCCCCCGGGATGAACCGGAGCCTCGCGGAGCGGCTGCTCGAGTTGATCGACGAGGAGTCGGCCAAGGACGACTCGGAGTTCAAGGGCATCCAGATTTCCAGCCAGCCGTTCACGGCCCAGGACGTGGCGGCGGGGCGGGCGCTCTTTGTTGGGCGGCAGATGTTGGCCGCGGGCGGCGCGGCCTGCGTCGCTTGCCACGCGCTGCCGGGCCTGCCGGCCCTGGGCGGCGGGCGCTTGGGCCCCGACCTGACCAAGGTCTACGACCGGCTTCAAGGCCGCGAGAAGCTGGCCAACTGGCTGTCGGCTCCGGCCACGGAGACGATGCAGCCGATCTTCAAGAACCATCCGCTCAAGGCGGAGGAGATCCATGCCCTGGTGGCCTGCTTCGAGGACGCCGCCGGTCAACCCGACACCGACCCGGCGACGGCTCGGGTGATGCTGTTGTTTGTCGGCCTGGCCGCGGCCGCCGGCCTGATGTTCGGCTTTGACGCCCTGTGGAACTGGCGCTTGCGGGGCGTGCGGCGTCCGCTGGTGCAGGCCGCGAAACTGCGAGGTGCCCGATGAGCGTCTCGAATGCCCTCAGCTGGATCAAGGACGAGTGCGACCCGCGGAAGCGCAGCTGGGAGGAGTTCTACCGCAATCGCTGGCAGTACGACAAGATTGTCCGCAGCACGCACGGCGTCAATTGCACCGGCGGCTGCACCTGGCAGATCCACGTCAAGGACGGGATCGTCACCTGGGAGATGCAGGGGCTGGACTATCCGCCGCTGGAAGCCGGGCTTCCGCCCTACGAGCCGCGCGGCTGCCAGCGCGGCATCTCGTACAGCTGGTATCTCTACAGCCCGCTGCGGGTGAAATACCCGTACATCCGGGGCGCGCTGCTGGACCAGTGGAAGCAGGCGCGGGCCGACCATGCCGACCCGGTCGATGCCTGGCGGAGCCTGGTCGCGGATCCCGCCTGCCGCAGCCGCTGGCAGCAGGCCCGCGGCAAGGGCGGCTTGCGGCGCGTCGATTGGGACACCGTGCTGGAGATCATCGCCGCGTCCCTGATTCACACGATCAAGACCCATGGTCCCGATCGCATCGCCGGTTTCTCGCCCATTCCCGCGATGTCGATGATCAGCTACGCGGCCGGGGCCCGGCTGATGCAGCTGCTGGGCGGCATCTCGCTGTCGTTCTACGACTGGTACTGCGACCTGCCCACCGCCTCGCCCGAAACCTGGGGCGAGCAGACGGACGTGGCCGAGAGTGCCGACTGGTACAACGCCAAGCTGATCGCCGTGATGGGGGCGAACCTGAACATGACCCGCACGCCGGACGTGCATTTCGCCTGCGAGGCCCGGCACAACGGCTCGAAGATGTGGGTCTTCTCGCCGGACTTCAGCCAGGTCTCCAAGTACGCCGACGAATGGGTCGCCGTGAATGCCGGCCAGGACGGCGCCTGGTGGATGGCCGTCAATCATGTGCTCTTGACGGAAGCCCACCACCAGCGGCCGGTCGAGTCGTTCCTGGCGTACACCCGGAAGTTCACCGACGCGCCGTACCTGGTGGAGCTGAAGACCGCGGACGGCGTGACCCGGCCCGGGCAGCTGCTCCGCGCGGACCGCGTGACCGGCTTCGAAGACGAGGACCACGGCCAGTGGAAGTTCCTCATCTGGGACGACGCCGAGAACCGGCCGAAGATGCCGATGGGCAGCGTCGGGCACCGCTGGAGTTCCACCCCAGGCCAGTGGAACCTGCGGCTGCAGGACAGCCGCGACGGCAGCCCGCTCGATCCGCGGCTGAGCTTCCTCCAGGAGCATGACGGTGTCGTGCAGGTCGAGCTGGACGACTTTGCCGGGGGCACGTCGCACGCCCGCGGCGTGCCGGTGAAGCAGCTCGCGCTCGCCGACGGCACAACCGCCAGCGTGACCACGGTCTACGACCTGCTGATGGCCCAGTACGGCGTCTCACGGGGGCTGGCGGGCGACTATCCGGCCGACTACGACGACCAGGAGCGGCCGTACACGCCGGCCTGGTCCGAGCGGTACACCGGGATCAGCCGCAACGTCCTGATCCGGTTTGCCCGGGAGTGGGCCCGCACCGCGGAACTGACGGGCGGCAAGTGCACGATCATCATCGGGGCGGGGATCAATCACTGGTACCACGCCAACCTGATGTACCGGGCCGGGATTCACGCCCTGATGTTCTGCGGCTGCGTGGGCAAGAACGGCGGCGGGCTGGCCCATTACGTCGGCCAGGAGAAGCTCGCGCCGATGGAGTCGTGGTCGTCGATCGCCCTGGCCAAGGACTGGTACCCGCCGTCCCGCTTGCAGAACACGCCCAGCTGGCACTACGTGCATTCGGACCAATGGCGCTACGAGAAGGATTTCACCGACTACCACACGGTGCCGAAGCACGCGGGCCCCGCCACGGCCGCGCAGGGCCACACGATGGACATGCAGGTCCGCGCCGTGCGGCAGGGCTGGCTGCCGTTCTATCCCCAGTTTCCCGAAAATCCGCTGGAGGTGGTCCGCCAGGCCCGGGCGGCCGGTGCCCGGTCCGAGGCCGAGATCGCGGCCCACGTGGCCCAGCGGCTGCAGAGCCGCAACCTGAAATTTTCGGTCGAAGATCCCGACGCCGCCGAGAACTGGCCCCGCGTCTGGTTCATCTGGCGGGGCAACGCCCTGATGTCCAGCGCCAAGGGCCACGAGTACTTCCTGCGGCACTACCTGGGCACGCACGACAACATCGTGGCCGAGGACCTGGCCGCCGGCGCGGTCCGCGAAGTGACCTGGCGCCCCACGGCCCCGCAGGGAAAGCTGGACCTGGTCGTCGATCTGAATTTCCGGATGGACACCTCGGCCCTCTACTCGGACATCATCCTGCCGGCGGCGACCTGGTACGAGAAGGCCGATCTCAACTCGACCGACATGCACAGCTTCATCCATCCGCTCTCGCCGGCCGTGCCGCCCTGCTGGGAATCGAAGAGCGACTGGCAGATTTTCCAGGCGGTGGCCAAACGATTCTCCCAACTGGCCGCCCGGCACTTCCCCGAGCCGGTCGAGGACCTCGTGGCCGCCCCGCTGGCCCACGATACGCCGGCCGAGATCGCGCAGAGCGACCTGCGGCAGTGGATTCACGGCGAGATCGAGGCGGTCCCGGGCAAGACGATGCCCGCCTTCCGCGTCGTCCGCCGCGACTATGCCAACCTGCACCGGCAGTTCATCTCCTACGGTCCGCTGGTCGCCCAGAACGGCCTGAGCGCGCACGGCACGTCGTACCAGGTGGACGATGTCTACGAGGAGGCGCTCCGCACGCGGCGCACCGAGACCTGGGGCGGCCGCAGCTATCCCTCCCTGGCCCGCGACGAGGACGCCTGCAACATCGTGCTGCAGTTCGCCACCGTGACCAACGGCGAACTGGCTTACCGGTCCTACCAGAACATGGAGCAGAAGACCGGCGTCCCCCTGGTGCACCTGGCCGAGCGGAACCGCGGCGTGCGGGTCGATTTCCAGTCGCTCCAGTGCCAGCCGCGGCGGTTCATCAACAGCCCGATGTGGTCGGGCCTGATCGAGAACGGCCGGGCCTATTCGCCATTCACGTACAACGTCGAGGCCGACGTGCCCTGGCGGACGTTGACCGGCCGTCAGCATTTCTACCTGGACCACCCGATCTACCTGGATTTCGGCGAGCATCTGCCGACTTACAAACCGAAACCGCTGCCGGCGCAGTACGCCGATCTGAAGTTCAGCGAGCGTGTCGCTCAGACGCTGATGCTGAATTACCTCACCCCGCACGGCAAATGGCACATCCACTCGACCTACGGAGACAACCAGCGGATGTGTACCTTGTCGCGGGGCGTCGAGCCGCTGTGGCTGAGCGAGAAGGACGCGGAGACGCTGGGCATCGACGACAACGACTGGGTCGAGGTGTTCAACGATCACGGCGTGGTGGTGACCCGGGCGGTGGTCAGCCGCCGCATCCCGCCGGGCATCTGCATCCAGTACCACGCGCCGGAACGCACGTATAGCGTGCCGCGGTCGCCGCTGCGGAAGAACCGCCGCGCAGGCGGGCACAACAGTCTGGTCCGCACCCGCCTGAAGCCCAACTTCATGATCGGCGGCTACGGCCAGTTCACCTACCACTTCAACTACTGGGGACCGATCGGCTGCAATCGCGACACGCATATCCTGGTGCGGAAGTGTCCGCAGGTGCAGTTCTGACGGGACTGGCACCAGCCTGGCAATCCTGCGGGCCGCCGCAGGAACCGCCCATTTCAGAAAGCTGCTCGCATGAACGTCCGCTCACAGATCGCGATGGTCTTCCACCTGGACAAGTGCATTGGCTGCCACACCTGCAGCATCGCCTGCAAGAACGTGTGGACCGACCGCAAGGGCACGGAATACATGTGGTGGAATAACGTCGAGACCAAGCCGGGCACGGGCTATCCCACGGCCTGGGAGGACCAGGAAAAGTACAAGGGCGGCTGGGAGAAGAGGAACGGCCAGATCGAGATCCGCTCGACGGGCCGGGCCAAGGTGGTGCCCAACATCTTCCACAACCCGCACATGCCCAGCATGGACGATTACTACGAGCCGTGGACCTACGATTACCAGCACCTGTTCAACGCCCCGGCGGGGGCCGATCAGCCGACCGCGGTGCCGATCTCGATGGTCACCGGCGAGCCGATCGAGATCGAGGCCGGCCCGAACTGGGATGACGACCTGGGCGGCTCGCCGCTCTACGCCAGCCACGATCCGAACCTGGAGGGGTTGAGCGAGCAGCAGCGGCTGCAGTTGTCGAGCGTCGAGCAGCTGGTGTTCTTCTACCTGCCGCGGATCTGCAATCACTGCCTGAACCCCTGCTGCGTGGCGGCCTGCCCCTCGGGGGCGCTCTACAAGCGGGGCGAGGACGGGATCGTGCTGATCGACCAGCAGAAGTGCCGTGCCTGGCGCTCCTGCGTGGCGGCCTGCCCCTACAAGAAGACTTACTACAACTGGTTCACCGGCAAGTCGGAGAAGTGCATCCTCTGCTTCCCGCGGCTGGAAACGGGACAGGCGCCCGCCTGCTTCCATTCCTGCGTGGGCCGGATCCGCTACCTGGGCGTGGTGCTGTACGACGCCGATCAGGTGGAGGCCGTGGCCCGGCTGCCGGATGACGAACTGATCGCCGGCCAGCGGTCGATGATCCTCGACCCGCGCGACCCGGAAGTGATCGCCGCCGCGCGGCGCAACGGCATCCAGGACGGGGTGATCGAGGCGGCCCAGGCGTCGCCCGTCTACCTGATGGTCAAGGTCTGGAAGATCGCCCTGCCGCCGCACATCGAGCACCGCACGCTGCCGATGCTGTTCTACGTGCCGCCGCTGGCACCGGTGCAGGCCAGCCAGGAGGGCGACACGCTGGACCACGTCAGCGACAACCTGTTCCACGACATCGACCAGGCCCGGGTCCCGATGAAGTATTTCGCCAACCTCTTCGGCGCGGGGCACGAGGGTCCCGTACGTTACGCGCTGGCCAAGCAGAAGGCGGTCCGCTGGCACCGCCGCGCGGAGACGGTGGGCGACGTCGACCGGGCCACCGCCGACCAGATGCTGCGCCAGGCGGATTGCACGGCGGAGGAGGCCGAGGCGATCTACCGGCTGACATCGCTCTGCACCTTCGAGGATCGCTTTGTGATCCCGCCGATGTATCGCGAGCAGGCGGTGGAGATGTGGAAGGACCCGCACGAACACCGGCAGAGCGTCGGCTTCGGTTTCTCCGCCGGGCCCACGAGGGGGTTGTGATGTCCGCGCAGCGAAGACCGCGTTTCGCCGCCCTGGCCCGGCTGTTCCGTTACCCCGGGGACGATTACGCCGCGGACGCCGAGGCCCTGGCCCGACGGTTCGCGGCCGAGGGCAGCGCGGCGGCGGAGGCCCTGGCCGAACTGGTGGCCTACGCGCGGACCGTCTCCGGGGACGAACTGGCGGAGACCTACACCCGCACGTTCGACCTGAACCCGGCCTGCGCGCCGGAGATCGGCTGGCACCTGTTCGGCGAGGAGTATGTCCGCGGCCTGTTCCTGGTCCGGCTCCGCCAGGAGCTGCGGCGGCACGGCCTGGAGGAAACGGGCGAGCTGCCGGATCACGTCGTCCATGTGCTGGCGGTGATGGGGGCGATGGACGAACCGGCGGCCCGGGAGCTGGCCCGGGCCTGCGTCTGTCCCGCGGTGGGCAAGATGCTGGCGGCGCTCGACAAGGGCCCGGGGCCGCAGCCGCTGCGGCCGCTGGTCGCCGCGCTGGCCGAGCTGCTGTTGGAGGAGTTCGCCCTGCCCCGCAGCGCTCTGGAAGCGAGCGAGGAGTCCAGCGATCCTGGGGCCAGAAGCGCGGACCGGCTGCACGCCGCGCCGTGCGGCGGGTGCGCCGCTCAGGCCGTCGTGCCACTCGCGGTGGAGCGGGCGGCCGACGGCCAGAACGAGGAGTACGTGTGATGGGCGGTCACTACCTGGATCAGCTGCTGTTCGTCGCGCTGCCGTACGTGGCGCTGTTCACGTTCTTCCTGATGACGATCTACCGCTACCGCGCCCAGTCGTTTTCCTACTCCAGCCTGTCCAGCCAGTTCCTGGAGAACAAGCAGCATTTCTGGGCGGTCGTGCCGTTCCACTACGGAATTCTCGTGGTGACGGCCGGCCACCTGGTGGCGTTTCTCATACCGCGGAGCATCCTGGTCTGGAACAGCCATCCGTTGCGGCTCTGCGTGCTGGAGGTGGCGGCCCTGGCCTGCGGCCTGCTGACGCTGATCGGGTTGGTGGGCATCATCTGGCGGCGGTGGGCCTCCTCGAAGGTGCGGGTGATCACCTCGCTCACCGACTGGATCATCTACGCCATGCTGCTCCTGCAGGTCGCCAGCGGGGTGGGGATCGCGATCTTTTATCCCTGGGGTTCCTCGTGGTTCGCCACCAGTCTGGCCCCGTACCTCTGGTCGATCTTCCAGCTGGATCCCGACATCAGTTACCTCACCGCCCTGCCGCTGTTGGTGAAGTTCCACATCGTGCTGGCCTTCCTCACGATCGGCTTTTTCCCCTTCACGCGGCTGGTGCACATCCTGGTGATTCCCAATCCGTATCTCTGGCGCAAGCCGCAGGTGGTGCGGTGGTATCGCCGCCCGCGGGGCCTGCCTGGCACGGACTGAGCGCGCATGAATATGAGCAGCTTCCACACGCCGGAAGAACGCCGCTGGGCGTGGTGGACCCTCGCGCTGAACACGTTTGCGTTCACCGTCTGCTTTGCCTGCTGGATGATGAACGGCGTGCTGGTCACGTTCCTGGTGGACCACGGCGTCCACAAGTGGGACCCGGCCGAGATGGGCTGGCTGATCGGCATTCCGGTCCTGACGGGATCGCTGTTCCGCCTGCCGCTGGGGGTGGCCACGGACCAGTGGGGCGGCAAGCCGGTGCTGACGCTGCTGCTGCTGCTGTCCGCCGTGCCGATGTACCTGGTCAGCTATTGCGGCAGCTACTGGCAGTTCCTCGCGGCGGGGCTGGGGTTCGGCTTGACGGGCACCAGTTTCGCCGTGGGGATCGCCTACACGTCGGTCTGGTTTCCCCAGCGGCTGCAAGGCACCGCCCTGGGCATCTTCGGCGCGGGCAACGCGGGTGCGGCGCTGACCAGTCTGGGCGCGCCGCACGTGTTGAACTGGTTGACCGACCAGGGAGAGAACCTGGAGAACTGGCGTTACCTGCCTCGACTCTACGCGGCCATGCTCGTGGCGACGGGGATGCTGTTTGCCCTGGCGGCGCGCAACCGGCTGGCGGAAGGGGCGGTGGCCAAGTCGCTCGCCGAGCGTCTCCAGCCGCTGGGCCACCTGCGGGTCTGGCGGTTCGGCCTGTATTACTTCTTTGTGTTCGGCGGGTTCGTGGCCCTGGCGCAGTGGCTGGTGCCGTACTACGTCAACGCGTACGGCACGACGGTCGCGCTGGCGGGGGCCCTGGCGGCGTGCAACAGCCTGCCGTCCGGCGTGATCCGCGCGGCGGGCGGGTGGATGTCCGACCACTGGGGCGCCCGGGCGGTGATGTACTGGGTGTTCGGACTGTCGCTGCTCTGCTGCGGTCTGCTGGTCGTGCCCCAGATGGAGATCCGCTCGCCCGGCAGCGGGGTCATGGCCCGGGCTGCCGGCACGGTGACGGAGGTTCGCCCAGGCGCGATTGTCGTCGAGACGGAGAAGCTCGGCACGCAGACCTACGCCTGGAGGTCCAAGGCCGGCGAGCTGGTCACGGCGGCCGAACGGTCCCAAGGGGTGCTGATCCTGCCCCGCTCCAGCGCCAGGCAGGAGCCGGTGGTCGCGGTGGGAGAGCCGGTGGAGAAGAAGCAGCTGCTGGCCCGCGGCGTGACCGAGATCTTCTTCCAGGCCAACATCTGGATCTTCACCGCGCTCAGCCTGATCCTGGGCGCCGTCATGGGGATCGGCAAGGCGGCAGTCTACAAGCACATTCCCGACTACTTCCCGCAGGACGTCGGCGTGGTCGGCGGGCTGGTCGGTGTGATCGGCGGACTGGGCGGGTTCGTCTGTCCCGTGATCTTCGGCTACCTGCTGCGGGAGACGGGGCTCTGGACCAGTTGCTGGATGTTCTTCCTGGTGCTGGTGCTGGTCTGCCTGGTCTGGATGCACGTCGTGATCCGCCGGATGACGGTGGCCCGCACGCCGGAGGTGGCACACCAGATCGAGTAGCCGCTGGACGGGACGGAAACAATGGCTCGCACACCGGAAAATTGGGATGTCGAAAGTGACGCCTTCTGGCAGTCCAGGGGCAAGGCGATCGCGTATCGCAACCTTCTGATCTCGGTCCCGAATCTCCTTTGCGGCTTCGCCATCTGGCTGTACTGGGGGATGATCGTCAAGGTCATCCGCACGATTCATCTGGGCAACCCGGACCTGTTCAACTTCACCTTCGGGAACCAGGGCCAGCCTTACACGGATGCCGGGGCCTACTCGGCCCTGCTCCTGACCCTGCCCGCGGTCGCCGGCCTGATGGGCGCCACATTGCGGATTCCCAATTCGTTCCTGATCGCGATCAGTGGGGGGCGGAACGCGGTGTGCATGACCACGGTCCTGCTGATCCTGCCCGCCCTGGGCACGGGGATCGCCCTGCAGGACCCGGACACGCCGTTCTGGTGGCTGATTGTCCTGGCCGCCTTGTCGGGCGTGGGCGGCGGCGCGTTTGCCTCGTCGATGTCGAACATCTCGTTTTTCTTCCCCAAGCGGATGCAGGGGCTGGCCCTGGGCTTGAATGCCGGCCTGGGGAACCTGGGCGTGAGCGTGATGCAGTTCCTGATTCCGGCCGTGATCACGTGCGCCATGTTCGGCCGCCTGAGCGGCGACCCGCAGACGCTGGCGGCGAAGCCGGCGGCCGAGGGGGGCGTCGCGGCGGCCGGCCAGCAGCTCTGGGTCCAGAACGCGGGGCTGGCCTGGGTCCCGGTCCTCACCTTCCTGGCCGTGGCCGCCTGGCTGCTGATGAACAACCTGCCGCAACATGCCTGCGGTCACGCTCCGCTGGCGATCGGCAAGTACCTCTGGCTGACCGTGCTGGGGTTCGGCGGCGGCGCCGCGGGCGTGGTGTTGCTGGTCGCCGACTGGGGACCGGTGCCGGAACTGGTCAAGGTCTTCGTGACGCTGCTGGTCACAATCGTGGTCACGCTGGCCCTGATGCGCTACCTGACGCCGGGCACGATCAAGGAGAACCTGGACCGGCAATTCGCGATCTTCGGCGCCAAGCACACCTGGGTGATGACCTGGTTGTACGTGATGACCTTCGGCTCATTTATCGGCTATGCGAACGCCTTTCCGATGCTGATCGACGTCGTCTTCGGCAACATTGCCGTGGGGCCGGACGGCCAGCGGCTGCCGCAGGCGATCGCCAATCCTCACGCCCCGGTCACGGCGAACTATATCTGGATCGGGGCGGGTGTCGGGGCGCTGATCCGGCCCGTGGGTGGCTGGCTGTCGGACAAGTGGGGCGGCGCGCGGGTCACCCAAGGGGACACCTGGATCATGGTCGCCGCCACGATCGGCGCGGGCTACTTCACCTACCTGGCTCGCCTCTCCCCCACGCCCGAGCGGTATTTCGTGCCGTTCCTGGTGCTGTTCGTGATCCTCTTTGCCACGACCGGCATCGGCAACGGATCAACCTTTCGCATGATTCCGATCATTTTTCCCAAGGAGCAGGCCGGGCCGGTGCTCGGCTGGACCTCGGCCGTCGCGGCCTACGGCGCCTGCCTGATCCCGCTGGTGATCGCCGCCCAGATCAAGGGCGGGACGCCCGAATATGCGCTGTATGGGTTTGCCCTGTATTACGCGAGCTGCTTGATCGTGAACTGGTGGTTCTACGCCCGGCGGAATGCCGAGGTGCCGTGCTGACGCCCGGGCGGGCGAGCTTGAGGCCCGAGATGACGAAGCCCTACGTGACCGTGAGTCTGCTGATCGGTCTCGTGCTGTCCGGCACGCTGCTGCTGGCCGGCGTCGCGCGGCAGCACTGGCCGAACAACCAGCAGGGCTACGCGCCGCGGCAGCCGATCGCCTACTCGCACCGGCTGCACGTGGATGAGTTGGGCATCGACTGCCTGTACTGCCACAGCAGCGCCCGCGAGAGCCGCCACGCCGGCATCCCGTCCAGCGACGTCTGCATGCGGTGCCACAAGTTCGTGACCGCCGGGTTCAACGTGATGCAAGCCGAACTGCGCGCGGCCGACAAGGAGCAGCGGCCGCCGCGGACGATCGTCTCGCCGGAGCTGCGCAAGCTGTACGACGCCCTGGCCCTGGATGACCAGCTGAACCCGATTCCCGGCCAGCCGCCGCAGGCGATCCCCTGGGTGCGCGTGCACGACCTGCCGGACTACGTCTATTTCGATCATCGCGCGCACGTCGCCGCCGGGGTGAGTTGTCAGCAGTGCCACGGGGCGGTCGAGGCGATGCAGACGGTGGAGCAGTTTTCCAGCCTGTCGATGGGGTGGTGCGTGAACTGCCACCGGACGGCGGCGGCGCACGGGGTGGCGGGTCGGCCGGTCCATCCATCGACCGACTGCGCGGCCTGCCACTACTGAAATGGAACTCTGTCCCTTACCTCACGGCGTAACCGTTCACGGGCCGGGGTCTGGTACATTTTTCGGCCAGTCCGCCCGGGACGGCGAAGACGCGCAGGCCGAAAACATGTACCTGACCCCCTCGAATCCGGCGAAATGCTCAGGGGGGTGTGCACGGTTACCGTCACGGGTTATCGATTTCGAACGAACGGGCGATCGGACAACCACGCCGTCTCTTTCGCCCGCGGGGAGCAGGCCGGCGGGAGGGTGTGGGACCAGGCTCAGACACAACACGCCCTGCCACGGTGAGCAGCGGCAACGGCCAGGAATGATTCGCCCGGGAGCGGCGCGAGCTGGCGGAGAAGAACGGGATGCTGCGATGAGCGTCGGTGAGAAGCACTATTGGAAGAGTGTCGCGCAGCGCCAGGGCGTGCGGGAGGAGCCGCCGGCCCCGGGGGTCAGCCGGCGGGGGTTCCTCGAGGCGGCCGGGTTCACGGTCTCGCTGGCCGCGCTCGGCGGCTGCCAGCGGGCGCCGGTGAGGGAGGCCCTGCCGTACGTCGCGCAGCCCGAAGGGGCGCGGCCGGGGCGGCCGCTGCGTTTCGCCACCACCTGCGGCGGGTGCCCGGCCGGGTGCGGACTGCTGGCCACCGTCCGCGATGGCCGCCCGCTGAAGATGGAGGGGCTGCCGGAACATCCGCTGTCCCGCGGCGGATTGTGTGCCGTCGGCCAGGCCCTGCCGCTGGGACTGTACGACAGCCAGCGCCTCACCGCCCCGCGTCAGAATGGCCAGCCGGCGACCTGGCCGGAGGTCGACGCGGCGATTCGGGATCAGCTGGCCCGCACTGCGGCCCGCGGCGGCCGAGTGCGGGTCGTCACCCCCACGATCACCAGTCCCACGCTGCGGCATGCCATCGATCAGTTCCTCAAGCAGTTTCCCGACGGCCGGCAGATCACGTTCGACCCGCTCGGCGGCTCGGCGATCCTCGCGGCGCACGAGCAGACGCACGGGCGGCGGGTCTTGCCCCGCTATCGCCTGGACAGGGCCCGCGTCATCGTCTCGCTGGACGCCGATTTCCTGGGCGCCTGGTATTCGCCGGTGGAGCACACGGTGGGCTGGCGGCAGGGACGGACCTTGCCGCTGCGCGCCGGGGGACATGCCGCGGACGCAACGCACGAGCCCGGCGGGAAGGGGGACGGCCAGCACGCCGCCGGGCCCGAGTCCCCGCACGATCCGGGGCCGATCGACCTGGCCTACCACGTCCAGTTCGAAAGCCGCATGACGCTGACCGGCAGCAATGCCGACCGGCGGTACGTGGTACATCCTTCGGTGATCTCCGCCGTTGCCGCGTGGCTCTGGCAGCGCGTGCTGGGCGTTCGCCCCGCGGGCGCGCCGCCCGGGGACGCCGCGCAGCTCGACGCGCTCGCGCAGCGGCTGCGCGACAGCCAGGGACAGGCGCTCGTGCTGTGCGGCAGCCACGACGTGGCCACCCAGGTGATCGTCAACCGGTTGAACGACGCCCTCGGCGCCTACGGCCAGACCTTGGACCTCGACGCGCCCAGCCGCCAGCGGCAGGACAACGCCGCCGATCTGGCGGCCCTCGTGGCCGACCTGAAGGCAGGCCGGATCGCGGGGCTGATTGTGGCCGGGGTCGATCTGACCTACTACCTTCCTCCGGACGAGGCCCTCGACGCCGCGTTGGAGAACGTGCCCCTCACGATCGCCATCGGCGAACACCTGGGCGACTTCGCTGGCCGCGCGCGGTTCGTCTGTCCCGACCAGCACCCGCTCGAGTCGTGGCTGGACGCGGAGCCGGTGGCCGGCTTGTTCAGCATCCGGCAGCCGACGATCAGCCCGCTGGCCGATACGCGCTCGGCGCTGGAGAGTTTTGCCGCCTGGTCAGGCCGCGCGGCATCGGCGCTGGAGTTGGTGCAGGCGTACTGGCGCGAGCAGGTCTTTCCCCGCCCGCAGGCGCCGGGCGAGTTCCAGGCGTTCTGGGACCGCGCCGTGCAGGACGGCTTCGTGGACTTGACCGCCGAGGTGCCCAGGACTGAGCCCGTACGCCGCTCGGCGGACCAGCCGCGGACGCCGCTTCCCGCCGCGAGCGACGAGCTGACGCTCGTGTTGCATCCCACGGCCGCCATCCCCGATGCACGCCACGCGCACAACCCCTGGCTCCAGGAGCTGCCCGATCCGATCACCAAAGTGACCTGGGACAACTTTGCCGCCATCAGCCCGCGCCTGGCCGAGCAGCAGGGCCTGGCCCAGGACGACGTGGTGCAGATTACGGTCGCCGGAGGGTCGCTCGAGTTGCCGGTCTGCATCCAGCCGGGACAGCACGAGCGGGTGGTCGCCGTGGCGTTGAACTACGGCGTCCCGGGCACGCAGCGGTTTGCCAAGGTTGGGCCGCAATGGTTCCAGGCGCGGCCCACCGTGGGCGCCGGCGGCCGCGTGGGTGTCAACGCGGCGCCGCTGGTGGCCCTGACCAGCGGCGGGATCGCCTACGTGCGCGGCGGGGTGCAATTGAAGCCGACGGGTCGCCGGCAGCGGCTGGCCACCACGCAACTGCATGACCTGCTCGAGGTGCCCGCGGCCACGCGTCCGCCCGGCAGCGAGGCCCGGCAGGCCCTCGTGCAGGAAACGACCCTCGCGGAGTACCGCCGGGATCCGACGGCCGGCGCCCCGCACGCGCATCACTTCGACGGTCAGCTCTGGCCTGACGATCATCCCAGCGAGGGGCATCGCTGGGGGATGGTGATCGACCTGAACCGCTGCTCCGGCTGCTCCGCCTGCCTGATCGCCTGCCAGTCGGAGAACAACGTGCCGGTGGTGGGCCGCGACGAGGTGCAGCGGCACCGCGAAATGCACTGGATCCGCATCGACCGCTACTACGCGGGCGACGAGGCCGAGCCGGAGGTGGTCCACCAGCCGATGCTCTGCCAGCACTGTGCCCACGCGCCGTGCGAAACGGTCTGCCCCGTGCTGGCCACCGTGCACAGCCGCGAGGGCTTGAACCAGCAGGTCTACAACCGCTGCGTCGGCACGCGGTACTGCGCCAACAACTGTCCCTACAAGGTGCGGCGGTTCAACTGGTTCGATTACGCGCACGACGACACGCTGCAGAACCTGGCCCTGAACCCCGACGTGACCGTGCGGATGCGGGGGATCATGGAGAAGTGCTCCTTCTGCGTGCAGCGGATCCAGGAGGGGAAGATCGAGGCCCGCCGCCGGGGCATCGCCGTGGCGGACGGTGCGATCCAGGCGGCCTGCCAGCAGTCGTGTCCCGGCGACGCGATCGTGTTCGGCGACCTGAACGACCCGGCCAGCCGGGTGGCGCAGGCCATGCGCGATGCGCGCCGCTTCACCGTGCTGGAGGAGCTGAACGTGCGGCCGAGCGTGGGATACCTGCGGAAGGTGAGAAACGAAGGATAGGAGCCCGCCGTGTCCAGTCCCCTCCGTCCGCCGCTGATCGCCGGGCACAAGTCGCTCGCCGACGTGACGCGCGACATCTGCACGCCGCTGGAGGGCCGGCCCTCCAGCTGGTGGTGGGCGGGACTGGCGGTCTCCGCCTCGATGCTGCTGGTCGGCCTCGTCTCGGTCGGCTACCAGATCGCCTGGGGCATCGGCACGTGGGGCCTGAACAAGACCGTGGGCTGGGGTTTTGACATCACCAATTTCGTGTTCTGGATCGGCATCGGCCATGCGGGCACGCTGATCTCGGCGGTGCTCTTCCTGTTCCGGCAGCAGTGGCGGACCTCGGTGAACCGGGCGGCCGAGGCGATGACCCTGTTCGCCGTGATGTGCGCGGGAATCTTTCCCCTGATCCACATGGGGCGTCCCTGGCTGTTCTTCTGGTTCGCGCCGTATCCGAACGCCCGCGGCCCGTTGTGGATCAATTTCAAGTCGCCACTGGTCTGGGACTTTTTCGCGATCTCGACCTATTTTCTCGTGTCGGCGCTGTTCTGGTACTTCGGCCTGCTGCCGGATCTGGCCACGTTGCGTGATCGGGCGGTGGGCTGGCGGAAGAAACTTTGCGGCGTGCTCTGCCTGGGATGGAACGGTTCGGCACGCACCTGGCACCGGTACGAGACGGTGTATCTGCTGCTGGCCGGGCTGGCAACGCCGCTGGTTTTTTCCGTGCACACGATCGTCTCGATGGACTTTGCCACCAGCGTCATTCCGGGTTGGCATACGACCATCTTCCCGCCGTACTTCGTGGCCGGGGCGATCTTCAGCGGGCTGGCGATGGTGCTGACCTTGATGCTGATCGCCCGCAAGACGATGCGGCTGGAGGCGTACCTCACGGCGCGGCACGTCGACGCGATGTGCCAGTTGATGCTGGCGATGGGCTGCCTCGTGGGTCTGGCCTACGGCACCGAGTTCTTCCTGGCGTTTTACAGCGGGAATCCCTACGAGCAGTTCGTGTTCCTGAACCGCGCGGCCGGACCGCTGGCCTGGGCCTATTGGACGATGGTCACCTGCAACGTGCTGGTTCCGCAGGTGCTGTGGCTGAAGGCGGCCCGGCGGAATTTCGCCCTGGTCTTCGCGGTCTCGATCCTGGTGAACGTGGGCATGTGGTTCGAGCGGTTCGTGATCATCGTCACCAGCCTGCACCGCGATTACCTGCCGTCCAGCTGGGCGACCTACGTACCGACGCTGATCGAGCTGACCACGCTGGTCGGGAGTTTCGGGCTGTTCTTCACCTGCTTCCTGCTGTTTTGCCGCTTCGTGCCGGTGATCGCCATGGCCGAGGTGAAGGGCGTGCTTGACGTGGGACACGAAACACGGCGCGAGGACGCCGTGGTGACGGGAGAGGCGGCATGAGCAGGCGGATCACAGTGGCCACCTTCGTTCACCAGGACGACGTGCGGGCGGCGACGGCCGACCTGCGGCAGGGCGGTTTCCCGGTGCTGGACGTCTACTCGCCCCATCCGATTCACGCAATGGACGAGGCCCTCGGGCTGCGGCCAACGCGTTTGACGTGGGTCTGCTTCCTCTGCGGTGCCGTGGGGGGACTCGGGATGCTCTGGTTCCAGCATTGGGTCAACGCGGTCCAGTGGCCGTTGAACGTCGGGGGCAAGCCCTGGAACTCGCTGCCGGCCGAGGCGCCGGTGGCGTTCGAGATGCTGGTCCTGCTGGCCGCCTTTGGCAGCGTGCTGGCTTGCCTGGCCGTCTGCCGCCTGTACCCCGGGCGAACACCGCGGGACTGGTACCAGGGCGCGACCGACGACCGCTACGTGCTGGAGGTGGACGAGGCGGGGCCGGCCTCGGGCGCGAGCGAGATGGTGGCCGTGCTGCGGAAGCACGGCGCCGTTCAGATTCAGGAGTTGGTCAGGTAGGCGCGGTCGGGGACCGTGATTCCAAGGGGGGCAGGTCCATGGTTTCGGTCGGCGCACGCTGGCAAGTCAGCGACGTCCTGCCGACAGATGGACCAGACCCCGACCCGAGCGTGAGCCGGGGTGAGGGGTGGGTGTGATGAACCTGTACCGAGTCAATGTCGGACTGCTCGTCCTGCTGGTCGTCACCCTGGCGGGTGCCTGGTCGCTGCGGACGGACCCGACCCGGCCGAACTGGCAGTGGATGCCGGACATGGTGTATTCGCCGGCCTACGACTCCTTCCGTCCCAATCCCAACTTTGCCAACGGCCAGACGTTGCAGGCCCCGCCGCGGGGGACGATCGCGCGCGGGCAGGTGGTGTGGCACTCCACGGCAGCCCCGGAGGACGCGCTCCGCGCGGGCCAGGAGCTGGTGGCCCGCGTGAACCTGCAGGATCCCGCGACCATCGAACGCGGCGCCGAGGTCTATCGCGTCTACTGCCAGATGTGCCATGGGCCGCAGGGAATGGGGGACGGGACGGTGGCCCGGCGCGGGTACCCGCCCCCGCCTCCCTTGCCCGCGGGCAAGTCGGTCGAGATGCGGGACGGCCAGCTGTTTCACATCCTGACCTACGGGCAGGGCAGCATGGCGCCGTACGCATCGCAGATTTCCCCCCCGGATCGCTGGAACGTAATCGCCTACGTGCGCAAGCTGCAGGCCGACGCGCGGCCCGCTGCGGCAGCGCCCGCGGAAGCGACCACGCGGGGGCCTGCGGCCGCGCCTGGGGAGGGGACCACGGAGGCGCCCACCGAGGAGGGCGCGAAGGTGCCCGCGGGGGCGCCAGCGGGGGCGCCAGCGGACAAGGCGACGGGGGAATCAGCGGCGGAGACGCCGCCCACAGTGGGCGAGGATAAACCGGACCGGCCATGATTGCGGAGCTGCGAGGATGAATCACCAGCGCTGGACAATGTCGCCGCAGGTCGGCAGGAACCTGGCTGCGGGTGCGGCTTGCGGGCTGCTGCTGATCGCCCTGGGTGCTGCCACGTCGTGGGAGCGGGCGACGAGCGGCCTGCTGATCGCCGCCTATTTCCTGTTGACGGTCTCACTGGGCGGCCTGCTGCTCATGGCGCTGGAATATGTGACGGGAGCCGGGTGGAGCGTGGCGCTGCGCCGGGTTCCCGAGGCCCTGGCCTGGCTGTTGTGGCTGGCCGGACTGCTGATGCTGGGCGTCGTGGCCCTGCGGGCGGAAAGTTATGCCTGGAGCCTGGGGGGGGACCGGGCCGCGGGAACGTTCTGGTTCAAGCAACTGTGGCTGCAACCCTCGTGGCTCGTCGCCCGCGCGGGGCTGTACGTCTTCCTCTGGGGATGCCTGGCCCTGGCGATGGTCGGGAACTCCCGGCGGCAGGATGCCAGCCGCGACGCTGGGCTGACGCAGCGCAACCGCCGGCTGGCGGCCCTGACCCTGGTCGTGTTCGCGCCAACCTTCACCCTGGCCGCCTGCGACTGGATGATGGCACTCGAGCCGATGTGGTTCAGCACCGTGTGGGGCGTCTACCATTTCGCAGGCCTGATGATGGCCGCCCTGGCCGTGGTGATCCTGCTGTGCCTGTACCTGCGCCGGGCGGGACCCCTGCAGGGCATCTTTCACGACGACCACCTGCACGACCTGGGCCAGCTGTTGATCGGGTTCAGCTGCTTCTGGATGTACCTCTGGTTCAGCCAGTACATGCTGATCTGGTACGCCCACATTCCCGAGGAAACGTCCTACTTCGTGCCGCGGATGCAGGGGGCCTGGCAGCCGCTGATCCTCGCCAACCTGGCGATCAACTGGGTGATTCCCTTCCTGGTCCTGCTGCCCCGCGCGAGCAAGCGGAGCGGCGTGACGATGGCCCGGGTCGCCACGCTGGTGCTGGTCGGCCGCTGGCTGGACCTGTACTTGATGGTCTATCCCAGCACGGTCGGCCATGTGGTAGCTGGGCCGGCGGAGCTGGGGGCCGTCCTGCTGGCCGGCAGCCTGTTGCTGCTGGGGTTCTTCTGGTCGGTGTCGCGGGCCCCCCTGGTACCGCTGGGCGATCCGCTGCTGGAGGAAAGCCTGGGGCGCGGATCACACCCTCCGCCGCGGGCAGTCGCTCCGCGGGGGGTACTGACGCACGGACCGCTGCGGACATGAGATCGGTCGCCACCGGCGGCGGGTCAGCAGCCGCCCGAGGCGAACACTCCGACATGCCGCGCCCTCCCGGAATCAGGAAACCTTATTCAGGTGGCGGCACCCCGTTTCACCAGGCGGGCTTCCACGGCGCTGGGTGCCAAGGACTTGCCCGTGCTCGTCGGCCGTTCGCTGAGGCGTGGCGGCGTCGAGCGGGCTGGTGCGAGTGCTGGCGGCACGCCGGGTGCCACAATAGGCCGTGAACCGTCGTTGATGCAATGACCACGGAAGTCCAGAACCGCTGAGAGCCGACGGCCGAGCCGGTGACGTCACACGGCGAATTGTCGCAGCCTCTACGATCGGCCCCTGTCCAGAGGCTACTGTGTTTTCAGGCCGTCGTTTTCCCAGCCGCGACGTGCCAGGGGTTTTCAAGAGAGCACGGGCAAGCCCGTGGCACCCGACGATATCCAGAGAACTTTGACCGTGAGTCCACCCAGGCAGGAAGCCTGTGCCACAAGAATCCTGGCAGTCCCGTTCTCGGCTCGGCGGGAGCCTCGCCCTCCCAACGGAGAATGGCCCTCCCAACGGAACCTCGCCCTCCAGAAGCACGCCGGGTGCCACGGGCTTGCCCGTGCTCGTCGGTCGATCGCTGAGGCGTGGCGGCGTCGAGCGGGCTGGTGCGAGTGCTGGCGGTTCGCGTCGGGTGCCACAATAGGCCGTGAACCGTCGTTGATGCAATGACCACGGAAGTCCAGAGCCGCTGAGAGCCAATGGCCGAGCGAGAACTCGCACCCTGCGGCGTTCGGAGAACGCCGCCTTCACTTTCGCAAGAGGGTTCACGGCGTAGCGTGCCACCCCGGCGCGTTCGGCGCGTGTCTCGGCTCGGCAGGAGCGTCGCCCTCCCAGAATCACGAAATCCTATCTAAGGGGCGAGCGCGGCCAGGATGTGGCGGGCGACTTCCTGGCCGAGCGCGTGCGAACCGGCCGCATGGAAGTGCACGTCCTTCGGCCGCTGCCATACGGCCAGCCTGGAGTGGGCGAACGAATGGAGATCGTTGATCGCGACCCCCTCCGCGCGCATGACTTGTTCGGCCAGCGCATTGTACTTCACCTCGTCGCCGGGAATGCGTCCCTGGGCCCCAGGAGGCACCGGCGTGGTGGCGCACCAGATGAGCGTGGCGTCTGTCTGCTTCAGACGGCGGACGAGTTCGGCAAGATTCTTCGCGTACTGGTCGGGCGGAACCTGCTGCTTGCCCTTGGCGACGTCGACGAGGGTGCCCCGGTTGTCCATGTATTTCAGATCGTGCAGGCCCCAGTTGAAGTGGATGACATCCCACGGCTTGCCCGCCGGGGCAGCGAGCCACGCTGCAAGGTGTTTCAGACCGTTGGTGGTGGGGCCGCAATTCGTGGGAGGCCGATGGACGTTGGCCTTGCCGGCGAGCGCCTGGCACACTTCGCCGTGATAGCCGATCGAAATGGAGTCGCCAATCAACAGGACGCGCGGAAGGGTCGGATCATCCTTCGCTGGTTGAAAGGCGCGTGGCGATGGCTGCGGCGCCTGCGCCAGCAGGGATGCGGCGACGAAGAGACTGCCGGACGAAGCACACCACAGGTTACGTAGCCAGCAGGGCATGGGTGTTTCTCCTTACCATAAGGGTTTCGTGATGCCGGGAGCGGCGAGGCTCCGGCCGAGCCGGGAACGCGCGGAACGCGCCGGCTCGGCGGGGGCCTCGCCCTCCGCTTATCGTGCCGCTCCGGATAGCTCGTCTCGTGTCTCCAAAATCACGCAAGGTCATTTCGCGAGTTTGCGAAGGGAGAAACGCGGATGCAGGGACGACGAAGCGGGATCCGGCTGATGGTCAGGGCGATCCTCAAAACGCCCCTGACGGCTGGTGGTTGGCAGGGATGTTGCGCGGCGCCGCTCCTGCCGGCTCGCCACGGGGATGCTGGCGGCCCGTGGGTGGCCTGGCGTGCGCGTCCTGCAGACCACACCTGGCGAAGGAACTTCCGAGCGCCGAGGCTCGGCGAGCGCGCGGTCCGTCCGGGGATGGAGTTCAGGTTCTCGGCGCGGGACCAACAGCAGGGACGGCCAAGGCTGCGCGCCCCACAGTTTTGGCGAAGAGCCGGCACGTCCGATTCTAGCGCGACCAAAAGCCCCGCGTCAACCAAGACGTCGGGGACTCCCTTCCTGGCCCCCCTGCCTGCGAGCGTGTACCGGGTGGCACCGTCGAAGGCACCGTCGAAGGGAGCCTGTGGTGGGTGCTACTGGCGTTTCGCCGTTTCAGTTGGCGGCCGGTCCTGGTGCGCTGCCCATCGGCTGACGATGAGTGCACGGAACAAGGGGGACCAACTTTTTTTTCTCGGCCAAAGTTCCGGCCCGCCGCGGCCGATGTCCCCATATTCAGCGGGACCCGTCCTTCGACGCGCCGCCCCGCCTCGCTAGCTTCATGTGCCTTGTCATGCCCCGCTATCTACCCAAATCGATCGTCTGCCTCCGCGAGGGATACTCCCTCCGCTTGCTGGTCGGCGACGTACTGGCGGGGGTGACGGTTGGCATCATCGCGCTGCCTCTGGCCATTGCCTTCGGCATCGCCTCCATCCCTTCGGAGGTGGCCGCCCGGGCCGGCATCTCGCCGCCGGCGGCCGGGCTGTTCACGGCGGTGGTGGCCGGCTTCCTCATCTCCGCCTTGGGCGGCAGCCGCGTGCAGATCGGCGGACCCACCGCCGCCTTCATCGTGATCGTCTTCAACGTGGCGCAGGAGTTCGGCTACGATGGCCTCTGTGCCGCCACCTTGCTGGCCGGCCTGATCATCGTGGCGCTCGGGTTGTGCCGTTTCGGCGCCATGATCAAGTTCATCCCTTACCCGGTGACCACCGGCTTCACGGCCGGCATCGCGGTGAGCATCTTCTCGACGCAGATCAAGGACTTCTGCGGGCTGGCCATCCCGGGCGACCTGCCCGGCGACTTCGTGGGCAAGTGGGCGACCTACTTCGCGCACACCGGCGCGTACAACCCCTGGGCCCTGGGGGTGGGCGTGGGCTCGCTGCTGTTGATCGTGGTGGTGCGCCGCGTGGCGCCGCGGCTGCCGGGGGCGATCCTCGCTGTGATCGCGGCGGCCTGCGCCGTGCACCTGTTTCACCTCCCGGTGGAGACCATCGGCTCCCGCTTCGGCGACATCCCCCACGCCCTGCCCGTCCCCCGGCTGCCCCAGTTCGACCTGGAAACGATCCGCCGCGTCATCCCCTCGTCGATCACGATCGCCCTGCTGGCCAGCATCGAGTCTCTCCTTTCGGCCGTGGTGGCTGACGGCATGACCGGTTACCGCCACAAGGCCGATTGCGAGCTGGTCGCCCAGGGGCTGGCCAACATCGCGTCGGTCCTCTTTGGCGGCCTGCCCGCCACGGGGGCCATCGCCCGCACTACGGCCAACATCAAGAGCGGCGGTCGGACCCCGTTGGCCGGCATCGTCCACGCCCTCACCCTGCTGTTCTGCATGCTGGTCCTGGGCCCGCTGGCTGTGCACATCCCCCTGGCCACGCTGGCTGCCGTGCTGCTGGTCGTAGCCTGGAACATCAGCGAGGTCGACCACTTCCGCACCCTTCTTAAGGCCCCCCGCAGCGACGTCGCCGTGCTGCTGACCACCTTCGGGCTGACCGTGCTGGTCGACCTTCCCACGGCCGTCGGCGTGGGCCTGGTCCTCGCGTCGCTCCTCTTCATGAAGCGGATGGCCGAGGTCTCCAACATCCAGGCCATCACCCGCGAGTTCGAGAACAACGACGACGCCCTCGAGCTCGGCCAGCTCAAGGACCCCAACAGCGTGCTCACCCGCGACGTTCCTTCCGGCGTCGAGGTCTACGAGATCAACGGGCCCTTCTTCTTCGGCGTGGCCGACCGCCTCAAGGACACGTTGCAGCAGATCGAACGGCCCCCCAAGGTATTCATCCTCCGCATGCGGCGGGTACCTGCCGTCGACGCCACCGGCCTGCATGCCCTGGAGGAGTTCCATGCGAAGTGCCGCCGCCAGGGGACCACGCTCATCCTCGCGGGGGTGCACGCCCAACCGTTGATCGCCTTCACCCGGGTCGGTTTCACCGACCTGGTGGGGAGCGACAACATGACCGAGAACCTCGACGACGCGCTGGACCGCGCCCGCGAGCTGCTCCGGCTGCCGGCGGTGCCGCACCCGCCCGGTTCGGCCCCGGAGGTAGCCCGCCAGGCGGCCCGCAACCGGCGCCGCCCCAACTGATGGAGGACCTTCGCGCCGGTGCCGTCCTCGCCCTGCCGCGTCACACGGGTCATGTTGATCGTCACGCTCATCCCTACCAGGCAGGGCACGGGATGAGCAAACGCCGGACGATGGCGTGCCGACTTCCCGTGGCGGGCCGCGATGCCGGGCCTCGGCGGTGACGGATCAGCAGACCCGGCCATGCGCACTCATGGTGCGTACCACGCAGCCCACCCGTGCGGGCGCGCTGCGAGATTTCGACAGCGCCGTTGGGCAACCGTGTCCCTTCGTGTGGAAACGGGAGCAGGAGTCGTTTCTGCGAAGCACCCTTCAGGCCGTTCCGGGAAACGACGCCAGACCCGATTTCCTTGTGAGGACATCGCTCGCTTCCTTCACGGCTGGAGGCGGATGAGCAACTTTCGCATTCGGGAGTGGTACGCGGCACAGGCCGCCGATTTCTTCGCCGGATTTGGTGCAGGCGCGCGATTCTGGCAGCCCAAGTCCCAAATAGGGTTTCGTGATTCCGGGAGGGCGAGGCTCCTGCCGAGCCGGTACCTTGAGCGGATTTTCGGCTCGGCGGGAGCCTCGCCCTCCCGGACATGCGAAACCCCTATTTGGTCGCGATGCCCGTCGATTTGTGCCATCCAACCAGATCACGTCGAGGGTGGCGGCACTCTCACGGGGCGGCGGGGCGGACGTGCAGTTGGGTTTCGCTCAGGCGGAAGGTCAGCCCGGCCGGTTGGAGCACGGCCCTGAGCAGTTCGTCGCGCGTCACCTCCTTGACGGCCAGGGATACGCGGGTCTGCATTTGAGCAGCCGGGACCTGATCCCAATGCGGCTCCAGGGAGAGTTTTTCAGCCAGGGTCTTGATCAGCTGGCCAACCGGCTGGTTCTGCACCTGGAGGGAGTACCGCGTGCGGCCGGGGATTGTACGGGCGGGGGGCGGCGGGGTTCCGGTCAGCACGCGGTCCACGTGCTGGTGCTGCTCGACGCGGCCGACGACGACGAGCTTTGGTCCCTCGAGGGTCAAGTGCGCACCGGGCAGCTCGCGGGAGAGCCGCGGCAGCAATTGTGTCCCGCGTGGTCCCACGTCGTAGGTGCGGCGGACGGCCAGCTGATCGGGGATGGGGATCAGCTTTACCGCCTGGCCGTCGGCGGACCATTGGTAGCTGAGGTCAAAGCCGGCCAGCAGCAAGGTCAGCCGCTCCACGGCCGTCATCGGCGGGAGGTTGGCGGCCGGCCAGAGATCGTGCGGGATCGAGCCGGGCTCGGCGATGCGCAGGCCGCAGTCACGCGCCAGCTGTTCCAGGAGTTCGCCGGGCGTGGCCAGATCGGCCCACTGCCAGGCTTGAGCGCGCGTCATGCGCCGCTGACGCTCGGGCGGAACCCGGCGGAGGGCCTCATTCTGCAGGGCGACGACGGTGGCCAGCTTGCCCGCCGTCGCCTCGGGGCCCAGATAGACGACCGGTCCGACGTACCCGACGCCGGCGCCCACCTGGCCTGCCAGCTGCGTCAGGCACTCCCGCAGCGGAACGTCCTGCGCGGCGAAGTCGATCTGCTGGTTCGGATCGACTCGGCGGTCCAGGAAAATTGCCACCTGCTGGCTTTGTGCCAGTCCCCGCAGCGCCTGGCGCAAGGGGACGCCGGCCCACGATACGCCCACGGGCGTTTCCAACTGCCGTTGCCAGGCCGCCCCGGCTCGCCAGGCAACCTGGTCGGCAGGGGAGTTCGCGCCATGGCCCAGGGCGAGGCCCAGGACGAGGCTGGACAGCAAGTTCCGCCCGCAGGCAGCACTCCCGCTCGACATCCCGGTGTTCCCCCTGCGTGATTCCAGGGGGTCAGGTCCATGTTTTCGGCCAGCGCATATCGGCGAGGTTGAGTTTATCAGCCGAAAAATGGACCAGACCCCGACCCGTGCACGCTCGCCTCCCGGAGTTCCCCCTGCGTAACCGTTCACAGCCCGGTGGAGGATTTTGCCTGATTCCAGGGGGTCAGGTCCATGTTTTCGGCCAGCGCGAATCTGCGAGGTCGAGTTGATCGGCCGAAAAATGGACCAGACCCCGACCCGTGAACGGTTACTCCCCCTGCCCACGGCGACCTCCATCCTCGCCTGATTGTCATTCTCATCCACGGGAGGCACCGCGGAAAGCGTCCTTTCGGCCGGGAGGCACGGCAACCGTTGTCGGCACGGCGATTCCCGACTAGACTCGATCGGTGGCGGGGCACGGCTAAATGACCAGCCATGCAGCCATCCGGGCCGGGTTTGTGAGGGGGTGGGACGTGAACCGTCGAACGCGACGCGCACCGATCCTTTTGCGGCATTACCACCGTTACTTGCGGGACGGCAACACGGCGGCGTTCATCCAGGCGCTCGCGGGCACGTATACCGTGGCGACGCTCGCGCGGCTGGGGACAGGTGGCCCGCGCATCACGCGGCGGGCGGCGATCCTGGGGCTGGGCTTTCTCGGCGGCTATGAGGTCAATCCCGTGGTGGCGGGGGCCTTGCGGGATCCGGACCGGGGGGTGCGGCTGGTGGCCGAGAGCGGCCTCCGCGCGGTCTGGTGTCGGGCGGGCAATACGGCTCAGCAGCAACGTCTGGCCAACATGATCCGCTTGAACCTGGCGCGGCGTTACGAGGAGGCGCGCGAGCTGGCGAGCGAGCTGATCGAAGAAGCACCCGGTTTTGCCGAGGCCTGGAATCAGCGGGCCATCGCCTGCTTTCAGCTGGGGCAGTACCACGCGTCGATCAGCGACTGCGAGGAGGTGCTCGCGCGGAATCTTTTTCACTTCGCGGCGGCGTCGGGCATGGGCCAGTGTCACCTGGAGTTGGACGAGCCGCAGGCGGCGCTGAATTGCTTCCGCCGGGCGTTGGAGTTGAACCCCAGCCTCGAGGCGGTGCGGGTCCAGATCCGGTACCTGGTGCGCGCGCTGGAAGAAAGGTAGTCTTCGTGCCGCCATCTCATGCGTGACCGCGACCGTCCGGTGTTGATTCTGGGCGCCGGGATAAACGGCGCCGCCCTGGCGCGCGAGCTGGTGCTCAACGGCGTCGCGGTGTGCGTGGTCGACGTGGGGGACATCTCGTCGGGCACCACGGCCTGCTCGACACGGCTGATCCACGGCGGGCTGCGCTACCTGGAGTACGCCGAGTGGGGCCTGGTGCGCGAGTCGCTGCACGAGCGGACGCGCTGGTTGCGTCTGGCCCCGCACCTGGTCCGGCCGCTGCGTCTGTTTGTCCCGGTGGGCAATCGCCCGGGCGGGCTGGGCCGCACGGCGCGCCGGCTGCTGCACATGGAGGGGGCGCGGCCAGCGGCTGGCGACCCGCGCGGCCTGTGGCTGGTGCGGGCCGGCCTGCGGCTGTACGACCAGTTCGCCCGCGACCCCGCCCTGCCCCGCTCGACCGTGCATCGCGTCGGCGATGCCGGCACGCCGGAGGTCGATCCGGCGCGATTCCGCTGGCTGTGCTCCTACTCCGACGCCCAGGCCCGTTTTCCGGAACTCCTGACGGTTGCCCTGCTGGAGGACGCGCGGCAGGCGGCCGCAGAGCGCGGTGTCGCGTGGCAGGTGCTGCCGTACCACGCGGCACGGCTTCACGGCGCGCGGGTCGCGGTGCATCGACGCGACCCCTTCACCACCGCGGGGCCCGTGACGATCGGCCCGGCCGTGCAGGACCTGGAGCCGCTGGCCATCGTCAACGCCACCGGCGCCTGGGTCGATCGGACGCTCCAGCATCTGCCGGTCGACGCGCGGCGGCTGATCGGCGGCACCAAGGGCAGCCACCTGCTGACGTTTCATCCGGGGCTGCGCCGCGCGCTGGCGGGCGCCGGTCTCTATGTCGAGGCCGCGGACGGCAGGCCGGTCTTTCTCTTGCCGCTGGGCGATGCCACGCTGGTCGGCACCACCGATCTGCCGTTCGAGGGCGATCCCGCGGAGGCCAGGGCGTCGGAAGAGGAGTTGGACTACCTGCTGTCCGCCGCCAATGCCACGTGCCCGGGACTGAGGCTGTCGCGCGACGACATTGCCCTGCACTACTGTGGCGTTCGACCGCTGCCCTACAGTCCGGCGCGGGCGACGGCGGGCATTACGCGGCGGCACTGGTTGGAGGAGCACGCCGCCGCCCGGCCGTTGTTTTCGCTGGTCGGCGGCAAGCTGACCACCTGCCGCGCGCTGGCCGAACAGGCCACGCGGGCGGTGCTGGACCGCGTGGGCCTGACGGTGCGGGACAACTCGCGCGAGCGGCCGCTGCCCGGCGCCGCCGGGTGGCCGCAGGGGGAGGTGGAGGCGGAAGGCCAAGCCGCCCGGCTGGCTGCGCAGTTCGGAGTTCCACGGCGACAGGCGCAACAGATGGCGCTCCTGGCCGGGTCGCGTGTCGCCGACATCCTGGCGGCCGGGGTCGATCCGCGGTGCTCGCCCGGGCCAGAGCTGCCCCTGCCCAGCGACTTCGTACGCTGGGTCATCCGTTCGCAATGGGTCACCACGCTTGGGGACCTGGTCGAACGGCGGCTGATGTTGTTGTACGAACCGGAGTTGTCCGCGGCGGCGCTTCACGCGCTGGCCGAATTGATGCGGCAGGAGGGGGTCCTCGCAGCCGAGCAGGTGCCGCTGCAGGTAGCGGCCTGTCGGGATCGCCTGCGCAATCGTTTCGGGAAAGAGCTGACGGCGGCGGCGGGCGATTCGCCGGTCACCGACGGGGCGCCACGTGCGACCTGACGGAAGGCGGCGCCGCCTGCGGCGCTTGCCGGCGCACGGCGCGGCTGGCTACGATGTCGGTCGCCGTTGCGGCACCGGGTCCGCCACGGCCCACAGGGCGGGGGCCGCGGGGGCTTGCGGCCGGCAGCTCCGGCTCGGCCGGCATGCGCCGGAGCCGGCACGCGCCGGAGGAAGAAACGCGACCTGCCCCCCCTGGAACGACGCAGAACGATGAGCACTCGCCGGTATGTCCTGGCCTTGGACCAGGGGACCACCTCCAGCCGGGCCTTGGTGTTCGACCGCGCGGGTCGCATGATCTCGCTGGCGCAGAAGGAATTCCCCCAGATTCTGCCGGCCCCTGGTCTGGTGGAACATGATCCGGAGGCGATCTGGTCGTCGCAGCGGGCTGTGGCGCGCGAGGCGCTGGCCCGTGCCTCGCTCTCCGCCGCGGACCTCGCCGCGGTCGGGATTGCCAACCAGCGTGAGACGACGATCCTCTGGGACCGCCGCACGGGCGCGCCGGTGGCCAACGCGGTGGTCTGGCAGAGCCGCGCGAGTGCGGAGATCTGTGAGCGACTCAAGGCAGACGGCGTGGAGCCGATCTTCCGCGCGAAGACCGGCTTGTTGCTGGACGCCTACTTCTCCGGGAGCAAGATCAAGTACCTGCTGGACCGGTACGCAAGTCTGCGCCGGCAGGCGGAGCGCGGCGACGTGCTCTTCGGCACCGTCGACAGCTACCTGATCTGGCGCATGACCGGCGGCCGCCGGCATGTGACGGACGTGAGCAATGCCAGCCGCACATTGCTCTTGAACATCCACACGCTCGGCTGGGACGACGAGCTGCTGCGGCTGCTGGACGTGCCGCGGGCGATGCTGCCCGAGGTGCTTCCCAGCAGCCAGGTCTATGACCTGGTCGAGGCGGAGTTTCTCGGCGGACCGGTGCCGCTGGCCGGTTGTGCGGGCGACCAGCAGGCGGCGGCGTTCGGCCAGGCCTGCTTCGCACCGGGCACGGCCAAGAATACCTACGGTACCGGCTGCTTCTTGCTGCTGAATACCGGACAGCAGCCGATTCGCTCGCGCGCGAACCTGCTGACGACGGTGGGCTGGTCTGTCGGCGGCCAGGTGACCTACTGCCTGGAGGGGTCCGTGTTTATCGGGGGCGCGGTGGTCCAGTGGCTGCGCGACGGGCTGGGCCTGATCCGGGACTCGGGCGAGATCGAACCGTTGGCGGCCACGGTTCCCGATTGTGGCGGCGTCTACTTTGTGCCCGCCTTTGTGGGGCTCGGCGCGCCGCACTGGGACCCTTACGCCCGCGGGGCCGTCTTCGGCTTGACGCGCGGCACGACGGCCGGCCACCTGGCCCGCGCGGCGGTCGAGTCGATGGCCTTTCAGACGGCCGACCTGGTGGACGCGATGCAGGAGGACGCCGGGCTGAAGCTCAGCCTGCTGAAGGTCGACGGGGGGGCCGCGCGGAACGACGGCCTGTTGCAGTGCCAGGCGGATTTGCTGGGCACCACGGTCCAGCGGCCGGTTGTGGCGGAGACCACCGCGCTCGGCGCCGCTTACCTCGCGGGACTGGCGGTCGGCTGCTGGTCGGACCTGGCCGACATCGCCGCCCAGTGGGCCCTGGACCGGGAGTTTCCGCCCCGGATCGACGCCGAGTCGCGTGCCGCGCGCCGGCGGCGCTGGCACGAGGCGGTCCGGCGCACGCTGGGCTGGGAGCGGGCTTGAGCCGCCGGGTCAGACGTCGGTGAAATAGTAGCGCGTGATGTGGAAGAAGACAGGAGCCGCGAAGCAGATCGAATCGATGCGATCCAGCACGCCCGCGTGGCCTTCCACCAGCGTTCCGTAGTCCTTGACGCCCCGGTCGCGCTTGATCGCCGACATGGTCATGCTGCCGGCCGAGCCCATGATGGCAATGATCAGGGCCATGATGGCCGCTTGCCAGGGAGTGAACGGCGTCACCCACCAGAGCACCGTTCCCAGCAAAGTGGTGCTGAGTACGCCGCCGCAAAAGCCCTCCCACGTCTTGCTGGCGCTGATCGCCGGCGCGATGACGCGTTTGCCCAACAGCTTGCCCCAGAGGTACTGCAGCACGTCGTTCAGTTGAACCAGCAGGATGAAAAAGAACAGCAATCCCGGGTTCGTCCCCCGCCAGGGGCCGGCTGCGGTTTGCAGCTCCAGGTAGAGCAGGGCCGGGGCGTAGCTGAGCGAATAGACGCAGACCAACAGGCCCGCCTGGATCTTGGCGGTCCGCTCCAGGAACCGTTTGTAATCGCCCGCCAGGGCTACCCGGGCGGGAATGAAGAGGAAGCCGTACACGGGCACCACGATGCTGTACAGCCCGTAATACTCGATGCCCAGCCCAACCAGCACATACTGCAGCGGCGTGAACAGAAAGAAGACCCAAAAGAGCGCGCGATGATCCCCCATCCGCGTCGGGGTCAGCGTGATGAATTCGCGCAGCGCCCAGAACGAGACCAGGCCGAACAGCACCACCGTGGCGGTGGGCCCCTGGAAGAGAAAGGCCGCCGTGAGGATGGCGCACATCATCCACCAGGCGCGGACCCGCAGGCTGAAGGCCCGCACCATCCCGGGATTCACCGACGATTCCGGCAGGCGGCGGAGGTACTCCCCGGCCCCGTAGGCGATCCCCAGCAACCCCAGCACGACCGCCAGCAGGACGCCGGTCCGCACGTCCAACCAGGCGTGGCGGGGCGGGTCCGCTTGGGCCAGGAGCAGTACGGGAAGGCGTGCCAAGTCGGCCAGGCTGGCTTCCATGTTGGGCTACAGATCCTTCAGGCGGCGGACCGCTTCGCGGGCCCGTTTCAAAAACTCGGCCTTGGGCTCGCCGGCGTCCAGCCAGATGGGCGGTCCGAACGTGATGCAACTCAGGAGCGGCACCGGCAGGAACTCGCCCCGCGGCAGCACGCGGTTCAGGTTGTCAATGTACACCGGCACGAGTTCCCAGTCCGGCCGCTTCTTGCCCAGGTAATACAAGCCGCTCTTGAACTCGCCCATCTCGGAAGCGGTATTCCGACTCCCCTCCGGGAACACGATCAGCGAGTGGGTTTCGCCGACCTCGCGGATCATCAGGTCGACCGGACTCTGATGCACCTTGATCTCTTTCCGGTCGATCAGCAGGGCGTTGAAGACGCTGGCCAGGTACCGCCGCACGTACCCCTTCTCCCAGTAATCCTTGGCGGCGACTGGGCGGGTCAGCAGCCGCACCTCGGCCGGCAGCGAGGCCCAGACCACGAGCGCGTCCAGGTGGCTGGTGTGGTTCGCGAAATAGACGCGCTGGCAGGTATCGGGTTGACAATCGATCCATCGGGCCGTCGCCCCGCTGAGCAGCTTGGCCAGGAAAGACAGGATGGTGACCGTCATGTGCATGGGACGACTCCACAGTCATCAGCCCGGGCATCATGACATCCCGTCGCGCTGGGTTGTCTCCGGCAAGAGGGGCATTGGCCGCGGCCCAGCCGCATGCGCGGATCCCTGGGGACGAGCGTGAGACTGCAGAGGAGACCTGTCCGTGCCGAGGGCCGCGGCGCGGGCCCTCCTGCCGCACCCGGTCCCATCGGGCCAGGCCCCTATCTTAGTCATCCCCGGCGGCCCTTCCTATCCCCAGCCGCCAGCGCCGCGGGCGCCGCGGAACGCGGCTCCCGTGGCCCGCGGGCCCACCGGCCGACTCAGCCCGTCGACCGGGTGTTGGCCCACCGCCGGCCGCCCGGTCCACCAGGTGTGCCGGGAACAACCCCCGCCCGACGCCTCAGCGCCGGACCGATTGGCGCGCCGCCGCGGCCGCCGGGACCACCGCCCGCGCCGCCACCACCTTCTCACCGTAGATGTCGACAATCAGTTGTTCGTAGCCGCGGACCATCCGGTCGAGCGACCAGTGTTGCAGCACGCGGGCACGGCCCGCCTGCCCCATCGCGCGGGCCTGGGCCGGGTCCCGCAGCAACCGCGTGATGTGTCCGGCCAGTTCCTCCAGGCAGCCGGCTTCGGCCAGCAGCCCCGTCACGCCGTGCACTACCGAGCTGGAAACGCTGCCCACGCGCGTGGCCACCACCGGCACCTCGCTGGCCAGCGCCTCGAGAATCGACACGGGGTTGGCCTCGATGTGAGAAGTCAAGGCAAACACGTCGAGCGCCGACAGGATGTCCGGGATGTCCCCGCGCGTGCCGAGCAGCCGCACCTGGCCGCGCAGCCCCAGGTCGGCCATCAACTGCTCCAGCCGGGGCCGCTCGGGGCCGTCGCCCACGATGACAAAATGCGCCCGGGGCACTTCGGCCCTCACCCGCGCCGCGGCACGCAGGAACAGTTCGTGGTTCTTCTCCGGACGGAGGGCCGCCACGATCCCGCAGATCGGGTCGTCCGCCGCCAGTCCCCACTCCTGGCGCAGGCGGGCGCCCGCGTCCGGACAGCGGCAAAAGCGATCCGCGTCGATGCCGTTGGGGATGACGACGACCTTCTCCGCCGCGAAACCTTCCACGTCGCGCAGGTATTGTCCGTGCGGCTCGGCCACGGCAATCAGGGCGTCCGTCCAGGGCGTCAGCCAGCGGTTCAGCCGGCCGATCGAGTCCGGCCAGCCGGTGGAGTGCAGCGCCGACAAGATCACCGGCATGCCGGTCCAGCTCGCCGCGAGCCGCCCCCAGAACATCTTGTCCCCGGCGCCGACCGTGACCAGCGCGTCGATCCGCCGCCAACGCAGCAGTCGGACCAGGCGGGGGAGGACGCGGAGGTCGTACTTGTGCGTCAACAAGTTCGCGTGGACGGGTACCTCGCGGGCCAGCTCCTCGCCGAGCGGCCCCAGCTGCTTCAGACAACAGAGCTCCGGCAGAAAGCGTTCGCGATCCAGCCGCCGCACGAGGTTCACCAGCAGCGTTTCCGCGCCGCCGACCGGCATGCTGGTCGTCACAAACATCACGCGCAGCGGTCCCCGGTCGTCCAGCGGACGCAGCGCGTGAGCCTTGCAGCGGGTCCTCTCTCCCATCGCCATCCTCTTTCTTGGGCAGGCCGCACGTCACTCCGGCCAGGGATTGCTCGAGCGGTGGCCGCCCCGGCCGCGCAGGCCGTGCCACTGGTCGGTGAACAATGTCTTCAGGTCCCGCACTTCGCGCCGCGAGAAGAGCCAACCCCGGGAGACGCCCAGCCAGGTCACGGCCACCAGCAGCGCCAGGGCCGGTCCCGTGCCGAGGGACAGGCACGCCGGCAGCGCACAAGCCAGCCAGACGCGACCGTCCTGCCGCGCCCCCAGCAGGCGGCTGGCAGCGAACACCAGGACCAGCACCACGGCGTGCGAGACCGCCGTGGCCAGCACCGCCCCCCACAAACCCCACCGCGGCAACCAGAGCAGGTTCAGCACCGCGTTCGTCAGCAGGCCGGTCAGGATCAGGCAACTCACCAACCGGGCCCGCTCGGCGCACCAGAGGTAGCACTTGGCGAGCAGGATCATCCCGAACCAGATGCAGCAGATCAGCATCCACGGGAGCACCTCGCGCCCGTTGGCGTACTTGCCCCCCAGCGCCCAGTCGAACAGCAGCGGGGCGCCCACCAGCACCAGGCCGCACAGCCACGACATGCCGACCGCCGTCAGCTTGAGCGTCAGGTTCAACCGCTGCGATACGGCCCGCCGCCGCCCGCTTTCCCAATCGTGCGACAGGTAAGGCAGCACCATCGCGCCCAGCATGATCGACATGCCGACGAGCAGGTCGCCCACCACGCGACTGCTGTGATAGTGCCCGACCAGGGCTGCCGCCTCCTGGGGACCTCCGCAGCAAAAGTGCATGATCATGTAGCGGTCGACGGCGCTGAACAGGTTCATCAGCAGGTCGGACACCCAGAGCCATGCGGCGAAGGGGGCCAGTTTGCGCCACAGCTCGAACTGCGTCAGGGGCGCCTCCTCCTGCCGCGCGGTGATCCAGCCGCGAAGTCGCCAGCCAGCCGCGGCGCTGGTCAGCAGGCACGCCGCGGCGTACCCCAACAGGATGCCCCGCGCGCCCAGGGCCGTGGTAACCAGGAGCGTCACCGCCACGACGGCAAAGATCAGGCTGTTGGCCAGCTGCATCAGGGAAACCGCCCGTACCTGGCGCAGGGCGGTCAGCAGTTCGACCAGAAAGTTGAACGACACCACCGCGGCCAGGGCGAGGAGCGCGACGGCAAACACGTCCGTCTGGCTGCGGTCGGCGAAGATCAGCCAGGACAACGGCTCGTGCAGCAGCGCCAGCAGCCCGATCCCGGTCGCGGCCAGCAGCAGGCTGGCGGCCGTCGTGCGGCGGAGAAACGTCCGCAGCTGGTTGCGCTGCCGGTAATGTTCCACGTAGCGGCCGAAGCTGCCGGGCAGGCCCAGCACGATCAGGGGCGCCCCGATCAGAAGCATGTTGAAGGCCAGGTTCCACTCGCCCAGCTGGTCGGGCTCGAGCAGCCGGCAAAAGAGCACATTGCGGCAGAACCCGATCAGCCGCTGGGGAATGGTCAGGACCAGCAGCAGCACGATCCCGTCGGCCAACGATGCGTCGCCCGGCGGCTCGGCACCGTCCCGCGACTCAGCCCGCGGCCAGCAGGCACGGGCCGGCTCGTCCGGTAACGCGTCGGCGGGAAGCACCTCCAGTGCGCTGCTCATCGGCACACCACGTCTGCCTCGCGTACCACCGGAGTGGTCGGGCCATACACATATCGCCGCACGGTGAACTGTTTCCGCGGATCAACGGTCAATTGGTTCATGAACCGCGCCCGGTCGGCGTCACCGTGAACACGCTGCAGGTGGAAGGGGTCGTCACCGGGCAGGTTGTAGCCGCCGTAAGCCGAACAGACAGCGTGAAAACCGGCGGTTCGCGCCGCGTGAAAAGCCGCCTCGCTCAGGTTGGCATGCAACCCGTAGGGAAAGGCGAAGTACCGCACCTCCTGCTGGACCAGTTGTTGCAGTTCCTCGCGGCCGTACGCGATCTCCTCCTCCAGCACGGCCGGGTCGGTGATCGTCCCCAGGTCGGGGTGGGTGCGCGTATGTGCCCCGATTTCGATGCCGGCCGCGGCCAGGGCCCGCAGCTCGGCCGGCGAGTTCGGCCGCAGCGGCTGCCCGGCGGCGACGTCGTGCGCGAACGGTCGGCCCTCGATCACGTGGCGGGTCGTCACAAAATAGGTGCACGGGATGCGCCGCTTGATCAGCAGCGGCAGCGCGTGGTGGCAGTTGTCGGCATATCCATCGTCGAACGTGAGGCTGACGGCCGGGCGGGTGTTGCTTCCCGCCGCCACACGCCGCTGGGCCTCAGCCAGGGAAACCAGGTCGAAATGCTCCGCCAGCCACTCCACCTGCCAGGTGAACAGCGCGTTGGAGATCGTCCAATCGTTCGGCGTGTCGTCGGCCACGCGGTGATAGAACAGGACGATCACGGGCGCTCGGCCACGGGCCAGGGCGCGCTGGTTGACCCAACGACGCAGCGGCAGCGTGCCGTGGTAGTAGACCGACATGAACGCCGACTTCCAGGACAACGTGATCCTCCCTCCGGCGTGAAGGTGTTGCCGGCCAAAGGCCCTGGCAGCCCCCTGGGCCGTAAGCGTTCACGGGTCGGGGTCTGGTCCATTTTTCGGCCGATAAACTCGACCTCGCGGATACGCGCCGGCCGAAAACATGGACCTGACCCCCTGGAATATCCGGTTACCCTGGGCCGATACCGCCCACCGCCGCACCCCGCCTGGCCCGCCCGACCACGGGGCTCGGCCATCTCCGCGCAGCGGCCGTAACCGTTCACAGGCCGGGGTCTGGCTCATTTTTCGGCAGGAATACCGCTGGTCGTCGTGCAACGCTGTTGCCGAAAAATGTGCCTGACCCCTTGGGGTGCAGCGTCCGGCCGTCCGCACCGATGCGACCGGCGTCACACGCGCATCGCGCGGGCGCAAGTCCACCCGAACCGGTGCACACGCCCGGGGACCCTGGGGCGGCGCTATGCAACTGTCGGTCAGATCTCGGGGGAAGGCAAATCTGGCCGGACCCCGGGAACCGGGTGACGACCTGCGTTTCCGTCCCAGCCCCGTTGCCTGTTGCCAAAGGGCAACACGCCGTCGCCTTTTCGCCGCCCGCACGGCAATCCGGCCGTGCGCCTGCCGGGTGCGTCCGGACGGCCAAACAGGCTGGCTCAGCACGCTTTTTCAGGTTCGCGGCGGGGACAGCCTCGATTTGTCAGGACCCGTGGTACCCAGTTTGCAACCAGCGGCGTGTGACCCCCGAGCCACGCTGCACAAGACGGTGGCCCGGCACGACCCGACCAAGGAATCCTGCGCATGTCCGACCGATCCGCCACCGCCCTCGACTACCGCCAGACCGTCATCAGCCTCCGGCGACACCGTGGGCTGTGGCTCTGGCCGACCTTGAGCTGCACCCTGCTGGCGGCCTTCTTCGCCCAGGTGCGGACGCCCCAGTGGCAGGCCACGCAGGCCCTGCTCGTGCGGAACGAGGCGATCGGCAGCTTGTCGCATCCCGGCGAGTTCGTCGACACCGACTCCCGCAAGAAGGCACAGGAGACCGTGCTCGAATTGGCCAAGGGCCCCAAGCTGCTGGCGGCGGCCCTGGCCCAGGTCGGACCGCCCGCCGAATACCGGCACCCCGCCGCCTGGCCCACGCCCCGCGACGTGGAGGACGTCGGCGAGGCCGTGTCGATCAAGGCGCCCAAGGGCGCCGAGTTCGGGCAGAGCGACGTCTTCTACCTGATCGTGCGGCAGGACGACCCGCAACGGGCCGCGTCCCTGGCCAGCTCGGTCTGCGGCCAACTCGACCTGCGGCTGCGGGCGCTGCGCGACTTGAAGGCCCGCAGCACGATCGACGAACTGGAGAAGACCGCCCATCTGGCGGAAGGGGAACTGCAAGCGGCCACCGCCCAGTTGGCCGGGATTGAGACACAGGTCGGCGGCGATCTGATCGAGCTAAGGTCGCTCAGCGAGGTGGCCTCTGGCGATACCAACCTGCGGCGCACCTTGACGGAAATCAACAACGAACTCCGCCAGGCCAAGAACGCCCGCGATGCCCAGCAGCAGCTGGTCGCGCTGGTCCGCGACGCGATGGTCGACCCCGTGCAGCTGGTCGCCATGCCCAGTGCCCTGCTCGATATCCAGCCCTCGCTCCGCCGACTGAAGGACGGCCTGGTCGACGCCCAGCTGCAATCGGCCCAGCTGCAGGGCCGCATGACCGCCGACCATCCCGACGTCCAAGCGGCCCTGACCGCCGAGCAGGAGATTCGCCGGCACCTCTACCGCGAACTGGACAGCGCGCTCCGCGGACTGCAGGCCGAGCTGTCCCTGAGCAGCAGCCGCGTCGCCTCGCTCACCGAGCAGCGGGAACGGCTGCAGACGCGGCTGAATCGGCTGGTCGAGCTGCGGGCCGACCACAATAACCTCGTGGCCCAGGTCCGCAACCGGGGCGAGATCCTCCGCAAGGCCCAGGAGAACCTGGCCGATGCCCGCGCCAGCCTGGCCGCGGCCCACTCGGCCCGGCTGATCACGGAACTGGACGAACCGACCGTCGGCACCCGGCCGCTCGGCCCCGGCCGTGCCGTGATCGTGCTGGCGGGCCTGTTCGGCGGGCTGGCCACCGGATTGGGCCTGGTCGCGCTGAAGGTCTCCGCTCGGACCACGGCCTTCTCCGTCGCCCCCGCTACCCAGCAACAAAACGGAGCGGCCGGGGCAGATGCGTCCGCCGACATCTCGTCCGAGCGACGCCTGACGCTGAAACAAGCACTCCAGCGCCTGGCCCAGAAGACGCCCTCGCAGAACTGAAGTGGCCCCCAGTCACACACTGTCGCACCTGGTGAACCGTCCCATCTCCCCGTGAGGATTGCCCGCTGATGACAACCAGCCTTGCTCATTGCTCGCTGATCGACAGCCCAGTTGCGGACCCGGTCCTGCAGGCTCTCCCGGAGGTGCCTCAGCCTGATCCGGTGGCGCCCCGGCGCGTGCCACGTCCACATCGCACCCCGCGGCAACGGCGTCGCTCCGCCGTAACCAACTGCTCGTTGGCCCAGCAGCGGTTCGCGGCCAACCAGCCGATCGTGGAACCCGAGGGGAATCCCAGGCACGAGTACCAGCGTCTCAAACGGTTGCTGGACATCGTCGGCGCCCTGGTCCTGCTGGTGCTGCTCTCCCCCGTCCTGCTGACCACGCTGGTGGCGCTGATCGTCACGACGCGCTGCCGGCCCTTCTTCGTGCAACAGCGCGTGGGCCATCTCGGCCGGCGGTTCCCGATGATCAAGTTCCGCACGATGCGACTGGATGCCGACAAACTGCAGCACCTCGTCCAGAACGAGCACGCGTGCGGGCCGATCTTCAAGAACCGCCAGGACCCGCGGATCACGCGGTTGGGCCGCATCCTGCGGCGCACGAGCATCGACGAGATGCCGCAACTGCTGAACGTGCTGGTCGGGCACATGTCGCTGGTCGGTCCGCGGCCGCCGGTGCCCAGCGAGGTGGTGCAGTACGCCGCCTGGCAGCGGCGGCGGCTGGCCATCAAGCCCGGCTTGACGTGCGTCTGGCAGGTCAGCGGCCGCAGCGAAATCGGCTTCGAGGACTGGGTCCGGATGGACATCTGGTACGCCCGGCACCAGGGCCTCTGGACCGACCTCAAACTGCTGGCGCGGACCCCCTGGACGGTCATCACCTGCCGGGGGGCCTACTGAACTCAGGAAAACCAGGACGACTTGCTGAACGCGGCCAGGGCCTGTTCCTCGTCCGGGTAGATGTCGACCATTTTGTCGAGCCGCACGAGCTTGACCACCTCCATGATGCCGTCGGAGATGTTCGACATCTTGAGTTTCACCTTGCCCGCCTTGCATTTCTTGATCAGCCCGATCAGGGTGCCAATCATCGCGGAACTCATGAACTGGACGCGGCCGAAATTGATCAGCAATTTACCGTGCTCGGCCTTGTTCATCATCTGCTCCAGCTGATCCGCCAGGTCGCGAATCATGGCCGCGTCCAGCACGCGCGCTTCGTTGACGTAAACGACCAGGACCTCCTGGTTCGTCACGGACATCAGCTGGGCCATCGCCACGTCTCCTGAGCGCACGTTCGGTCGGATTGGGGCGGCAGGCCGCGGCCACCGCACGGCGCTCATTGTAGGCAAGATTGCCCGCTTGTCACGAACCCGGTGGGGCGATTTGTGATCTTCGCCGCGCGCGGCGTGGTCGCCGATTCCCGGCGGGGGAGCGGGCGGAGAACCGTTCACGGGTCGGGGTCTGGTCCATTTTTCGGCCGATCAATTCGACCCCGCGGATACGCGTTGACCGAAAACACGGACCGGACCCCCTGGAATCAGGGAGAATCCTCCGCCGGGTTGAGAACGGTTACCCGGGCGGCGAACGGCTCGCCGGAGCCTGAGAGGTTCAGTGGTCGGGCTCCCAGGCCGTCCCGCCATCCGTTGTGCCAGCCGGGTAGCGTCGCCGCAAGGCGTGCCGGCCCCCGTCGACTCGAGCGTGCGTCGCAGGATCGCGAGCGTCGATCCCATCCGCGCGGCCGGCCGGCTGCCCAGGGCTTCTCAGGCGGGCGGGGCTCCCAAGGCCCGCGTGAGGTTCTTGCGGATCGCCCTCTCCACCTTGTCCTTGAAGATCAGGGCGGCAAACGGCAGGTCGACGTCGACCGCCAACTGCTGATCGTCAGCACGTAAGCTGCCCTTGATCGTAAAGGCCAGGCTCTTGAACTGGAAATCGGCCGACGTATCGCCCCAGTTCGCATCCAGGTGGTGTCCCTCGAAATCCTGCACCACCTTCTCGATCACCGGACGGGCCTGGGCGATGATCTCGCGCGGATCGCGATTGTGTGGTACACTCACGCTGACTTTCGGCATCTTGACTGCTCCCAGATCGTCCCCGCTCGTCGGGGTGGACCGGTTGATGGGTGGCGGGTTCCGCACTGCCGCGGGGACTGCCCGCCGTAAGACGCGACGGGCCACCATCGATCCGCGTGGGAAAATGTACCACACCGGCCCGTCCCCCGCGTGGCTGCGGGGGCTGTGACCTATTGTTCATGGAGGCCGCCCCCCGGGCAACCCATGAAGGTGCATCCAGCCGGCGGAACGGAGTCCGCGAGATGACCCGGAACGCGATCTTCGTGATCCGCCCGTACCGCTGGCACGGGATGTGGGTCTTCGACGACCCGCGGGTGGGACTGGTTCAGGAACCGTTTGTCGCGGGCGCGGATGGCATGATCGATGCAGCCATCGCCCAGCGCGGGCTGCGGGACGCCGAACACGGTTTTCTGCTGGTCTTCTCCGCGCACCGGTTCCCGGGAGCCGACGCGACGCTGGAGTGGATTCGCGCGGAAGGGGATGGCGACGTCTACCGCTGGTCGTCCGACGTGGCGGGACAGCCGCGCGTCCTGGAAGGCTGGCTCTGCCCGGCCCTGCGCCTGTATTTCCCGGAGGCTCCGCCCCAGTTGTACGTTCAGCTGCGCGAGGCGAGCTGATCCTGGCCGAGCCGGACACCCGCGTTGGAGATCCTGATCCGACGCATCCGCAACGCACGGGACGCACTGCCGACTACCCGCTGATCCTGGAGGTCACGCCATGTCCCCGCAACGCCGGTCGAACGCGGACGAGCCGCGCCGCCCCGACACGGTTCCCTGGACGCAGCTGATCCAGTCCCTGCCGGTCCTGCTGCTGGTGCTGCTGGCGGTGTACCTGGCCTGGCACAGCATCTTCACGGTGGCGCCCCACGAACAGGCCGTCGTCTTGCGATTCGGCAAGTTCCGGGGCATTCAGGGGCCCGGCCTGCATTTCATGATCCCCGTGGTCGATACCGCGGTCCGCGTGAACGTGGCGGAACAGAGCATGCGGCTGCCGTTCGGCCCGGCCGGGCCGAAGGAGGAAAATCGCTTGCGCGACCGCCCGTCCCCCGACGAATCGCTGATCCTCACGGGCGACCTGTATGCGGCCGTCGTCGAGTGGAACGTGATCTGGCGGGTGATCGACCCCCAGCCGTACCTGTTCAGCATCGACGCCCGACACTTCGAGCGGGCCCTGACGGCGGCGGCCCTCAGCACGATGCACCGCGTCGTGGGCGACTACTCGGCGGACGAAGTCCTCACCGGCAAGCGGGAGGATATTCGCCTGGCAGCCCTCCAGGAAATGCAGCACCGATTGGACAGCTACGCCTGCGGCGTCAGCATCGTCGACCTGCAAATGCAGCGGGTGACCCCGCCGGAACGCGTGAAACCGTCCTTCGACGAGGTGAACGCCTCGATCCAGCAGCGGGACCAGCTGGTCAACGAGGCCCACCGCGAGCGGAACCGGATGATCCCCCAGGCCGAGGCGGCGCGGGACCGGCTGATCCGTGAGGCCGAGGGGTATGCCGCCCGGCGGCGGGCCGAGGCCGCCGGCGAGATCTTCGCCCTGCTGGAGAAATACCGGGCGTACCAGGAGGCCCCGGACGTCACCCGGCAGCGGCTCTACCTGGAGACGATGGAACAGGTGATCGCCGCCAGCGGCCCCAAGACGATCGTCGACGCGGAACTCCGCGGCCTCCTGCCGCTGCTGAACATCGAGAGTTCCTCCCCGCCCGAGAGCCGTCCTGCCCAGGAGCCCCGCCGATGAATCGCGAAGTCTCATGGCGCCTGCCGCTGGTGGTGATCGGCCTGTTCGTGCTGGCCTTCCTGCTCTTGCCGGCGATCGTCTACGTCGTCGACCAGCGTGAAATGGCGGTCGTCCTGCAGTTCGGCGATCCGGTGGCCGAGCGGACGGAGCCGGGCGTCTACTTCAAGTGGCCCCTGATCCAGGAGGTGCGGATGCTGCCCAGCACGCGCCAACTCTGGGGCGGCGAACCGAGCGATACGCTGCCCGATCTGCCCACGAAGGATGACAAGAAAATCCAGATCGTTCCCTGGGCGATCTGGCGCGTGAAGGAGCCCACGGTGTTCGTGCAGCGGCTGCAGACCCTGGAGAACGGCGAACAGCGCGTGGCCCAGTTCGTGCGGAGCACGCTGCGCGACGTGATTACGCAGTACGATCTGGCGGAGTTGGTCCGCAGCACCAACCGGCCGATGCACACCGTGACCACGCAGCGGGAAGATGCCCGCCGGCAGCCCGACGACGCGCGCGAGCCCGCAACACGCGCGATTCAGATGCAGATCGAGTTCGGACGACAGGAAATCCTCGAGCAGATCAAGCGGGAGGCCCGCCGCCGCCTGGCGGCCGGTTCGCCGGGCACCGCGGAAGGCCGCGGACTGGAATTGATCGACCTGGGAATCTCCCAGATCGAGTTTGTCGAAAGCGTGAAGGTCAAGACGTTCGACCGCTGGATCGCCGAACGCGCGGCGATCTCCGCCCGCAACGTGCACGAGGGCGAGCGGATGAAGCAGGAGATCATCAACGAAGCAGCCGCCCGCGTGCAGCGGATCGAGGGCGAGGGGCAGCGGCAGGCCAACGAAGTTCGCGGCACCGTCGATGCCGAGGTGATGCGCGCTTACGCGGAAGCGATCCAGGAGACCGGCGAGTTTTATACCCTGGTCCGCACCCTGGAGGCCTACCAGAAGGCCGTCGGCCGGGACACGCACCTGGTGCTCACCACCGACGGCGATTTCTGGGGCCTGATGAAATCCCTGCCCGCCGCGCGCGCCAGGCAGCCGGCCAAGACCGGCCCGCCGGAGGACTGATCTCCACGCCGCCTCCCCTCCCGCCGGGGAGGTCGACCTTCCGGGCCTCCGTCCGATCCGGAATCCGACCATGAATCAGGCAGATCTTGAAGCCGCCATCCGCGAGTTTGTGCTGGCAAACTTCCCCGCGGCGCGCAGGTGCGGCCGCCCCCGCCTCTGCGTTACATCACCAACACGGGCGGGGCGCTGCCTCTGGGGGTGCTGGCCCGGCTGCGCGAGTTGCTGCCGCGGACCCAGGTCTTCTTGTTCGGTCCCTGATTTTCTCGTACTCGTACTCAGCGGAGCGGTACTCGTACTCGTACTCGTACTCGAAAGACCTGCGATGACCGGGCTGATGTTCGACCACGAGAGACGCGACGTGTATCGACTGGCGATCGATTACGCGGCGTTTTCGTATCGGATTGCTCGATCGCTCTCCGGC
>Ga0114938_1000180_pt1 | contig 50400 bp, 31 predicted proteins | sample AshMeaBigSpring_FD_88675 | JGI IMG/M metagenome (GOLD analysis project Ga0114938, IMG submission 88675) | Groundwater microbial communities from Big Spring, Nevada to study Microbial Dark Matter (Phase II) - Ash Meadows Big Spring | ecosystem: Environmental > Aquatic > Deep subsurface >...
TCGGACCATAAAATAACATCCGTTTTAGCTCAAAACACACATACAGCTGAACGTGTTGAATTGTTTGGGACTTACTTTGCTGACTGTACTGGCGATGCTACGATAGGTTATTTAGCTGGTGCCGATTACCAAGTTGATCTTACTAAACACATGGGCAACTCAAACTTATGGAATCTAAAGCTCTATGACACCCCGCAAGCCTTTCCGGCATGTAATTGGGCCCTCGATTTAAGTTCGAAACCATTTCCTGGGCGACCAAACATCAACGGGCCTTATAATGCCAATGGCATAGATGCCTTGGGCGAATGGTTTTGGGAATCGGGCTTTAGCCACAACCCTTTAACGGAGGTTGAATACATACGCGACTATAACTTTAGAGCGATGTATGGTGCTTGGGATTGTGTGAAAAACACAGATAAAATATACCCAAACTACAAACTTAATTGGGCTGCTTTTATTACAGGCAAACGCGAATCGCGCATGCTAATTGGCGATATTCAGCTAAATAAAGACAATTTGTTGACGAACGTTATGTATCCCGATGGTTTTGTGGCTATTGGTTGGAATATGGATGTACACATACCGCATGCTAGCTACAAAGCAGGTTTCGAAGGCGAAGAATTTATTTCGCACGATGTTCAAACCTCATTTAAACGTCCATTTTACATTCCTTACCGGTGCTTGTACTCGCGTAATATTGATAACCTATTTATGGCTGGTCGCAACATAAGTGTTACACAGGATGCTTTAGGCACAGTACGTGTAATGAAAACTACTGGTATGATGGGCGAAGTAGTGGGCTTAGCCGCTGCATTATGCACGAAAAAAGAGATCATGCCACGCGCCATTTACACCGACCATCTCAACGAGTTTAAGCAATACATTAACGCTGGCATACCGAAGGCTGGCGATACTATCGTTTTAAAAGAACCAATTACACCCGACGCAAATAATCTCCAAATTGTTATCGACAATACAGACGCTGCTTGTACTTTTGATAGTTCATGGCCTACAAGTGTATACACAACAGGTTACATAGGTGCAAATTACGTGCAAGATGGAAGTACAGGAGCTGATCCATTGAAATGGGCAAAATGGACTCCCAACATTACTAAAGCTGGATTGTACAGGGTTTATATGAACTGGACTACAGGCGGAGGACGCCCTACAGATGCACCCATTGAAATTAAAAGTGCCGAAACAACCACCAACATCACGGTAAACCAAACAATTAATGGCGCCATGTGGAATTATTTAGGTACCTACTATTTTGCTACAGGCAATCAGGGTTATGTAAAACTTTCGGCAGCTGCCACAGGATCTACCATTGCTGATGCAGTGTTGTTCGAAAACATCAACACCGTATCTGCAACTAATGAGCTGGCACTCCAAAACCAAAGCGATATAGTAATTATTGGGAATACGACAATTGTGCTAAATTTAAAGCAAAATGCAACAATCAAACTCAGCATCTACGACTTATCAGGCATTGAACAAACATCGATAATAAACAATCAACAACTAACAAGCGATAGCTATCATTTTGATTTAACAAGTTACAATTTAGCTCATGGCGCTTATATTATTAAACTATCGATAAATAATAAGACTTCGAAATGCGTTAAGCTCCTAAAATAAACTGCTCAAGCAAGCTTCAGTCCCTGAACATTTAGATAAAAAAGACTGGCTCATAAGTCCGACTACAATTTATAACTTTATGAAATTGTAGTCGGATTTATGATACTAGCACTATTCGTTGTATCATGTACTTTGAGCAACGATTTTTCCTTTCGGCGAATGCGGCGTGTAGTGGTATTGCGCAATTGTTTGCGGGCATCTTTCAAATTGACATTCATCACCCGAATAAACTTCTCTTGGCCTGCCTCAGGGAAAGCCGAAAAGTACATTTCGAGTGTGCGCATATACAGGCGCATCTCGTTCAACAAAGTATCTTTGGCAGGTTGTATGGTATTGGGAGCCGGAAACTGTTTCATGTACGCGCTTTGTTTCTCTTCCATTTCAATCAACGCTTTTCTACTCTCAGCAAGCAAATCGAAGTAGTGCATAAACCCATAATCAACAAGCAACTGCCTAAATGATTCCGATCGTTGAACTGAATCGAGTAAGAAATCAAGTTCTAATGCTTTTGTGAATCTACGAGTCGCCTTCAACGAAACAAAAATTGGTTTGAAGAAATGCTTTAAGATAATTAAGTCATGGCTATCTTTGAGCATTTTTGAGTACTGCAACGATTGGTAGTGCGATTTGATAGCAAGCAGCAATTGATTGTTTTCGGCATATAGCTTCTTAATATCGGCTGTATATGGCTTTTTACGCGGCTTTTTCTGTAGCATAGCGCACAAGTTTTCGTGCGATTTGAGCCGCTCGTTGGCCTTTCGAATTAATTCAATGTCTGTATTGAGGTAACTTACACTCAAAACCATATGGTTGAATAGCAAAGAAAGATCCAAATTCTTCATCCTGTCGAAACGAACGGTTATAAATAGTTTACTCATGGCCGCATACTGATTTATTATATAGAAACTAAAGCTTTAACTACAAAAACAGACTGTAAATATAGATAAATAATTTAATTATACACGAAAATCATTCTATTGAATAAATAAATTAGATACATATTGAGATTAAACACGCCAACGAAATAATAAATATACAATCAGAGAAACAATTATTGAATTACATTTCAAAATAAATGATGCAATTTTTAGTATGTAAAATTACATTGCATTAAATTTACCCATAATTTATCAATGTAATGTTACATGTATATATTTACATTCAAATTTCGTCAATGTAACATTGCATTTATACATTTGCATTATAATTATCTAAATGTAAAACATTTACACAGTCATTTTCGAGTAGTTTATATCTATAAAAATTATTTCTATCTAAAATATCGTCTAATTTATCATTAAATAAGTAGATAATAATACCATCTAACAATAATTTATCTATTTAATAATCAAACTTATAAATAACGAAGATGATTTTATGGTATCGGGAGGTATTTATGCCTATTTTCAGTTTGGAAGGCTAATATCACACAATCAATTTGCTACAAAATTTGATAACTGAAAGCTTAAAACAATGCCTGATACACAAAAAAAGAGACTGTCTCGAAAGGCAGTCTCTTCATTTGTCTAAATGTGAAATTACATTTGATTAGTTTGCACTAAACTTAGTAACAACTTTCTGATTTTGGTCTAACACTACAAGTAAGTAAAGACCTTTCAACGATTGAATGTCAATTAGGTTTTCAGCAGAATTAGTAAGTGTTGATTGAAGAAGTATTTTACCTGACAGGTCAACTACAAAAGCTTTAGCACCTGCACTCACCTGGCCAATAACACGTAACTTTTTATTTGCAACAAGCACCTTCAACTCATTTTTGCTCGATGTTTGATCAACCGCTGAAGCTGCATCAACTTTTACACCAATAAGTAAAGGAGCAGTAAATGCTGCTTTCGCAATAAATTCTGATCCAGAATTTTTGATTGAACCACTCAAAGGATGCAAAGTAGTAGCACTACTTTCCAATGGAATTGTAATACCATCAACATCAGCATCGCCAGCAGCTACAGTGTATCTAAATGTTAGTTTAGTACTTCCACTTCCACTTAAGTAATAAGCTTTAGCAATGGTTTTCGATCCACTTAAACTAATCAAAAATTCAGGAGTACCAGTTACTGTTACAGCATTATCGTACTCAAAATCGAAATCCAAGTTTTGACCAACAGTATATGTACCATCAGCTGGAGGCGTTACAAGTGTAATGGCAGCAGGTATACCTGTGTAATCTACATAAATTTCGCTTGTATTTGGAGCTGTAAAATCGAGTAGCGCATTACTTCCCGCTAAATCACGAACGGCAGAACCATCAGGAATCACCATTGGGCTTGTTAAATCAATACCATCAAGATCTTGAGCTAATGAAGAAGCCGAAATAGTTGAGCGCAAAAGTAAGGTATTTGTTCCTGAACCTGACACATACGATGCAGTACCCGTTGTAAAGCTATCGCTAAAAGTCATTTTCAACTGAGCCGAATTTGTTACTACCACTGGCTCGTTAAAGGTCACCGTAAAGAACAAGGCCGAAGTAGCTCCATAAATACCGTTAGCCGATGGAACAACCGAAGTAATAAAAGGAGGAGTTGCATCTACTAATACAGCAGTTGTAGTAAGTGCACTAAACGCTAAGTCGGCATTCACTCCAGCCACATCTTTTATTGTTGCGCCGTTTAAATCAATGGCATTTACCACTTGAATACCATCAGCATCAACATCGTTCGTTTTTACAATATATTTAAACAACAACTCTTTTGAACCCGAACCACTTACGTACAAAGCACTAACCGTTTCGGTGCCAATAGTAAAATTAATTTGAGGTGTGCCATTCGTTGCATCAACAGTAACTTGATTATTAAAAATCAGTTTAAAACTGATAGCCGACTCATTTGGATATGTTTTATCAACTGGTTGAACTACAGAAACAACCTGAGGAATTGCATTTCCATCTACTTTAATTTGTGTTGTATTTTTCGATGGCAAGCTTAGTACTGCATTTACTTCTCCTTCGTTTTTAATGCTTCCACCATTCAAATCGATAGCTTGAGCAACTTCAACACCATCAGCATCAACTTCGCCTTGAGCAACGGTGTAGGCAAATTTCAATAAAGTGGTACCACTTCCATTGTAATAATTTGCTTTTGCAACTCCACCTGTATTTAAAGTTACCGGTATAAATGGAGTTCCTGTAACTACAACTGGCATGGTGTAGCTCACTGTAAATTCGAGCGTATTGCCTACATAATAAGTTGCATCGCTTGGAACCGAAAACTCGCCAAAATTAAATACTGGAATAGTAAATGCTGGATTTGTATCAGCACCAAGATCATAATTACCTGAAGGTCTAGCATCGCCATCAATATCATCGGCTAAATAACTCGACAAATCCTCGCCTACAAGCTTTACTGGCGTACCAATATCAGTACGAATATGCAAATCAGGATTCGAGATACTTGTTGCATTTACAAATTGAGGATTATTCAAACTACTATTAGCATCAAAGCCAGTACATGTACTTTTCCAGTCAGAAAATGTATTATAGTCCGTATAAATTAAAGAAGTACCAGAAAGGCCGTTTCCAACAGCACCAAATTTGTTATTCAATGAGGTACCAATTTGATACATATTGTAATTGTTAACCACATAGCTTTGCAGGTAATCGTCGGCTGTAGTGTATTTCACTGCATAATGTAAGGCAGTTACACCTGCTTTGCGTACATTTGAAAAGATATTATTCTTCACTTCGATAAATGAAGATGCACCAACTACTGAACCACGATAGAAACCAGTAGTATTTCCGCCAATAACACCGTTTGCAACCTCACCACCAATGTATACACTGTTATTATAAACTTTGAGCGACGCCCCCGTACTTGCAAAGGTTGGGATATATATACCGTTAATGGTAGATGCACCACTATTATCATTTCCAAGACAAATCATATTATTTTTGATTTGTGTCAATTCTTTACAAGTTGCACTTCCCTGCGTAACACTAATAGCCGATGACTGTGACGTGATTGAAGTACTCAATGCGCTTATATTAGCGATATTGTTTTTTTCGATATTAACCAGATTTTGAGTCGCACATTGAATTCCAAAAGCATTGTTTGCTGCGTTAGAAGTTAACTCGCCACTTACTAAATTCCAAATCTTATTATTTACAGCATCACTTGTGTAAGTCACATTAGCGGTACCACCACCAAACGAAATACCACGTAACATACATACATTGGTAGGCGTAGAGCCATAAACACGTAAGTTGGTGATTGTATTTTCTTTGGCACTCACATTACAACCCATACACAAATAACCTACCAAGTTCCAATAAACTTGAGCACCACGTGAACCTAAATATTTAAGCGTAATGTTGTTCGCTGTGTTCTTATTAAAATCGAGGTAAGAACCTGCAAGACCTGGCGTATAATAAGCCAAAACTACACCTTGCGTGTTATCGCCACCACTATTCGACTCCACTTCAATTCCTGCTACCGTGTTTCCTGTAGCTGTTAAAATACCTTCGAAAGAACTACCACCGCTTATTTGCATACCGATAAAACGATTTGCGGTAGTTTCTGATTTAATTTGAGTTAATCCATTTCCATTTGCATCGGCATATCCTACTGTATTGTTTTTAACAATTGATAAATCGCCTTTTGCTATAATACCGTAAATAATAACACTCGAAATAGTAGGTTCAAGAGCTGATGTCCAAAACACGCGGTTTGCCTCTACTGAGGTACGTAACGAATTACCAACAACATAAATACCAGCAGTAATAGTACTTGCCACTGTTTGTCGTTGATTCGAAATATTACAATTCGAAATAACATTATCATCGTTTGATATTAATGCCGACGTTCCGCTAATCATAACACCTACCAAGGGGAATGTATTGCCCTCGTTGATATCGCAATGATCGATAACATTGTTGTCGTTTCCAGTAACTAAACCGCCCATAATTGCAACAGTAGCGCTTTGAGCAACACTATTTGTACCTTTTACAACACAGTATTTCAAGGTGTTTGCCATTGCATCGTTCGAGATAAGAACGGTTTGCGTAGCTAATGTCGATGCACTATTGTTCACTAGCGTTAATGCTTGAACTGTGCTGTTTTCCGACACACGACCATCAATTGTTACGTTGCTAACACCATTTAAATGAATTAGCGCACCATCAATGCTGCCGCTTACTTTTACATCCGACAAGGTGGGCTTAATAGATAATGATGTCCACCCTTTGTTAATTAGTGAAACGGTTTGTGTCTCAACAATGACCGCCTGATTGAGTGTGACACTAATTGCACGACCCGATTGATCAGCGTTGTTAATAGCTGCAATTGCAGCTCCTAAATTTGAATAAGAAACCCCATCGGCTCCATTGGACCCCGAAACGGCAACTTGTGCTACACTTTTACTTACCAAAACAGCAAGTAAGAGTAGCAACATGAGTGGCTTAAAACGGTTGTAACTTGTTTTCATACTGAATATTTTGAATTTATTTATGGATATAAAATTTATGGATTTACGGTATCTGTTTTTTTAATCACAAAACTTGGTTTGATTTTTAAAACACAATATCTTTTAGTGGTTTTAATGGTATCGCTGGGAGAGTTTGTTGTTGCTAAAAACACAGGTACGGTATACGCAACTGAACCTTTAAGCCTTGCAATGTCCTTCAACTTTAATTTTAAATTAACTGGAACAGTATATTTGTTCAGTTCAAAATTTAAAACAGTATCCATGCTAAAGCATGTTGATGGTAGTTTTGCATTATTGCCCACAAACAGCACTAAACTCGATTTAGCGGAAGTTGGTATGGTTGTGTTATTAAAAATAGCCACCAACGAATCGACATACGAAGCCTTTGTTTGAAGCGTAACGCCAATACCTGGGTTCGTTTCGCGCCATCCTGAACGACTAACGCCCAACCTACTTAGTGTAATTTCTTTGTCAAGCGTATCGTTATTAACCACAAACAAAGTATCACGAAGTGTAACCGAAGCGGTATCTTTTGACATATACACATAGTATTTACCAAAATTATCTAAGTTTTCTTTTGCACATGAACTTAACAACATGATTATTGCTAAATAGAAAATATATTTTAACTGCATAATTTTCATCTGTTTCTAATTATTTTTTTAGTATTATGAAATAATCGTATTATTCCCAGCCTGGATTTTGTTTCACAGCTGTTGATTTATTTATTTCAGATTGCGGTATTGGATAGAAATACATTTTATCGAGCCAAACACGTGTTTCGATTAGCTGACGAGTATATTCGAACGTATTTGCTACCGATGTAGATTGAATTCGCATACCATAAATTTCGCCACCTATTGTTTCGCTCGCTATCATCCATCGGCGAACATCCCAATAACGATGATCTTCAAAAGCAAATTCAACTCTACGCTCGTTGCGAAGTTTAACTTCAAAGTTTTCGGCACTTATTGCAGTACTTAATGCCGCTAAGCCAACTGCAGGGCGCGTACGAACGCTATTTAGAGCCGATAAAGCTGATAAAGGCAATCCATCGGTAGCCGATACTGCTGTAGGGCTACCAAATGCTTCAAACATTGCTTCGGCATAATTTAAGTTCATTTCCACAAAACGGAAATAGATCCAAAGTTTTTTAGCAGTTCCGGTACTCAGTGTCAAATCTAAAGTTTCATTTACATGTTTACGCAAGTAATAACCCGTTTTCGAAGCCGATTTACGAGGTAAACCTTGCGCTCCACCTTCCCAAGCTTCAACAATTGTGTTGTTCTTTCCAAATTTTTCGTTGTTACAAACAATGGTTTTTTTAAGGCGAGGATCGCGATTATCGTATGGTTTTTGAGGATTATAACCGGAGTTTTCTTCGTCCCAATATTTACCGTTACGCGGGTCGGTCGATGATGCAAACTTCATTTCGTAAGCATCAACTAAATTTTGAGAAGGACAAGTGCCTGTACGGCCTGTAGCAAAACCAACAGGGTAATTTTGAACCTCAAAACTATTCATTAAACCATACCGTTTTTCGAAAATAACCTCTTTACTTACCACATCGCCTAAGTTAAAAAGGGCACTATAGTCGTTGTGCGAACCATAAACAGCAGGCGACAAATCCAATACAGCCTTTGCAGCTTTTGCCGCACGCACCCAACGTTCTTTGCGCAAACCATCGGTATACCCTAACTCTGGACGCGTATTTCCTGTTTGATTGTATAAATCGCTCGCAGCGTACAAAAGAGTGCGTGCTTTAAGAGCTAAAGCAGCTCCTTTGGTTGCTCTACCAATGTGAGCATTATTTGCTGCTGTATTATAATCAGCTTCTAGGTATTTAGCAGCTGTATCGCATTGCATTACAATATAGTCAACACAATCGGCAAAGCTAGCACGCGGCATTACCTTCAACGAGTCAGCCTCGGTAAATGGGTCGTAACTTCGTTTAATCAAAGGCACACCACCGTAACGTTTTATCAACTCGAAATAGAAAAATGCACGTAGAAAATGTGCTTCGTAACGATGCATTTTAGTTAGTTTCTCACGTCGAACGTACTCGTCGGGGGTACCTACTTTTAAGTAAGTCCAATCAACTTTGGTTAGCAAATCAAGAAAAACATTGGCTTTTCGTATACCAGTATAGCTTCTTGTCCAAATATTTCCTTCGGGATTTGAAAAAGCATTCCAACTACCAGCATTGAAATCCTGTATGCTTTCCATATCATTCACTTCTTCAGCCTCGTCGCAAGCTGCTGCAAGCATCGATCCGCCAATACGATCATAACCATCGGGGAGATAAGAGTACACATGATTAATGGTTGCTGTAAGATTCGACATATTGCGATATATATCATCTTCTTTTTTAAACGCCAACATGTCCGACTCAGTAAAATCGCAAGCTGTTAAAAGCATCATTGTTAAGCTTGTAAGCAATAACAATTTATATCTATTAAATTTTATCATTTTATTACGGAAAAATTAAAGTTCAACATTTAGTCCTACATGATACGATTTCATAACAGGATACCCTGACAACACTTCGGGATCGACCATTTTGAGGTTGTCGAGTGTAAACAGATTAAGACCACGAACAAAAAGTTTTACAGTTTTAACTTTTGTACGGCTTAAAAGTGTTTGTGGCAGTGAGTATCCGATTTCAAGATTACGTAATCGTAAAAAATCACCATTTCGATACCAGAAGGTCGACTCTTTGTAGTTATTCGTATTTGAAATGGTTGTTAAACGTGGATAATCGGCTGTAGTAGCCGTAGCTGGCGTCCATGAGTTAGCAGCAAATGTTGATATGCGCGATGAACCCGACTGCAACGAATGAAAGATTGCAGGGTTTGAGCTTAGATTAACACTTCTACCAAGTTGCGATTGAAAGAAAGCAACGAGTTCTAACCCTCTGTATCGAACAGCTAAATCAAAACCAAACTCGGCCTTTGGTCTAAATCCATTCATCATTGGTTTTCTATCCAAATCGTTAATGATGTCATCGCCATTTTGATCTTTGTATTTAATATCACCAGGTTTCACTTCACCATACGATTGAAATGGACTAGCAGCTATATCGGCATCGTTTTGGAAAAAGCCTACAGCCTCGAGCATAAACGGTTGCGAGATAGGTAAACCTTGTACCGATAAATAGGCATAAGGTTTTGGCTCTTCGTTGATTGATACAATTTTATTGATATTAAAAGCTCCATTTACACCAGCTCTAAAGCCCCAGTCGCGTAATTGTTTATTAAACTCAAGAGCGAACTCTATACCTTTACGGTTGGTAACACCTGCATTTACGTTTGCAATTGACCCCCCAAATGTACCTGGGATTACGCTTTCAGAGCTTGTTAAGATACCTTCGCGACGCTCGTAGTACAAATTAACCCATGCTGTTAAATACTTAAACATGTGTGCATCAATTCCTACTTCATACTTATAGGCCTTTTCGAACGAAAAGTCAACGTTCGGGAACGTTCCTTCAACCAGACCAGAAGCACCAGCACTCGAAGCACCAAAATTCCAACCTGTACCACCTACATATTGTTGCACATAGGTAAATCGATCGCCTACAGCACTATTTCCGACCATACCGGCCGATGCACGAACTTTTAAGAAATCGAGCGAAGCGTTATCTTTTAGGAAATTTTCTTCGGATAAAACCCATCCTGCCGAAATGGCGGGAAAGAATCCAAAACGATTTTCCGTCGTGAAGTTTTCGGTACCACTGTATGAACATGAAAACTCGGTTAAGTATTTTTGTTTGTAGTCGTATGATAAACGGCCACCTACAAACTGATAAGCATAGGCCTTAGGGTCACCATCTAAAATGTATTTATCTTGATGGTACATGATCATTGCATCTACCGAGTGTTTTGAGTTAAAAGTTCGATTGTATTCCGAAAAAGCTTCGATGGTCAAACGGTCGTTTTGCTGATCGCTATCAGGGCCAAAATAGCTGAACGAACCTGCATTACCAACAACGCTACCCGCAATAGGAATACTATCAGCGCTTAATGCGGTAAATACATCTTGCACCTGATAAGAACGTTGCCATCCTTCACGGTTCGAATAATTGTTGTCGTATCCAAATCTTAGTCCAACTTTTAATCCTTTTACTAATTCGCTAAAGTCATATTTAGTTTCAACATTCGACATTACAGCACGTTCGTTAAGCCTACGATAGCCTCTATATTGCACTTCGGCCAAGGGATTCACTGTATTACCTGATCCTCCACCATATACCGAACCACTTGCTATCATAGGAAATTGGTTGGAAGGCGTTTTGTACAGCAAGTTCCAATAATCAGTTGTTGCCATAATTGGTCGAATTTTCGTATCAATTTGACCCGAGATGTCAGCACGTAAAGTCCAATTTGGTTTAATATTCACATCCATATTTGAACGGAAGCGAAAACGATCGACAGAAGTGTTACTATTCCAGCCACTTGGCGATTTGGTATGTTTATACAACCCTTCGGAACCCAAGTAATTCATCGACACAAAATAACGCCCAATAGAGTTTCCTCCTGACACTTGCAAATCGGCTTGACGACGCGACGAATTAGACTTCAACATCTCGCTAGCCCAATCGATATTAGGATAGTAATAAGGATCTCCCGTTTTATAGTTTTCGATATTCTTAGTATCGTAGCGTGGATGCAATGATGCTATAGGCAATCCATCGTTGATGTAAGCCTCGCGATATTTTGTGGCAAAATCGTACGACGATAAAAAGGTTGGCATTACACTTGGCATTTCAAAACCTGTTTGTACCGATACACTTGCTTTAATTGGTCCTTCGAAACCACGTTTGGTGGTAACTAACAAAACACCATTTGCACCACGTGCTCCATAAATAGCTGTTGCGGCTGCATCTTTTAGCACCGATACCGATTGCACATCCTCTACTTGAACTGTATTTATATCACGTTCAAATCCATCAACCATAACCAGAGGTTGATTACTTGCCGACCCGTAGGTAATGGTACCACGAATAAAGTAATACAAAGGCTGATCTTCGCCTGGCTCGCCTGAACCTTGTTGCATAAACAAACCAGGTATTTTACCATAAAGCGCCGACCCCAATGCCGAAACAGAGTTATGTAATTTATCGCCTTCGATACTCGATACCGATGCGGTGTTTTTACTTTTCGATACACTATTGTAACCCATCGCAATTTTAGATTGCTTTAAATCGGTGCGAAGTACCACAAAAAGATCATTTGCATTTGCTGCTAAGCTTTGTGTGACGTATCCCGATTTTACAATTTGAATGGCAGCACTTGGAGCGGCATCAAATACCAGCACCCCTTTAACAGTCGACATTACTGGCAACGAGCTATTATTGGCAATTACACTTGCACCTGCTATTGGCTGCATGTTTTCGTCGACTACTAAAGCTTTGTATGTTTTAAGTTGCGCCGACGCCATGAGCGTTACCAACAGCATTGTTACAAATGCTGCGGAAAATTTACTACGAAATTTATTGATTTTATGCATAATTTTTTCACTTATATTTAATTGCACTAGTTACCAGCCTGGATTTTGAATTAATCCGTATTGTTTATTTACTTCAGAAGGCGGAAATGGGTGTAAATAATAGTTTTCGAACCAAGGACGAACTTCGTAAATGTATTTTTTAAAGGTGTATCGATTGTTGGTAAGTTTTTTAATTTTAATATCATAAATAGGCCCTTTAAATTTGTCGCCTAGTTTCCAGCGTTTCAAATCGAAGAAGCGACTATCCTCAAATCCAAGTTCAATCGCTCTTTCGCGTTGAATAAGTTCACGTACTTTGGCTTTGGTGTTAAACACATTTTCGTCCACTTCCAGCATCCCCGAACGCTGACGGATAGCATTTAGCCTGGCATACACTTCGTCCGTAGGTTTCGCGTTTTCGTCGCCCATATACTCATTTAAAGCTTCGGCTCTATTCAAATATAATTCAGTAAGTCGTAAGTAGGGTGTAAATGGCTTCCATGCTTTAGGAGCCGTAAAAGAGGTATTATCTAAATAACCATAAATATATTTATTCAGATAATGTGCAAATTGAGCATTTCCTTTTTTGCCATTTTTACCAATAGGATTTCCAGAGGCGTCGTCGTGCATTTCTAAAACAGCTGTCGGCAACTCAGGATACACTTGACCGTTGAAACCAATAATTTGTGCAAAGCGAGGATCGAGATCTTTGTACGGATAACTTGGTTGGTTAACTGGCGAGATTGTATCATTTTCCCAATCGCGATAGGTTCCATCTTTTTTCTGAAACATTTCGACATAATTGAAGGTAGGTACATTGGACGAAAAACCGTTGAATGGTGCACCACGAGGCTTCCAGTTCAAGAAGTTATTCGCAGCTGCAGCCATAAATCCCATAATCATTTCGGTATTTCCTTTCGATGGAAATTGCTGATAAGCAATGGTGTAGTTCATATCCACATTCGAACCATTTGTAAGGCTTAGTCCACCTTTGGCCGACTCGCAAGAGTCAATAGCTTCGAGGGTAGCGTCGGCAGCACTTTTCCACAGTTCGTTGTCAATCTTCATCAAGCAAATCAAATTGCTATTGCTTCCCATGCCATCAAGGTATGGTCGATCGTTGTTAAACAAAGGGCTTGCTACAAATAATAATGTACGCGATTTGATCCCCATTGCTAAGGCTTTTGACGCGCGGCCAAACTCATTTTTATCGCTTACAACCAACGGAAAGTTAGGAGCTTTGATTACCTCGTCGCACAACTGAATAATGTATTTATACGTTTCTTCGACACTTGAGCGAATCACGTACGAGTCGTTCGAAGATAAAAACGATTTTTTAACTAACGGTACACCTCCAAAACGTTTAAGCATTTCGAAATAATGCATTGCTATCATCGTTTTAGCATCAGCCTTTATTCTATCTTTTTGCTCTTGAGTAGCATCAGGCACCTCGTCGACGCGTTCAATCAGTTTCCAACCAATACGTATGGCCTTGTAATGCGCACTAAACACATCTTCGCCCATAGCATCGTTAGTTACCCACTCAGCAGTTACAGTACCTTTGTTAAACTTGTGTGCACCGTAAGCACTCTGCACATAGAGCGATGAGCCAATATCAGTAGCAGCATCAAGCAACGATCGATCAAGGCGACTTGATGCAAAAGGTAATTTAGCATTGTTGTACACATACAATTGCATTAAAAATTTTTCAACATTAATGCGTTTTACAAATACGGAATCTTCGTTAAAATCACTTACAAGCGGATATTCGAGATAGTCATTACACGATGGTGTAATAAGCAAATAGCCAATAGCTATAACGATTGTTATTAATTTAAGGAATCGTTTCATGCGTTCATTTTTTAATTTTAGAATTATTCGTAAAAAAATCACTTTGGAATTTGGTCTTATCAAAAGCCTTAGAGATATTATTTTAAAAATCGAATAATTCGTCTTTTTGTATTATAATTTAATTAAAAGCTAACTTTTACACCCACATTATAGATCACTAACTGAGGATATTGTAAATCGGAAGTTTTCCCATTTTCAGGGTCCGCAATATCCAATTTGTCCCACGTATACAAGTTCTGACCATTTACATACACTTTCAAATTGCTTATTCCGATTGATTTCAATGCTTTGCGTTCGATGTTGTAACCTAGCTCAACATTCTTAAGTCGGAGGTAAGAAGCATCGCGTTGCCACAAAGTAGACGACATATAATTGGATGCATTTGCATAGTTTACGGTTAATCGAGGGCGAGTAGCAGTGGTTGACCCTGGCGTCCAGCGCTCGTACTTAACCGATTCAAGTATCTGTCCAAACTCAGCACCTGGCTTTTGCATAAATCCATCGATCATAATGGAAACATTGGTTGCACCTTGAAACAAGAAACTGAAATCAAATCCTTTGTATGACATGCCACCCGATAAACCAAAGTTTACTTCTGGAAAAGTTGGATAACCTATAGGCACCATGTCCTTTTCGTTGATAACACCATCACCATTTATATCAGCATATTTTGCATCGCCTGGCAGCGAAGCTCCCGAAAACTGTGATGGCGATTGAGCCACATCATTCTGGTCGGCAAAGAAGCCAATAAATTTATAACCAAATGGCTGTCCGTATCTACGACCTGTGCGAGCTAAGTGTGGGTTTAACACATCGTACGACTCGTCGGTGTATAAAATTTTATTTCGTGCAAACGAATAATTTCCTTTCACAAAGTAGCTTACTTTGCCCACTTTATCATTCCAACCTAAATCAATTTCAAAACCTTTGTTAATCATTTCACCTAGGTTTTCAGTAGCTGGTGTGGCACCAAACATAGCTGGTAAAGTTTTGCGATTATCAAGAATATCATTTCGCGAATCGTAGAAATAATCGAAAATGAGGTTTAACCGTTGTTTGAAAAACTTCATATCAATACCGTAGTTTTGCTTTTTTGCTTTTTCCCAAGTAATAAGCGGATTGCCTAGTTTGTCTTCGTAATAAGATCCTAGTTTTTTAAAGTCCTCACCCATTAAAGCGCCATCGCCTGCTTTATATGCCGAAGGCAAGTACAAGAAACGATTAACATCGCCATCGTTACCAACTTCGCCGTACGAAACTCTTAGTTTTAAATGACTTATAATGCGCTCGGGAATAAACGATTTAAAAAAGCGCTCGTCGCTAACTACCCAACCTCCCGAAATAGCAGGAAAAAAACCAAAACGACGGCCTTGATCAAAGTTTTCGGAACCATTATAACCCAAGTTAAACTCCATAAAATAACGCGAGTCGAAATTATAAGTCATACGGCCTACCAAACCAAGGTACGAATTAGGTACTCCAACTGGGGTTTTTACCTCAAATCGTGTTTTATTTTGATTGTAAAGGAATAAAGCGGATGTATTATGCTTACCAAAAGAGCGAGCATATTGTAGTCCAGTTTCGAAGTATTCTTTAATGCGGCGCGAACTATATTTTGTTTCGCTTAATCCACCAATACTTTCGTCTTTTGATTGATATAATGTGTATACTTTTTCATGTTTATTATCGATAATGGTATCTTTAAGAATATACACTGCTGCCGAACGAGATCTTTCGACATTATACACGTAGCGGGTATCGTACGAATACATAGCACGAGCGCTTAAACCTTTGGTTATAAAATCAAGTTTTTGATTCAGTCCGGCTGTTGTTTGAACTGAGTTGTCGGTATATTTAATAAAACCAGAACTCATCGATTGAATTAAATTGGAGTAGCGTCGACCATCAAGGTAAACGAGTTTATCGTCGGAGAATCCTGGTGAATAAAGTGCAGCTGTGCCAGGAATTGACTGATACAGGGTTGGGTAACCACCGTTGGAGCGGTCACGGTTTTTAATACCTGTGATAGTACCAAGGCTAAAGTTCAGTTTAGTAGTGCTTGTTAAATTCACATCCAAGTTCGTACGTACATTGTAACGTTTGTACTCATCGTTATTAGTATATCCAAATTTTTTGTTGAAGTTTTTATAAAGCCCATCTTGCGACTGATATCCCAACGATACATAGTAACGAGCAAACTTCGATCCACCACTAATGTTTACGTTATGCTGTTGTTGGGTTGAATAATTTTTCATAATCATTTTGTACCAATCAACATTCGGATAAAAAACAGGGTCGGTACCGTTCTTGTACATTTCTATATCTTGAGCAGAGTAACTTAACTGCTCAGGTTTAAGTAAGGAGTTGTCGTTAAGCTCTGCTTCGTTGCGAAGCAATGCATAATCGTAGCTGTTTACAAATTTGGGCAGATTGATAGGAGTGTTAACACCAAAGTTGCCTGTATAACTTACTTTTGCAGGACCTTCTTTTCCTTGTTTGGTAGTAACAACAATTACACCATTGGCACCACGAACACCATATACAGCTGTTGATGCGGCATCTTTCAAAACAGTCATCGATTCAATTTCATTCATATCGAGCTGTTTAAAATCACGCTCCACACCATCTACCACAACCATAGCGTCGGTACTATTATAGGTCCCACTTCCACGAATCTTAAAACTAGCATCATCGTTACCTGGTTGACCCGATATTTGACGCGAGAATACACCTGAAACACGACCTACCAATGCTTGCGAGGCATTAACAACAGGCGACTTAAGCATTTCCTGCGTACTAACGGTAGCTAAAGCACCAGTAACATTGATTTTTTTCTGTGTTCCATAACCAACAACTACTACTTCGCTCAATAGTGTTTCTTTAGGTTTAAGAACAATACGTGTATTTACCCCTGGAGCAAGTACAATCTCTAACTTGTCGAAACCCATGTAGCTAACCTCAACGGTTGTTTTCGTTTTCAAATTTGCTAAAGTAAACTTTCCGTTCATATCGGTTATGGTACCAATACTTCCATTTTTAACTTTTACACTTGCACCAATAACTGTTTCGCCAGTATTATCATAAACTGTTCCGCTAATAGCATTTTGCTGCGCTTGCATGTGAAAAGAGTTAAATAGAAGGAACAACATAAAAACGAAAGCTATTTTAAAGTTACCTCCCAATTGGAATAATGGCAGCTCCTGTGCTCTGCTTCTTTTGAATTTATTCATCTTATTATTTTAAAAGTTAATACAATTTTCAGAATGTAAAAGTACACTCATAGTCGTTTTATACATTTCGACAATGTTACATTTACATATATACATGTTACATTAATAAAATAAGCACTGAAATACAATCACTTAGAAAACACACAGGCCGAAATTTTAACATAAAAAGCAAGCCAAAAAAAAAGCAAATCGGGCTTTTCAGCCATCGATTTGCTTTTCAAAATTTAACCTTTTGTATTTAACTAACACACCCTCACTACTGGTATTTTTAGTAGCCGTCCTAGCTTTTCAATTTTACTAGCTACATGCCCTACTCCTATTGCGCAATGATGAGCGGGTCCTTGCTTGGACCATGAATCCATAAACTCTTTGGCTCCTATTGTAAAACGATAACGACTATTGGTATTCCCAATTTCTAACACCGAGCCAGCTACCGATTCGCCTTCGGCCACAAGTAGAAAAACTTCGTCTTTCCCTTCGACCACCGACAACAAGGTAACAGGTCCGTGCTTCACACTCATTTGTATTGATAAGCCATTGCCCGGTTTTCCATGATAAATAGGTAGTGGAACCAACTTAACACGCCCTTCGGCAATTGCAAAGTGAGCAGGTCCATCGTGACCAAGCATAACCACATTGTCGTTAAAGTCCATCAAATAAAATTCCGAGAATGAACCACCAGCTCCAAATTCGGCCATAATTTTCATGGCTTGTGCATTTTTCACTTCACACTCTCCCGCCACAGGAATGTTACGACCAGTAAGCAAGGTGTTTCCGGCAATAACCGAAGTCACTATATTTTCGTAATCGTTACCCGATTCTCCTTCGTAATAATAGGCCATCGAATGAAGGTTACGATGAGCAACAAGTTTATCTAACGCAACCGAAGTACGCGCAGCTCTTTCAATTTCAAGCTGAGCACATTCGGCAACCACATCAAATGCATTATTGAACTCTGCTATTTTTAGCTCTATTTCTTGTTCTGTCACTTCGTCGCGAAGCTTTTTTAATTCGCACATTTCAAGAATTTCAAAATGAGTACCAAAAACAGCAGCCTGCTTGGTTACGTCTGTGTAAACATCGAGCATTCCACCGTAATAATGCCCCAAAATACCCATACGATTGGTGCGTAACGCAGCCGCAACTCGTGCCGACTCGAGCCACTCACCAATTTCAGTCCACACTTCGGCCTGTTGTAGGTAGCCTGTTACTATTTCGTAGCTGATGCCAGCTCTATTGAGCACCGAAGCAAACTCGGGCACAGAACATGCCTGACAATGCTCGAGCCAAACGCCTGTCATTTTTCCGCGGTCTTTCAAATTGTTGAATGCTGCGTAATCCAATGCTGCAACAGGTTGCAAATTAAGTATAATTACGGGCACTTTGGCTTTTTGTACCACGGGTAAAATAGTTGACGAAAGCGCATAAGTGGAAACATATAGGAAAAGTACTTCTATATCACTTGTACGGAATAAATCGGCAGCATCACGGGCTTTTACCGGATTGTCAACCATCCCACCATCTATCACTTCTACTCCAAACTGCTCAATCTGGTTGATAATTTGTCCTTGATATTTTTTTAGATTGTCGAGCAATCCGTCGAACTGAGCCCAGTAGGTATCCAACCCGACTCCAAATAATCCTGCTTTAATCATAATTTATATAGCTTTAAAATTAAACCACTTCATAATTTCAGTTGCAATTAACGCATGACCTAACTCGTTTGGGTGATTAGTTTGCGACATGTATTTTTCAATTTCTGTTTTATTGGAAAATAGAAATTCAAACGCTTTGTAACTATCTGCCAGCCCTACGTTGTTTTCGGCTGCAAGTTTACGTACTTGCGCAGCATGTTTTGCCAACTCATTATCTGGATTTGAAAAATCAACTTTCGTATCGGGCGAGGGCGTAAGCAAAATAACTTTTACCCCTTTTGCAAGTGCCTTTTTTACCATCTCGTCCCACGCTTTGTAAGCACGTTCAAGTCCAATATTCCTGTCGTTAAGCGAATAATCGATAAATAGCACATCCATTTTGAGCGACAACACATCGGCATCAAAACGTTTTGCACCTCGCTCCGCATTTTCGCCACCAATAGCTGTAACTATCGTATTAATAACTGCATAAGGATATTGTTGCTTTATGTCTTTTAGAACAAGATGCGGATAAGCGCCCAAGGTATTCACAACAGGTGTTCTGAAATAGCCCGAAGGTACACTATGCCCATGAAAAACCAGATTAATGGTTCTGTTTTTGCTCCATTTTACCTGAAGATCATTTTTGATAGCTGTTAGATAAGTGCTGCTATCGGCAACTAGATTTTGCTGACCGAAAGTTAGAATCGGAATAAAAATGAATAATATTAATGTTGCTTTTTTCATAAAAAAATCTATTTAGCAAACTCAATTTTCACAGGTCCAACAAGTCCAGAATTAGTTCGCCCTACATATTGCGATGGCGTATTCAGATAATGATTACCAAGCGTATTGTAAACCAGAATTTCGATACGGTTTTCGCCCGTTTTTAGTTTGCCAGTCAAGTCAAATGTCCACGGCGAAGTGGCTTTTTGACCAATCAATTGTCCGTTAACATACACATTGGCAGAGGCAACTACATCGCCAAGGTCAAGAATACAATTTCTAGCAGCTGATTGTTGTGCATTCACTGTCAACGATTTACGATACCACATACCGCCAGAATAAGTCCTCAACGATTCATTTTTATCCAAATCGCCTAGGCTTATTTCGCCTTTTCCACAATCGAAAGTAATGTGTTCGGGCAAAGCAGCTCCACTATAAAAACCAGGCAATTGCTCAACTTTCACGGCAACCGTGGTCGATTTGATAATTGAAGCAGGAATATTTACTTTCCAAACCTGAAGATTTTTATCGGCTAATCGTTCTTTTTGACTTTGAGTAGATTCCGCTGGCACTTCCACGCCCGAAATCCAGACTGCTGGTTTTGCTTTTGCAACAATATACATGGTGCGGGCTCCCGGAGGCGAAACGAAACGATACCAACCAAAGTTACCTGCACTTTGTGGAAAACAATTATAAGCCAGCACCGAAGGATTTAAGTACCAATCGGTTGCCAATGAAACAACTTTGGTAGCAGCTTTGGCAGCACTATTATCCTCAAAAACAAAATAACCACGACCCACCGAATTGAATTTCAACAGAACAGAATTAACGCCCGGTTTCAATTCCACTGTAGTAGAATTTAGGTCTAAAGCCGTTTTATTTACAACAATTTTGGTAGGAAGTATTCCACCTTTATTGACGCTTACGGGCATTTGTTTGGGTACCGAAACAGTTGACCACAAGTAATAAATAGTACCTCCTGGCTCATTACTTAATGGATAACTTGGTGTGTGAATTCTCGATTTATCAATATTACCAAACGATATTAGTTCGTTATTAATTTCTCCTTTTAGCCCATGATATCCCTGATGACCTCTATCGTCTTTCAACCCCCATCGCCACGAAAACTCGTAAGGAGACCATCTGTATTGTTTTCCATTTATTTCAACAGGCTGATTTACATCTACTTTATCTAGCTGTGACAATTTAGACTCCAACATTTCGAAATCGGTATTGGCAGGAAATGGGCCAAGCTTTAAAAACTGAGGGCCATACGAAACCGTTGCTGTTGACCAATTACTATCGTCGAAAGTAGGTTGTTGCCAATTCACATCAGTGGTATTTTGAGCTGAATATTTCATTTTCCAAACTTCCACGCCAATTTTGGCATCATAAGCTGGCAATCGATAATCGCCATATTTATTGTCCAAGGTGGGTTTTAGCTCAAATTCCCAATTGTTATTATCCAATGTAACAATTTCATTTTCTGCGACTTCTGACGCTGTTTCAATTTCGGCTTTTCCGGGGCTAAACACAATTAGCTGTGGTTCATTTTTCTCCAAAGGAAGACTTATTGTTGTTCCGGTAGCCGACACTTTAACCACTTTCAATGGTTTTGTGCTACCGTTCCATGGATTCCAAAGTTCTGCTTTTCCTTTTACACGAAAAAAACAGTTGGTACCTTTTGGCAAGCCATATACAAAGTACAAATCACGATTTCCTACTCGACGGTGAAGGATATTAGAAGTGACATTTTCGGTCAACACCTTAAAATCGGGCTCTATCAATTGGTCGATAACCGTTTTTACATTCTTGAAATTTGGGACAAACATACCAACGCCACCGGCTTTGTTTTTTTGCAAATACGTTTTAGCTGTGTCAATTTTTTCGAGGTAAGTAGTTCCAAACATTTCCTGAATCATGGCTTGCAGTTTTGAGTCTGCGCCACCTACACGATCACTGGCTTCGGGCAAACTTGCCACTGCCAACACAATACCACCTGCCCGATAAAACGCCAACGCTTTTTCGATGGTAGAATAACGTACTGCCGATAATGCAGGCAAAACAAGTACTTTGAATTTTTCGCCGCTCACCTGTAATTCTTTGTTTTTTATTATACTTCTTTCCAACGATTGAAAATCCATAAAGTCGAAATCGACACCCTGAGGATAAAGATTATTGGCTATATCGAAAGCTGTTTGGGTAGCTTCCCTCCCTTTTAAATTAGCTTCGACAGGTGCTACAGGATAAATCATGGCTATATCGCAACGGTGATGACCTTGCGAAAGAACATAACTGAGGCGCTCCGAGCACTTCAGAAAATCTTTCATATTTTCCCAATAAGGCTGGCGGAAATGATTGTCGGGTGCAGCCCATTCCCACGAACTGCCGTGGGTGGTATAATACAATCCGTGCAAACTGAGCAGATTGTGCCCCATCGCAAAGTTCGCAAAGGTAGCATCGGCTACTTCGGCGCTACTTGTACCCCATCCACTGCCATAAAAACCTTCGAGCCAGGTGCGTGGGCGTTCGTACATGTGTGCAATGGAACTTGCTACTTTATTTTTGATAATGTCTTTGCGCAGATGCGGTTGATCGTTTCCTGGGCCCGACATCCAACGTTGCGTGCGGAAATAATCGCCAAACTCAGTAACATCGCGGCCACGTCCACCATGGTCGCAACCAAACAACATGCCACGACTAGTGTGCCACTCATACAGTGGTTTAAAGAAACCTTCTTCGGATAATGCCACCAGCACATCGTTGTAATCTAATCGTGTTTTATATGATTCGGGACCTAAATCCACAAACAGTTGATTTACTTTCGGAAGAATATCGTATCCTTTGCGTTTCTTGAATTCTGATTTAAAATAATCGCTCCAAAGCCAGCCTCTAATACCAAATTGCAATTCGTCGGAAAAGAAAAAGTTAAGTCCTTTTCCGCCTTCACCCGGACAATAATCTTCGAAACGTTGAAAGAACTTTTCCGTTACTTTGGGGCCACTTAATGGGTTCATTGGGTCAAACGACGTTTTCACCAAGGTTTTGTAAACAACCACAATTTTCCATTGCCCTTCGGGCGATTTCCAAACCAGTTCATTATCATTTATAAACGATTGCAGCTTAATAACTGTGCTTGATTGCAATTTTCCGTCTTTCAATTTATAAGCTTCTACACTTACAATATCTTTGGGCAAACGCACATTGACTTGTTTATTATCGCTGGCATCAAACTGTTTCGATTCGAGTTTTGTACCATTGAGGCTCGGATTTTCGGCCAACATTTCGTCGATAAACCAACCCTGACCGGCAGCACCCAAGGTGTAATCGCTCAAACTTACTGACATGTCGTACTTTTTAGCTTCGGCAACAAACCATTTGAATAACTCCCACCATTTAGGGCTAAATAATGCAGGCTTGCTCGGATAAGTAAGACCATAAGTAGCACCTCCTTTATCGGTATGACAATAGTTTATTTGTAAGCCCGTAATGCTCATATCTTTGAGCTGTTCAAGTTGCGAACTTATGCGCTCGCGAGTAAGCGTATCGCCGAGCCACCAGTAAAAAGACACCTCACCATAACCTTTGGGAGGACTCTTAAATCCGGGTAATACATCTAAATTAGGTGAACGGTCGGGGAAACCAGCAGCTAACGAAGCTGGCTTTTGTGCAACCACTGCAAGTATGGCACTGATTACAAAAACGAAAATGATTGTTTTTTTATTCATAATATTACATAATTAGCGTAACAAAACTGGTGGCTTATATAAATTCAGGATAATCGACATTGAAAATATATCCACCTATTGTATTATATTTGCAAATATAAAACATTTCGCACAGGCTGAATTACAGCATTTGACAATATGCTTTTAGCTCGTGCTACAAATCTATTATGAATTCAATACGAACACACTATTTAATTTGCAACGAAAGAGATACCGATTGGGGCATTTACGCTACCACTACCGGCACTACATCGTACCCACCAAACAGTGTTTACCCACACAGCTACCACCCACCGCTATACTACTTTAACCCGCTAAAGGGCAGAACTATCGATGAATTTATGCTAGTATATATAACCAAAGGTAGCGGTGTGTTAAAAACCGACAACAGCCCCGAAATTGCCATTGCCGAAGGCGATCTTTTTTTAATTAAGCCCCACGAATGGCACAGCTACAAACCCAACAATGCAACGGGTTGGGACGAATACTGGATTGGATTCAGAGGTGATTATTTCAATACAATTTTTGATAAAAATTTTTTAAGCACCAACCATCCTGTTTGGAAAACTGGCGTTAATAGCGATTTAGTGGCATGGTTCGAAAAAGCGATTTCGATAGCAAACGAGCAACAGCCCGGATACCAACAAGTATTATCAGGCATCATACTTCAAATTATTAGCTTTGGATATTTTTTATCGCAACGACATTTGCAGGATAACCATGCTATTCAGTGTATTAACAAAGCCAAAACCATTATGATTCAACACATCGAAGAACCCATACATCCAGCTCGCATTGCCGAAATGCTGCATGTAAGCTATTCGTGGTTTCGCAGTAACTTTAAATCAATCACCCATTTTTCGCCATCAGCCTATCAGCAAGAGCTTAAAATTGAACGCTCCAAGGTTCTTCTCACAAACTCTGATTTGAGCATCAAAGAAATTGCTTCTTCGCTGAATTTTTCATCTGCCGCCAACTTTACAACTGTTTTCAAAACCAAAGTTGGCATTACACCTGCCGAATATAGAAGCCGATAAAATAAGCATATTGCTCATTATCAATACTTGCTTAGTTTTAATTGATAGTTATTCTTATCTGTACTAACAACAAGTATATACATGCCCGACTGAAGCGATTCGCCCATAATAAGTGTTGTATCGTCAATATTATTTTTTGTATCGACAACGGTGCCAGCTAAATTAAATATCTGTGCTGTTTTCAGTTTTTCGGTCCCCGTAAATTTCAATGTAAATGTGGTTTTAAACGGTTGTGGAAAAACCAACAGTTTAGCTTGCAATGTACTTGGCATTTCAATGGCAGTTGTAAGCTCTTTCACATAGCCAATAGGCTGATTACAAGCAATCACAAAATCATTCGGATCGCCTTTTCCGTCTCCATCGGCATCTTTGTACCACGTTTGTTTCGGGTTAACAATTACGCTGATTTCAGCTCTAGGGCTTTCGATAAAGCTAAGTGTTTGCGACACATAATATTTATAAACGCCCGCAGTTGCAGTTGAAGGTGTAGGTGGCGACAACGAAAATAAAGTGCTAGTAGGCGAACTAAACCACTTCAGTTTTTTTCCAGTAGCCGATAATGCTACCGGCGTATCGCCTTGACAGTACGTAAGTAGCTGTTGAGTAGCTGGCTTCGCCGTCTGCGGCAGTGCTGGAAGTGCATCAAACGCCTTACGTTGTGCAACAATGGTTGGATCGGCTGCTTTCAGGGCATCGGCAAGCGCTTTGTAAACCGCCTGCTTGGGCGACATTACAGAATCCCACACCAAACACCCGCAATCTTTTCCAAACCACGAATGTCCATCGTCGACACCACAGGTTACAAACGAAGTGCAGTTGTAATTGTCCAAACAGGCATTCATTAAGGATTTCCAGTTGCCCGATAGATTTGTGGTGTGCATCATGTCAATCTCAGTCATGGATACTCGTAAGCCTAATTCACCCAGTTTTTTTATATTTGCTGAAATAGCTCCAGCATTGATCCAATTTCCAAAATGGCATTGTAATCCTACGCCATGCACCGGTATTCCTCGGGCCAACAAGCGTTTCATTAAGTTATATACTGTATCGCGCTTGGCATATTCCGACGAGATGGCTCCTTCGGCTCCAAACTCATTGTAGTAAAGATAAGCATTGGGGTCAGCTCTATGTGCCCACACAAAAGCCGAGTCGATGTAATCGTCGCCAATAATCTGTTGCCAATAACTGGTACGCAATCCGTTGGGGTGGCCGTTTTCAAGATAAACACCTTCGTTGACCACATCCCATTCCTTGATGCGCCCTTTGTAACGACTCACTACGGTGGTAATATGACTTTTCATAATCTCAAGCAATTGCGCACGAGTCCACTTGGGCGTACCTTCCCAGCCTGCACGCAACCATGCCGGATTTTGCCCAATACTGTGCCAAATTAGGCAATGTCCACGTACTTGTTTGCCGTTTTTTTCGGCCATTACAAGTACCGAATCGTAACTCCAAAAATCGAACTGGCCACGTACAGGTTGTACATTTTTGAATTTCATTTTATTTCCTTCGAAATACATATTGAAATCCCTATTGAGCGTTGCCTTAAAAAGCGAATCGGGCTGTTCGATAAACTGCTGTATGGTTATACCTGCACCAAAATTGATACCTGCATTGGTGGCTAATTCTGACAATCCTTGCGAATTGGCAATGGACGTATGAAGCAAACAGTAAACAAACAACAGAAAACGGAATCTGAACATTGCTTTCATAATTTTATAACTTATTGATTGCATTAGATTTAACTATATTATGTAATTGTATTTCGGAATTTAGTTCTATTTACTATAAGCTACTTATTGCTTGGTACAAAATTTTTCACAGGGCGAATTACAATATAAGTTGCACCTATGCCCGGAGGATGCACACTCGCTAAAAGTGCCGTCATTTTTCCTTTTTCGTTAATATAAACTTGCGGCCGCTCTACTTTTGTAACTTGCACACTATCGCTGCCAACAACGGGTATCAACTCCTTTTGCGACCATACTGGTGTATCGGAATAAAGCTCATAGTTAATGCCATCTTTCGACGTATAATACACAACTGCTTTTTCGATACCCGTTACTTTGGCTTCCCAATCGGTACAAATGACATTATACTGATTATTTGCCCACCAAATTGTTGGATCCTCAAGTTCGAAATTATGAGGTAATCGGTTTTTAGTATCACCCACTAAAGTATATTTACCCAATAAACTATCGGCTTCGAAAGCGTGCATATAGGCATCCCATTTACCATCTAAGGTTTCCTTGGGTTTAAACTTGCCTACCACATAAATTTTGCCATTGGGTTTTAGCATAATAGCCGGATTATTTGTAGCAATAACCGGTTTTTTAATAGCCGTCCAAGGTCCTTCGATATGGTCGGCAAAAGCAAAACCGGTTTGCCAAAGTGGCATACCTAGGTGATAAAGCAAAAACTTTTTTCCTACTTTCATCACCTTGGGGTTATGCATAGCCTCGGTAGCCCAAGGGTGTTTCGACAAATCGAAAACAACCTCAGCAAAAGTATAAGGACCAAAAAGCGATTTGGATGTAGCGCGGATAATGTGACTTTTCTTCCAACCATTCATGCCGGTTGACTCAGGCCAACGTGAAGCAAACAAATGGTAGGTTTTACCCACTTTTATTACCGAAGGATCCCAAAGATAATAGCCTGGCATTTTAAAAATGGCACTCTGTGGAACAGGAAGGAGGGCTTCTCGTAGATCGTTGGATTGTTTTAAGGTCGATTTATTCGTTGCAGATTGTTGCTGGGCCTGACCTAGTTGAAATATACACGTAAAGAGAATTGCAATTAAATATTTCTGTATCATTAAACTAAAAAATTAAATGTGTGATTTTCTATTTGCAAAGAAATAAAAGATCACACATATAAATTATCAGTCATGTTACACAAAACAACGAATTTGTTACATTTAATCGGTGCCAGTGCTCATCAATTCAGGATTAGATGCATGTATCGCAAAACGAAGATGCGCAAAACACCCTTTAACCTAGAGCACAATGAGCCTGATTATTGTTTTATTAATTTTAAAAAATAAACATCGTTTTCGCTTATGGTAAATTCTTTGGTAAAGGCTTGATTCCTTTTAAGCTGAATATCTTCTGTACTAGTTGGCGAACCATTGTTTTGGCTTTTGATTTGCGCTACCTGTTGCTTTGTGAGCTTATTGGGACGGCCCATTGCTAAGTAAGAGCTATAAGCATCATTTGATTTATAACCCACATGGTATATTTCAAGTTTGTATTTGCCTTTGGCTACACCAGCTATATTGATACGCACTTTCCCTTTTGTAGCAGCTGGCAAATCACGCACAAAATAAGACTGATTGTTAACAGAATCGGCAGGAAGGGTATGTGTATAATCCCAAAGGAGCACTTGCACATTTCCATTTTCATCTTTACAAACCCACGATTGCTTATCCGAATTTTGTAATTCAGTTGACCCCATTTCATTCATAAACTTATACGAATAGTAGGCCGACTTATTGATACCCTGCGTATTTAATAAACCAAAGCCACCGTGAAAAGGTGTAAAGCGAGGCCCTGCCTCTTCGAAAATATCGGTAAAAACCCAGTACGACATGGAGTTGGCGGCTGTACCAACTTGTTTTATTTTTTGCAAAATATAGGCCGCTTGGTGGTAACTGTCGTGAATAGGATCGGCAGGCGTATAAGATGAGCTCCACTCGGTGTAGTGCAGTTCGAGTGCTGGCATTGAGGAATTGACTATTTGCTTGCGCGAATGTAGAACATCGCCACTAACGCTCATTGGATTTTTGCTAAGCACAGTACCTGAGTGGCCAAATTCGTCGAGAAAGCCCTGCTCTACACCATAGGCGTGTGTGCTAATAAAATCGAGTGGAACAGCGTTTTTGTGGCAAAATGCAATCATTTCGGGTACCCAAGCAGCTCCGGCAGTAGCAGGTCCACCTACCCGATACGCGCTATTGACACTTTTAATGGCCGTAGCCGAATGTTTGTACAACTTAAAATACTCATCCTGTGTACCTGCCCAAAAACCAGGCGATAAATTGGGTTCGTTCCAAACTTCAAAATACCATGATTTTACTTCGTCAACTCCATAGCGCTCGGTAAAATGAAGAGTTAAATTGCGCACCAACTCTTCCCATCTATTGTAATCGTTAGGAGGAGTAACATTACCACGCCACCAAAAAATTGTTTTTGAACCACTTGCCAAAGCCGTAGGCATGAAACCAAGCTCTACAAAAGGCTTTATACCAATACTTATTAGATAATCGAATAAGGCATCGATATACATAAAGTTATATTCGGGTTTGCCATTCTGATTTACTCGATACACACCCATATCGTCGCTCAGCAAGCCGTGAAAGCGAATAGACTTAAAATCACAGTCTTTTTTAACTTGTGCTAGCTGTTGCTGCCAGTCAGCACGTAATCCTTCGTTTGCTCTACCAGCACCGATACACTCTTTAAACATGGTGTTATACACGCCTTGCACAGCTTGCATATCGGCCGAAATTACACGTTCTTTGCTTACAGATTGCGAAAACACTTGCTGCAACACAAAACAACTCACAAAAAATAGCAAAATCTTCTTCATTGTATTTTTATTTTCAGTTAATTATTGAATTTCGAATAGAAATGAAAAGCTCATTTATTCGAATTTTAACAATACAAAAGTAAACCATTTATAGCTAAACTATATGGCTAAAATGATTACATTATAGGACCTAATTGTTCTATTTGCAACTGAATTAAAGACTTTGAGTAAAGAAAGATACTTACTAAAACAAGCTGAGTTGATCTTCACTCTCAGCACTTTTCTGCTTGCCCGTCGAAGTCGATTTTGGTGACTTAGGTTTTGCCGATGGAGCCACTTCTATTTGGTCGCCATCTTCTATCACTTCAACAGTCCCAATCTGATCGTTTACAAATACCTTTTCGGCTACGTTAATAGGGGTATCCGATTTTTCGGCCGGAGTATCTATTTCTTCACCCTCATCCGTTTTAACCGAAGGTGCCACAACGGCCTCTGGCTTATTAAAACGTAGTGGTTCAAGCTCATTTATGGTTTCTACATCAAAGGTGGTTAATCGTTTACCTTTGGCTTTAAAGCTTTTAACTCCAATAAATTCCTCAGCATCAATAACTAAAGCCTCACGATAAGCATCATTGCCTCCAAATACTACTTCAAAACGAGGGAAGTCGATATCGGACAAAAGTATAAGTCGCGATTCGGCGTTATCGCCCAAAAAGTTCTGTTTTTTCTGCGATGTTTCGAACTGAAAACGCTTGAGGTAATAAAATTTTTGCTCAGCATCCCACAGCGCTACCGACCACACTTTGTTCGAGTCAAACTTCTCTATCACCATGATATCTTTTTCGTAGTGATTATTTAAATCAAAATTCGACGTATAATATTCACCTTTAGATGATACCAGTAATATCAAATCGTCGCTTAAAAATTCGCCTAGATATTCCCCTCGGCTATCGTAGTTTAAGCGCAATACATCTCTATCGAACCAAACCTGACGGCCTCCAAGTGTTGAGCCTCCTTTTTGTTTAAGTGCAATTTTTTGTATATCATTCTTGGTGAGCAAATTACCCATTGACTGACGCCCTTTGATGGCAATATCGCTAAAGTCTTTTTCGAACACCAGTTTAAATAAGCGTGGTTTTGGTTTAAGGGTTACGCGTACCACTTCGGCTTCGGCATTGGGGTTCGACGTGAAATACATCACCTTCGAACCGGCTGTTCCTTGCGTAATATCATATTCCTTATCGCGCGTAATACCATTCACAGCAAAGCGTTTAACGTAGTAAGGCCCCATTTTTCCATCGCGGTAAATTACGTTGTAGATGGTTCGTTTATCATTCTTTTTAAACACATCTAAATGCAAAATATTCTTACCTACAAATTGTTTGTCTGATACTTTTACAATTTTGTATTTCCCATCTTTAAAGAAAATAATGATGTCGTCGATATCCGAACAATTACACACAAACTCGTCTTTTCGAAGCGCTGTACCAATAAATCCTTCCTCGTAGTTTACATACAACTTTTCGTTGGCTTCCACCACTTTAGCGGCCACAATCGTTTCAAAATTACGTATCTCGGTACGACGAGGAAAAGCCTTGCCATATTTCGCTTTTAAGTTTTCGAACCAAAAAATGGTATATTCCACCAAATGATCCAGTTGATAGTTCACCTCATCAATTTTTTTCTGAAGTGCAATCAAGGTATCGTTTGCTTTGTCGGTATCGAAGCGCGTAATGCGCATCATTTTTATTTCGAGCAATTTAAGAATATCCTCACGCACCACTTCTCGAATAAAGTCCTTTTTAAATGGCTCTAAACGAGCATCGATATGTGCAATAACTTCATCCTGCGAGCTACTCTCCTCAAATCCTTTATCTTTATAAATGCGGTTTTCGATGAAAATCTTTTCGAGCGATGTAAAGAAAAGCTGCTCTTGCAACTCGGCGCGCTGAATTTCCAATTCGGCTTGAAGCAAATCTTTGGTATGGTCGGCACTAATACGCAGCATTTCGCTTACGCCCATAAAGCGCGGTTTGTTGTTATGAATAACACAGCAGTTCGGCGAAATGCTGAGTTCACAGTCGGTAAATGCAAAGAGCGCATCAATGGTTTTGTCCGACGAAATACCCGGCTGTAGGTGCACTAAAATTTCTACATCGGCAGAGGTATTATCGTCAACCTTTTTTATTTTTATTTTACCTTTTTCGCTGGCTTTAATAATCGAATCAATAAGTTTCGAAGTATTCGAACCAAAAGGTATTTCAGTTACAGCCAGCGTTTTATTATCAATTTTACTAATTTTCGCACGTACTTTTACGGCACCTCCGCGTTCACCATCATTGTATTTGGCCACATCGATAGAACCGCCAGTCAGAAAATCGGGAAATAGAACAAACTCTTCACCTTGCAAATAGGCCACACAGGCATCGCAAAGCTCGTTGAAGTTATGAGGTAGAATTTTTGAGTTTAACCCCACTGCAATACCCTCTACGCCCTGTGCCAACAGCAATGGGAACTTCACCGGTAGCGCCATAGGTTCCTTGTTACGACCATCGTAGGACGCTTTCCACTCGGTAGTTTTAGGGTTAAAAACAGTATCCAATGCAAATTTAGATAAGCGAGCCTCAATATAACGTGGAGCTGCCGCACCATCACCCGTCAGGATATTCCCCCAGTTACCCTGACAGTCGATTAATAAATCTTTTTGTCCCAATTGCACCAATGCATCACCAATAGACGCATCGCCATGTGGGTGAAATTGCATGGTGTGTCCCACAATGTTTGCAACCTTATTGTAACGTCCATCATCAAGTCGTTTCATCGAGTGTAAAATACGTCGTTGCACAGGCTTTAACCCATCGTAAATATCGGGCACAGCACGCTCAAGGATTACGTACGAAGCATAGTCCAAAAACCAGCTCTGGTACATCCCAGACAGGTGATGTTTGATTGTATCGTCCGTTATTTTCGGTACTTTATAGTTCGAATGTCCTTCGTTTTGAGCCACTAATGGCTGCTCATCAGCTCCTTCGTTTACTTCCTGTTCGTTGTCAGCGTCAATTATTTCGTCGGTACTCATGGTTGGAATTTATGCATTTGGTGGAATTAACATACAAAAATAGAAAAAAAACTGATATTTCGTGACGATTTTTACATTAAACACTGTATTTTTGTAAAAACATAAAAATTGGAATCATTATGAAAAAGAAAGTAGTTACCCTATTGTTTATCGTTCTTTCTGGCTATGTATCTTCGTTTGCAGCCACAAAATATTTTTTTTACGTTCAACTAGCAAATAAATCTAACAGTCCGTATTCCATTTCAAACCCGACGGCTTATTTATCTGCTCGTGCCTTGCAGCGTCGTGCACAATTCAACATCAGTATTGACTCTACCGACTTACCAGTAAACCCAGTATACATTGCGCAAATTGCCAATTCAAATGTAACCGTTTACAATCGCTCCAAGTGGCTCAATGGCCTCACCATCCTCGTTTCCGACTCATCTATCGTAAGCCAAATCAGGGCATTACCCTTTGTGAGCTGGGCTAAATACAGTGGGAAAATTGAAAGTAGTGCGTCACTAACTCGCAGCAAATCAAAATCGGAGCCACAAATTGCGGAGTATGGTTCGGCAGCCGTACAGCTCAACCAAGTTAATGCGAGCTACCTTCACAACCTCGGCTACACAGGTAAAGGTGTACACATAGCTGTACTCGACGCAGGCTTTTTAAATGTGAACACTAATGTAGGTTTTGATAGCCTTCGATTACAAGGTCGATTACTTGGCACCAAAGATTTCACCCAAAAAACAGCCAATATTTATGGCTCTGATTCACATGGTTCAAATGTGCTTTCGATTATGGCTGGCAACAAACCAGGGCAGTACCTTGGTGCAGCTCCACACGCCTCGTACTGGCTTATACGAACCGAATATGCTCCTACCGAATATCTGTGCGAAACTGACTTTTGGGTGTCGGGAATAGAATTTGCCGATAGTGTGGGAGTAGATGTGGTAAACTCATCATTAGGATATACCACTTTTGATGACCCTGTGCTTAATTTTACCTATGCAAACATGAATGGTAAAGTATCCAGAGCTAGCCGAGCTGCAACCATCGCTTCCCAAAAAGGGATAATCGTTTGCAACAGCGCTGGCAACGAGGGCAATAAAACATGGAAATACATCGGTTCACCTGCCGATGCTTCGGGCATAGTGAGTGTTGGAGGGGTGACATCAACTAATGAATCGAGCTTGTTTAGTTCATACGGTCCGACATCCGACAAACGCCTTAAACCCGACGTTAGCGCCATGGGAACAGGCACCGCATACATCAACACTTCGGGCTCTGTAGCTTCTGGCAGTGGAACTTCGTACGCATCGCCCATTTTAGCGGGTATGTTTGCTTGCTTTTTACACTACGCCAAAGCAAATATTAGCTCATATACAGTAAACTCGGTAATTGATGCCGTTAAGCGAAGTGCACATCTTTACCCATTTCCTACAGCTCAAATGGGCTATGGCATACCAGATTTTGAAGAAGCAAGTAAGTATTTTGTTAGCGCAACAAACAAGCCAAGTACATCGAAAGCTAAAATATCAACATTCAACAAAGAAATTAGAATTGAATTCAGCAGCAGTCAACCGCACGAAACTAGTTTGTATAATGTATCAGGTCAACTTATTTACACAAATTACAATGCTCAAAATAGTTTGGTAATTTCGACACAACGATTAAACGCGGGTATATTTATTCTGAAAATCAGAAACGATTCGGGTACCGAAACGATAAAAATTCAACTCTAGCAATCGTATTATTTTAGTCCAAAAAAACAGCACTCCTGCCTTCTAGCACACCCAACGTACGTTAAACTTTTTTTTGCTTTAAGTTGTTATTTAGTAGCAGCTTAAAGCACTACGTCCTTAAGCAAGTTATTAACAAATAATAATTTTAAATTAGTATCGTATGAAAAAGATAAACATCGCATTAATTTGTTGCATTATGCTTATAACTATTCCACTTCAAGCACAGCTAACCGAAAAAGAAAGTCAACTAAAAGAGCTCAAAACGGATTCGGTGACACGCTGGCACACAGGTGGAATCACATCCTTTACATTTGGCCAAACAGCACTTCACAATTGGGCTGCTGGTGGCGAAAATTCAGTATCGCTAAACGCCATGTTAAACCTATATGCACGCTACACCAGCCCCAAATGGGAATGGGATAATCGGTTTGATTTTGGCTATGGCTTACTAAATCAAAGTATCAAAGGCTTTAGCAAAACCGACGACCGAATCGAGCTAACGTCCAAAATTGGCCGTAAAGCATTTACCAATTTCTACTATACAGGGTTAATAAATTTTAGGACCCAACTTTTCGAAGGATTTGATTACAAAACAACACCAGCTCTTAAAATATCGGATATTTTATCTCCTGGATATGGTGTTGTTGCAATCGGTTTAAACTACAAACCTTCCAATAACTTTAGTGCTTTCCTTTCGCCGATTACAAGTAAATCAACCTTTGTGCTAAATGACTCGTTAGCTTCAGTAGGCGCATTTGGTGTTGATTTAGGTAAAAACTTTAGACAGGAATTGGGTGGTTACTTCAGGGCTAGCTACATGAAAAATGATTTCAAACCTGAGTTCTTAAAAAATCTAAGTATTTTAACTCGCCTTGATTTGTTTAGCAATTACTTAAACAACCCTGAAAAAATTGATGTTAATTGGGATGTAGTAATTGGCATGAAAGTAAATAAATACCTATCTTTAAGCATCATAGGAAGTCTTATTTATGATTATGACACTAAAATAAATGGAGTTGACAAGGTACAGTTTAAAGAAATTTTTGGAGTTGGTTTTTCGTATGCTTTTAAAAACTAATGCAATTATTTTTGCTGAATTGTATAAATTGGCATTGTGTTTGCTAAGTGAGAGTTTATTATTTTTGAATAATTATTAAATTACATATCCCATGAAGACAAGAATCTTTTCTGTATTAGTTAGTGTATTTATGCTTTTCTCAGCTACAATGAGTTCAGCACAACAATCAAAAACCGACCATAGCATGTTTCCTGTAGCTAGCGCTGGTTTCCAGAAAAAAGTGATTACATTACCTGTTTCAAAAAACGAAGACAATTTAAAAGTTGAAATCTTTGTTGGTAAAACCATCGAAGTAGACTGTAACCGTTACTTTTTATCAGGTACAATTAAAGAGCAAAATCTCGACGGTTGGGGCTACACGTTCTACAAAGTAGAATCGAATGGTGCCATCGGAGGTACCAAAATGATGTGTCCGGATGCTAAAAAAACCATGAAATTTGTAAACATGCAGACACTATTGATTAGATACAACAGCAAATTGCCTGTGGTTGTATACGTACCAGAGGGCATGGAGCTTAAATACCGCATTTGGAAAGCTGGTAAATTAAAATAAAAAGAAAACTTTGTTGATTAATTCAACGTTAAAATAACTCAGCGCAGATTTATGCACTGAGTTATTTTTTTATACTTTAATTAAACAGAAAATGAATTTAGAAGAAGTTTTAAATTATCGAAGATCAGTACGTAATTATATAGCTGATATGCCACTTGATACAGCAAAAGTAAAAAACTGTATCGAATTAGCAACATTAGCCCCAAGCAGTTCGAATATGCAGCTATGGGAATTTTACCACATAACCGACCGCTCCTTAATTGATAAAATGGCACATGCAGCACTGTCACAACAAGCAGTATCAACTGCCAATCAGCTTGTTGTATTTGTAACACGTCAAGACTTACACCGCCAACGATCGAAAAAAATTATTGAGTTTGAACGCGGAAATATTGCTCGCAACAGTCCCGCCAATAGCCAAGAACGCCGAATGAAAGGCCGTGAAATTTATTATGGAAAAATGATTCCCTTTTTGTATGCCCGATTTTTTGGGCTGTTAGGGCTTTTCCGCAAATTACTAACTCTATCAGTAAGTCTTTTCCGACCAATGTTTACAGGAACCTCCGAGGCCGATCAGCGCATAGTGGTACACAAAAGCTGTGCTTTAGCAGCCCAAACCTTTATGATTGCTATGGCCAACGAAGGCTACGATACTTGTCCACTCGAAGGATTTGATAGCCGACGTGTAAAAAAACTGCTTAACCTACCCCATGCTGCCGAAATAAACATGATCGTTTCGTGTGGATTTCGCGATGGCAACAAAGGCATTTGGGGCGAACGTTTTCGCGTGCCATTCCACGATGTATATAAAAAACTTTAAACCCAAAAGTAAATCCATTTTACTTAATTAATTTCAATCCGCTGAGAGCCGAACTATCGCCTGGGCGAATGGTGAGTGCATGATTGAAAAGCACTTTGGCATCGGCGGATTTTCCAAGATTTAGTTTTGTCCATGCCAACATAATCACCGAGTCGTAATCGAGTGGATATAAGTTTACTACTTTTTCGAACAGCTTATTAGCACTTACATAATCCTTACGGTTGTAGTAAATGACGCCTAACCAGTAATTAGCCGTTGTGTTTTGCGGATCAATTTTCAATATTTGAAGATAATGTGCTTTTACTTTTTCCCAACTTTCGATGGCACTTAAGGGTTTAATTGCACCCAATCGAGCTTCGATGGCGTAAGGTTTTAAGGCCACAGCTTTGTCGTAATACTTAATGGATTCGGTATAGTTTTTACCCAAATAATGCAACCAACCCAAGCGGATATTTCCGAAATAATCGCTGGCATCGTAAACGCTTTTCACTTCTTTAATTGCTGCCTGGTAATTGGCATTTTTCTCAAATTCGTAACTTTTCGAGAATGCAGTTTGGCGCGAATTAGTTTGAGCAAAAACCCCCGTTATTACAGACAAACAAAAGATTATAGTTTTTAATTTCATATTTTCCATATTATTCCTCCTGTTATTGAATGTTGTTTATAATTGTATTGTGAGTCGATAATTAATTTTTTATCAAAGGTATAATTTGTAAATAATGTAATGTGTTTACCTAAATAATAAAACAACGATCCGCCAGTGCGAAAGGTAGTTTGATCCATCGAATTGTATAGATAAAGCGCGTTATTATCAACAAAATTATTTAAATTTCCGACAGTTACTGATCCTTGTATCCAGAACCTACGTGCAATTAATGCCCCAATAGTTTGGTTAAAAACCAAACGCGATGAATCAGATTCGGTTATGTAGTACAGCGAACTTTTCAGGTATATTTTTGTTTTTAATGGCAATGTAAGCCCCAATTGTAACCCTGTTTGTTTGGTATCGACGTAGTCGTTTGTAAAACTTGATTGACTTAACGATATATCAAAGCGGTTGAAACTATGGGTTAACTTTCCAAACCAGAGATTTCCTGGAGTTTGAAAATCATCGGTTTCGGTTGTGAAGTTCGTACCTACATAATGATACCCCCCCATTAAACTTGTGCGACTAAACAACGCATATACGCCAGCTACATAATACTCATTTTGCACTGTTTCATTGAAATAATCGGTTAACTGCGAATAAGTAGAATAGGATTGATACAAGCTGAACCGATATCCTAATTGTGAATTCAAACCGATGCGTTTGTAGTGCGGATTGCTTCTTAAATCGCTTGTTAATGCATTATTTATAGCATAATCTCTATTTATTTTGTAATTATACTCAAGATCTAAGGCATCCACAAGTCTTGTTTTTTTTACGTTTAACAATGCTTGATTTTCAGCATCTAAATTCGAAACATGATAACGAGCCATCGCTTCATCGTTAATATTTACTGCCGAATAATATAAATAGGTATGCGAAACAGGATCGTCGGCATCAAACTGCAAGGCATTTTTATAATGCTTGATTGCCGCAAAATAATCTCCTTTTACAAAATAAGCATAACCCATACGTTGCTGTAGGTATTTAAAATCAATATCTTTAGACATTGCCTTTTTACCAAGCACAATCAATTCGTTCCAATTACCGCTTAAATAATAGTTGTAAGTTGTACTATCAACCATCACCTTATTCAGTTCTTGCTGCCCAAATAAAGGCATAACAAAAAACAGAAATGCTATTAAATATTTATACATGTTGCTTTGATTTTCGTGTTTTTCGATTCGTATTCAAATTCGCTGATTCCAGTTGTTGTTATTGTAATGCTGCTTTGACTTACCACGCTTTTCTTGTTCAGGATATTGAAATGCACTCCGCTTGCAAACCGAACCACACCGCTATTGAGTGCATAATCCGAGAACTCAATTTTCGATAAATACTGTACATTAACAAAACTTTTGAACGGTGCTGCAAAATCGTGTAACCATTTTAGCAAAACAGGCAATTTATGCACACTAAGCGGCATAAAATCATGAATTTCAATCTGTTTATTTACCAAATAAATTTTGAATGCTGATAAATAAAAGTAATACAGCAATGAATTTTTATTTCCGTAAAATGCCGTAAAATAAAACATCGAACCATCAACTACATAGTAAGCAGTAGCATTGGTTTGGGCACAATAAAAATATTTTTGGTTATATGCATCGGTATATGTATCCCAACGTTCTATTTTTTCGCTCGACCCATTCAGGGTGTATTTCATATTTAAAACGCTATCGGGCAATACATTAAATGCATTAAACATAAATTGATCCGACGAAACAGGTGTCACAATATCGCCTTTCTGTGGTTTCTGGTATTGCATCAAAGCATCACCTCCGGAATTTACGTTGTAAAAATAGGCAAACGGATAATCGATGGTTTTAGCACCAATAACCGGATGTATCTGCATTTGAAAATGGATGTGTGGTTCGGGCGAACGTCCTGAGTTACCACAATGTGCCAACAAATCGCCTTTATGTACAAACTCTCCCTGCTGCACTTTGAAAGTACCTTTGCGAAGGTGCGAAACCTGACTATATAATCCATTGAGATGCCTTATAACAATACTGTTTCCCCAATTATTAACAGTATTAACCTGTCCAGGAATATTGTCATCAATATTATCCTGAATAAGTTCAACATAGCCATCGGCGGGAGCAAACACTGGCTTGTTGTAACAATAATAATCAGTCAATAAATATCCATCGTTCTTAAAAGTGCGGCCATCGTTGTCGGTAATCATAAAATCGAAGGCATGTCGCCATTCGCCTTTATGCGTATATTCACCTTCGTGTGCCTGAGTTACAGTCCATTCGCCGATAAAAGGCAGATTTATAGCAAAATAATACAAGCCTGAAAGTCGCTCTACATTATTCTGATACGTATACAAATTCTTTTCGGGCGAATTCAATTGCAAAGGCGTGAGTACCAACTTTTCGGCCTTTGTGCGCATTTGCAAGAAATAAATAAAAAGTATGGTAACAAACGAAAATGGCAACGAGAACACCGGCAACTGAATAAATCCCAACAACTTATAGAAAAAAAGCAAAACCAACGATGTGAGTGGAATAAGTAATATTGTCCACAAATACGATTGGCGCGACGGAATGGTGAAAAAACCACCAACGGCAAAAGCCACCATCATATAGTTTGCACCAATGTTGTAATAATTGATACTTGCAGCCTCAGATCCTGTAAATTGTGCAAACAAATAAGCCGACAAAAACCCGATAATGGATAGCGAAAACATGATACGTGAACTAATAAGCAATGCAATGGCTATTAAAAAGCCTGCTATCAAATTACTTTGAAAAAAAATGGAGCTCAACGAACGAAGATAAGTATCGACGAGCTGATGAACCTGAAACGAATCAATAGATTTAAACAATTCGAGTAAATCATTGCCACCTACAGCGTATAATTCGTTAATCCAGAATATACTGCGCTGAGTAAGTCCTAAGTTTTCGAAATGCGACGAAGGCAACACGACAAACCAAAAAGTGATTACAAACGGGATACTCAAAAAAGGCAATTTGTATTTGTAAAGCCAACCGCCTAAGCTCACCGATAGCAAAAGTGTGAGCAACGAAGCCAAGGCCAGCAAACTAAAAAACACGACGCTTGGATCGAAAAAAGTACCCATCCCCAACCCTACCAATAGCGCATTGAAACTGTAGTATCCACTCCGAAGTGTAGCTTGATGTAAATGCATTGACCCGCCCAGCAGCAGCACAAAAACAACTGCTAATAAACCACTTACACCCGACCAAAAATTGAGAAAACTAACCAACAGCAAAGTGCTGGCCAGTATTTTATTATCTAAAAAGAATATAATGGAATAGCTATTGAGTATTCCATTACCAAAATCTTTTATTGATTGCTTCATTCGCTTATCGTTTATAGTGAGGGTATGACTTGAAGTCATACTCTCACTGTTTTTCACTCACAACTCTCTACTCAAAACTCTCTACACAGCACTTATCAAGCCAGATGTTCCGGTATTTGTTCTAATTCTTCCATGTATTTCAAATCTTCGCCTTTGCGAATAATATGTGTATTGTTATCATTATCAATCAACACAATAGGCGGACGGTAGGTAATAAATTGCATCCACTGTGTCATATTGTATGCACCTACTTTGTGTACAACCACCTGATCGCCTTTTTGCAACATGGGCATGGTAATACTTTCGCGCACCACATCAATATTCATACAAAGCGGCCCAAACATCACCATTTCTTCCGTTTGGTCACCCAGTTTTTGAGCCGGACTAATTTTATGGTCGTACCAAAGCGAGGTAAATAAGGAGTTCAATCCAAAATCCATAATGGTAGCTCGTCGTCCGTCGGAAAGGCGTTTGGTAGCTAATACTGTACCTAATAAATAACCCGCATCGTCAATCAAAGCACGTCCACTTTCGAGAATCAGGGTTGGCAATTCATCCTGTTTAAAACCGTATCCGAGAATGACGTCGGTAATGGCATCGGCAAATTGGTCGATAGATGGAACAGTGTCAGTTCCCGGAAGATAAGCCCCTTTGAGCGTATTAGTAGAAGGGAAACCACCACCAAGGTCGATATATTGAACCATTTTACCAAAGCGTTCTTTTACGCCCCAAGCCAACTCACAAAGGTTACGTGCAGCAATAGCATAAGCACTTGGCGACAACATAAAAGTTCCGATATGGCAATGAATACCAACCAATTCCAAATTATCGGAGTTTGCAATACGTGTGAGCGCATTCCAGGCTTGTCCGTTTTCGAAATTGAAACCAAACCTGTCCCATTTCGGATAAATGCCCGTATCCATATTTACGCGAATGGCCACGCGCGGTTTTAAACCATGCTCCTCGCTGAGGCGAATAAGCGAATACAATTCGTCGTAATGGTCGATGTGAATGAGCGAATTGTTTTGTGCGGCCTGTATCAGGTCGTTATCGCTTTTGTCGGGACCATTGAAAATGATTTTGTTACCTTGTACACCATTTCCCAAGGCTTTGTTGTATTCGAAACCCGAAACCACTTCAGCCCACGAACCTTCCTGATGGAAAATGCGACAAACAGAATTGTTGTAATTGGTTTTGTACGACCATGCAAATTGCACTTTTGGATAGCGTGTTTTGAAAATACGCACTGCATTTTGATAATTGCGGCGAATTTGCTTTTCCGAAATTACAAACAGCGGCGATCCGTATTCGCTCAACATCCCTTTTACCGATACACTTTCGATATGTGTTACAGGTTCGTTAATCGATTGAGTACCAAATTTATTCATCAACCCTGCGTTCATTTTTACAATGAATGGCCTTTCGTATCTTATTTTTTCCATAACATCTTCAAATTGTAAATTGTAAATGATTAAAGTTCCCCATTCCCCGAAATCTTCTGAAACTCCCGAATATCGGTGATTAAATCCCACGCATAGCGCACAAAAATTTTCCCTACTTCATAGTCAGTAAAAGGCTCCACTTTTTGCCCCAAAGCCATTTTCACTAAACTGGCAGGTTGATTTTGTCCGGCCGCTGCCGTTAAGTAGATCCAAGCTGGAAAACGCGGATTCACTTCCATAATGTAGGGTTTACCATCGTTGCTAAGCATCACTTCGAGCTCACAACCTCCACGCCATTTGGTAACCTGAATAAACTTTCGAGCCAATTCAATGTAGGTTTCGTCGTCAAGCGTTATACCTGCCCACGCTTTACCTTTGTCGGTAATGTACAGTTTGCGCATTGGTATCACGCTTATTGCATTTCCCTCGCCATCGCCTAGAGCTGCGATATTTATTTCAGTTCCTTTTATAAACTCCTGTACAATAATTGGTAAGCCCCATTTCGACAAGATTTTATAATAGGCCTTTTCGGCTTGTTCCATGGTATTTGCAATAATGGCATCATAAAATTTCCCTTTCACCACTAATGGAAAATCAAAATCTTCTTCAATTTTTGCCAGCTCGCGGAACTCGTGAATAATTTTATCCTCGGGCACTTCAAAACCATGTTTTTTGCCAAAGTTCAACAATTTCATTTTATCGCGCGCTTCGAACTGATCTAAATCGGGCATAAAAGTAGCAATACCCATCTTTTTCAAGGTGTCGCGCAGTTTGATAAAATTAAAAAGTTCGGCATCGAAATTTGGAATTATCAGCTCCAGATTTTCCTTTTCGTGAATGTATTGCAAACGTCCGAGCAATGCGTCGGTTCCCGCTGTGGGATAAGGAATTTGATACGTTTTATCAACCAAATCGTGCATATAAAGCCCTGGTTCCAACGATTCGTACGACAATCCAATAATCCGTACATCAAAATCAGTACACTCGCGAATGGCCCGAATAACTGCCACGCCCGGCCCCGGACTATCAATGGCATTGAGTGCAGTTACTGCTATTACTATTTTTTGCTTATTCTCTTTCATTTTCTTACTTTCTTACTATCTTGCCTCTTACCTCATACCTCTTACCTCTTACCTCATACCTCTTACCTCTTGCCTCTTACCTCTTACCTCTTGCCTCTATTCCAAAATACTATTCCCTTTTAATTGCAATGTAAACTCCTCTAAATCGCGTTCGAAAAGGGCTTTATCTACATCGTATTTCTCACAAATTGTATCTACTACTTCCGACGTTGGAATGTCTTTTTTCATTAATAAAATTATTTCAGCGCCAATAGCATTGGTCGAAAAGGAATCGCCTGTTGTAGGGTTAAAAAGAAACCCTTCGTCGCTTGTAGCGATATTTTTACGAACTCTCATATTCAATTGATTTAAAATTTAGTTTCAAAACTAACACTTTATTTACTTTACAAAGAATAAATTCAGTAAAAATGCTTGTTTTATCTGTAAAAGCGGTATTTCTACTTGATAATCGCATTTAACTCATCTACCGAAATAATTTGCGGGCTATAGGTAACACCTCTGGCAGCTAATGTTTTTGTAAATGCTTTGATGTGATTATAAGATCCATTCAACAAATTAGTATACACCATTTTGATGTCTGCATTTTGTGTTTCAGTTATTAGTTTTCGTAAATCAGCAATGTCATATTCTTCGATAAAAGCCCCCACTGCCAACGCATTTTCGGCTGTTGAACCATCGGCTGTTAGTTTGTTGTACAATGCCTGAATATCAGGATTCGAGAATTTGCCGGTTTCGGCAAGTGCAGGATCGGGAATGCCAAAGTACGTTAGCAATCGCAAAACAGCATCGGAATGTTGCACTTCGCTTTTGTTAATGTTGGTAAATGGGCGTAACGCATATTTATTGTAAAAATAAGCATATACATCACCAGCCAATTTTTCTTCCTCACGCATGAGTAATAATCCTTCGCGTTCGGCTTGCGTAATGGAAGTAGGATCGGACGTAAAGTCCATATTCAAGATCTGTTGTTCAGCACTTGCTTGACTACTGAAATCGGGATCGGTGGCGGCTACTGAATCGTTACACGACATAAATGCTAAACTTAGCATGGCAGCTAAAAATAAATTTGTTGTTTTCATGACTATATACTTTTTAAATGAAACCTTGTTTTTAAAAGTCTGATTCAAAATTAGTTTAATCATGATGGCAAAACAAACAATTTCAGTGAACAGGTAGATTCCCTCAGCAAAAGTGATATTATTCTAATATAACCAAGGTTTTACTACTACTAAAATAATGAGTTACACCAAAAAAGTTTTATCCACAAATTTCTGAAATTCGTCTTTATATTGCTCTCCTACAGGAATGTACACCTTATCGAACACAATCCGATTGCGGTCAATTACTTTCACCTTATCTAAATTAACAATAAAAGAACGATGTACGCGCATAAATTTATCTTTGGGAAGTTCAGCTTCAATGGTTTTGAGGCGAACAAGTGTAGTGATTGGCTTTTCAGTGTCCAAATGAATTTGAATGTATTCGTTGGCACTTTCAATATAGCTAATATCTGTCAGCTGAATCCGTATTAACTTATATTCCGATTTTACAAACAAGCTTTCTTTGCTCATGGTAACGGTTTCAGCAGTTGCAGCCGTTGTGCTCATCATTCGGTCGCGCACTTTGTTTACCGCACGCAAAAACTCGTCATAGGATATAGGTTTCAGAATATAATCCACCGCATCAACTTTAAACCCCTCGAGTGCATACTCGCTGTAGGCCGTTGTGAAAATGATAAATGGTTTATTTTTGAGCGATTTTACAAAATCGAGCCCATTAAGGTCGGGCATATTAATGTCAACAAACATCAAATCAACCGATTCCCTTTCGATAAATTCAATAGCTTCGAAAGCGCTTTGGCACAATGCCATTTTTTCTAAAAATGGTGTGCGGTCGATATATGCACTTATTTGCTGTAATGCAAGTGGTTCATCGTCAATGGCTAAACATTTAATTTTCATACAGTGGAATTGTTAGTTGAACTTCAAAATCTGTATCAGTTTCATTAATAATCAAGCTATACTCTTTTTGAAAAAGTAGATCTAAGCTTTTTTTGATATTGACAAGCCCAATACCCGAATATTTTTTATCGCCTTTGCTTGCATTTATATGCTTACTGTTGCGGAGTACACACACTATTTTTTGCTCAACAATAGCCATCGAAAATGCGATATACGAATTTGACTGATAGCTTACACCATGCTTAAACGCATTTTCGAGCAAGGATACAAACAGCATGGGCGGTATCTCAATTTCAGGAATACGCTCAGGTATTTCAATGGTAACAACTACTTTGTCGGAATAGCGTAAACGCATCAGCGAAATATAACTTTCGATAAAATCAATTTCCTTTTTCAAGGCAATATGTCCGGCTGATGTTTCGTAAAGCAAGTACCTCATAAGGGTCGAAAGGCGTATAACAGCATCTTTGGCAGTCTCTGCATTTATATCAATCAGCGCATGAATATTATTAAGCGTATTCATAAAAAAATGCGGACTCACCTGATGTCGTAAAAAAGCAAGTTCCGATTTGAGTTGTTCTTTTTCGGCATCTTTACGCAGGTTTTCTTCGCTCAGCCATTTCGACATTAGTTTAAATGCAATACTAGCCCCCATCACTAACACTGACAATAAAAAACCATTGACAAACTTCATGGTAAGCGAAGGCCTTTCGAGCTGATCAGGCGCTCTAAATCCCATCGGTGCAGGCATTTTGCTACCCAACTCCATAGGCGGCATTCCGGGTCCCAGCTCCATCTTTGGCATCGAAACAGGCTCTGGAGCAATTACATAATGTTGCAACAGAACACTTCCTATATTAATGGTAAGAATTAAAAAAAGTCCGGCAAAAGTATATTTCAGGTATTTTTTTGCAAACAACAAACGCGGTACAAGAAAAATAATATTGATCAAAAACAAAATCAACAAAGCCCCAATACGAACCCATTCCGAAAGCACCTTATCCCAAAAAATAGTATTTGTAGATTGCTCTTGCAAATACGGAATGGAGAAAATAGCCAACCAAACTATTGAAAAAACAACAGTTTCAATCGTATTGATGTTAAGCTTTTTGACTTTATTTTTCTGCATGTGATTCTATTTAAAAAAGGGAAATATTATCTATTTCCCCCTTTAATTAACTAATATCAGATCCAATTATTTTTTCATATAAATGTCCCAAGCAATTCTATCAACAATAGCTGTTGCAAAGTAGGATTGACGCAAAGATATAAATAAGTTACGAATAGTTTCGACCGAAGTGCCCAAAAGTTCAGTAATCGTTTTGCTACTACCGTCGTCGAATGTAATTTTGAGTTCGCGTTTTTTAGCGGTTACACTTACATCAGTACCATCAACGGTTGCAATATCCACAACTTCCACTTTAGCAGATGTTTGCAGCACACCTCCCACATACACTTTGGCGCTATCTAAACTGTTTGGCCCCATCTGGCGAACAATTTTCACATCACCAATAGTCATCGAATATTCACGCTCACGATGGCGCTTGTCGGCTACAGTTTTAATGGCTGTAAAACTTTCTTCGTAAATCACTTTTGCGCCTTCGTAAATAGCATATACCGAAATGGCTGTATCGCCCGTGCTGTAGTTGCTTTTTAGCGTGTAGCCATTGGTAAATGCAAATTCCGATGCAAACTTATAACCAGCCTCCTTGCTGCTCGACGATTGAATGCTTAGCGCACCAGCATCAATGGTTTTCACGTTTATAGTCGAAGCCATGTCGTAAGTCCAACCCAATACGCGATTAAATTTGTAATCGTATTTATTGAGCGAAAACACATAATTGTTCGTTAGCAACGTATCAGCAGGGTTATAGACAAAAAGTGAATTCGGTTTTTTGATTTTTTCTTCGGGTAAACGTACAATCATAAGCGATGTATGATCGGACGTTTTACTAAAGAAATTGCTAATTGGCTGTTTCCATTTCTTGTAGGTATTGGCTTTATTAAACTCATATTCGCCAACAATATCAGCTAGCAAAATGGTATTGTAAGTGGAGTCAACTACGGGCGAATAAACCTTCGAAGCACTTGTGGCAGCATATTGGGGTGTTGCTAACACCTGGTAACCGTCCGATGCAGCTATTTTTTGCAGCGTGTTGCTTAAAGTTTGAGCATTTTTTTCCAAACTCGATTGTAACGAACCATCCGAAATTTCGGAAGTACAACTCCAGCTAAGAACTACGATAGCGGAGAATAGAATTAGAAATTTGTTTGTTTTCATTTTTTTAATTTTGTTACATTGATAGTAATTGTAATAATAAAAGAACGCACAAACATAAACAAATAGGGTGTTGAACTAAAAATATTTCAGTAAAAACCCAATAATTCTAAGTAAAAAAACCTTGAACATTATCTTTGAATAAAAACAAAACGAGTAGGCACCTAAAAAAAAGTGGCTATCAGCATGTAATACAGCCCAATAACCACTTTCAGAATAAATATCTAATTCCAATACTAATTTATCATATTATTGAAACACAAAATCTAAGTCTACTTTAATTTTAACGACTGATATTCAGCAAGCAAAGCACTCAATTCGGATTTTATGTTAGCTACACCACCTTCAATTTCCGATTCAATATTAAGCGGCATTACAGGATCGTGGAGCGACATGCGCAACAAAAACCAACCTTGCTGATTGGGTGACGTACAACGAACACGGATGCCCTCAAAATTGGGAGAAACAATTTCCCACCCTTTGTGTAGTGCTACCTTGGCTTGTAAATCGGCTAATACCTTGGTGCCATAGCTTGCAAAGTCATCTTCGAGTATACTGTAACGATACTCCTGACTTTCGAAAGGCTGTTGAAGTTTCTCTATAAGCTGTGTAAGTGTTTTGCCAGCTGCATGTAACGTAGCCATTTCAACCAACAATTTGGCTACAAGATAAGCACCATCGTCGAGAAAATGATTTTCTTTCAAAGCCGCATGTCCCGAGGTTTCAATGGCCAACCAACTTTCTGTCCCTAACTCATTTAGTCGTATCGATTCATTGATAACGTTTTTATACCCGCGTTTAAAACGGTGATGTTTACCTTTCAGATCCGCCTCAATAAACTGCGTTAACCCATCAGATGTGATGGAATCAGTAACAATGGTACTACCTGGATGCTCTTTGAGAACCACTGCAGCTATCATGGCAATAAGGGCATTGCGGTTTACAGGGTTACCTTGCGCATCAACAATTGCCGAACGATCAACATCGGTATCGAAAATCACCCCTAAATCGGCCTTTTCGCGAACTACAGCGTCACATATCGACTGCATTGCATCCTTATCTTCGGGGTTTGGCACGTGATTAGGGAAACGTCCGTCGGGATTTAAAAACTGACTACCAGTAGTATCTGCGCCTAAAGGTTGTAACACTTTGGATGCAAAGAAACCTCCAGCACCATTTCCAGCGTCTACAATAATTTTAAGGCCTTGAAGTGGTTTTTCGTAATTCGATGAAATATTAGCTGTCGCGCGAATATAATTGACCAGAAAATTAGAATAGTCATCGATAAATGGCCACGAAACTACTTCTGAAGCAGATAAACCATCCGAAAAAGTATTGCTTTCGGCTATATCTAAGATAGCAGTTATATCCTTTTTGTCGAGCCCACCTTGAGCCGTAAAAAATTTGAACCCATTGCGGTTAAAGGGTAAATGGCTAGCAGTAATCATTACACCCGCGGTAGCGGTATTATCGCCAAGAACGGTGGTCATAAACATGGCTGGGGTTGAAGCTAATCCACAATCAAAAACACGAGCACCAGCCTCGCTTAGTCCAGCAATAAATGCATCTTTAAGCGCCTTGCCCGAAATACGTGAGTCGGTACCTACTGCTACCGATAGATCTGCCTCGGAACTACTCGTACGCAACCATTGCACAAAAGATTTGCCAAGTACAATGGCTACTTGAGGTGTTAAGTTCAACATTTCACCTTGCACGCCTTCGAGTGCTACTCCTCTAATGTCGGAGCCATTTTGTAATTTTTTCCAGTTCATTAATATAAAATTATTAGCATTTACTTATTGATTTACATCACATTGAATGAAATTTAAAACAACTAATTTCAGCAATTTGAGTACAAATATAAAAATTTATTAGCTTAAATAACCTATTATTGCTGTAATAGTTCTATATTTACATTTTACTATTTTCAATCAGAATCAAAAGATCAAATACACTCTTGATTATAAATGTGCTATGCTGTAAAACATAAAAATACAATTACGATTACTAAACAAAACGCTTATTTTTGCAGGACAGTTCAGCACAGATAATAAATAGCAAACTTATGATTCAACAAGACTTATTATCCGAATTTAAAAATGTTGTAATTGATGATGACAACATTAATTTCGGGCTAACCATTAATTCGGTAGGCTATAAATCTGTTTTACCAAACGAGAGCTTAACCAAATCGAACAAAGTCAAAAATTTCAAATATCAGTACAAAAAAGCACGAGTTTCCGACGAGTATAAACTGATATATATCACGCAGGGTGTAGGTGTAGTGTGCTTTGATGGGCAACCTGAAATTGAAATTTCGAAAGGAAAAATATTGCTGATAAACCCCAACCAAAAATTCACTTATTACCTATTACCACATACCGAATGGAAAGAATATTTTATTCGTTTCGAAGCCGACAGCTACTACAGTGCACTAATAAGTAAATTTTTTCCGACTGTAGATTCCATTATCGACATCGGCTTTAACGACGAGTTACTGAAACTTTTTCATAGAGCAATTGACGTTGTACAATGCGGTTTCAAATCGTCGCAAGTATATTTATCGGGAATGCTATTCCACGTTTTGGGCTTAGTTATTTCGGAATCGAAAAACAAAACACTCGAAAAAAAGGACTTACAAAAAATAGAACAAGCAAAAATTATTATGGCCGAAAATGTATTCAATGATGCCTCGCTACAAGATATAGCATCGAAACTGAATATGAGCTATACGTTGTTTCGTCGAAATTTTAAAAAGTATACAGGTGATGCTCCTGCAAAGTACTACAATGATTTGAAAATAAATAAAGCCAAACAATTGCTGATAGAATCAAACAATTCGATAAAAGAAATCTCGTTTTTATTGCAATTTTCGTCGAAAGAGTATTTTACAACGAGCTTTAAAAAAGCAAATGGAATTTCGCCTAAGGAATTTCGCCAAAAAGAGCTCAACAAATCAAAGCAAAGCACAGTCAAACTATAGAAGCCGAAACACGAATCGATCTTAAAACAGCAACTGATTTACTGTACTTTTCGCTTGTTTTTTAGCCGCTTTTTTTTCCTTCTGAAGTGCTTTTTTAGTTTCATAAAAAGCATCGCCACCCGTTAA
>Ga0114938_1000182_pt1 | contig 50134 bp, 48 predicted proteins | sample AshMeaBigSpring_FD_88675 | JGI IMG/M metagenome (GOLD analysis project Ga0114938, IMG submission 88675) | Groundwater microbial communities from Big Spring, Nevada to study Microbial Dark Matter (Phase II) - Ash Meadows Big Spring | ecosystem: Environmental > Aquatic > Deep subsurface >...
TACAACCTCTTTGGTGGATCAATCCTAACAACTTTGTTTACAATGAGCTTAATACTCCAAAGCACATGAAGTTGCCTAAAGTAGTTTTGCCTGATGCTGATAAAGACGGTGTAACTGATCAATTCGACTTACAACCAAATACTCCAGCTGGTGCTCCTGTTGACAGCCATGGTGTAGCAAAAGATACAGATGGAGATGGTGTTCTTGATTATAAGGATAAAGAACCTTTGACTTCTCAAAAATGCTTCCCCGTAAATAACGACGGTATAGGAAGTTGCCCTGAATCAGCGTGTTGCAAAGAAATTAAGGATTTGCTAGCATCTGGAGCTTTTGTTAAACAAAGCGATAAAAAAGAAGTGCTAACTAACCTTCCAACTATCCAATTCAAAAATAAATCTAGCAAACTTACCAAGCAAGATGAAGAATTGATTAGCTCTATTGCTAAAAAATTAAATGAAAATCCTGATGCCAAAATTAAATTGATTGGCTACGGTGCTTCTAGCAAAGCGGCTCAACAATTGAGTTGGGAAAGAGTAAACGCTATTAAAAAACATCTAGTTGAAAAATTGGGTATCTCTGAAAATAGAATCATTTTCACTTATGGTTTAGAAGGTGATGCTAATACTGTAGATATACAAGGCACTACTGAGGAAGGTCCTAGTACAGTTCCTGCGCCTCACCCAAATTTAAAAGGTGCAGCAAAGGCAACTAGCAGAAAAAGATAATATTTAACTATATTTTCATTAAGCAGGCCACACTATGAGAGTAGTGTGGCTTGTTTATTTAAAATAATATTAACGGCTGTAGAACTGAAAAGCGAATATTTATAGCTAAATTGCCTTTTTGTATTAACTTTGTAATTCGATGAATAAATTTGTATTAGTTATTTGTTTGGGTATTGCTTTAGTTGCTTGTAATTCAAAATTTGCTGCTATAATTAAGAGTTCTGATTATGAATACAAATACAAAATGGCTGAGCAGTATTTTGTAAACAAGAACTATCAACAAGCTCAATTGTTATTCGAAGATTTGGCTCCCTATATAAAAGGAACGGCTAGATACGAAGATTTGTTTTACAAATTGGCTTACAGTTATTATTATCAAAGGGATTATGTTAATGCAGAGAATCTGTTTAAAACCTTTACAGAAACATTCCCTAGCAGTATTAAAACTGAAGAATGTGATTATATGCGTGCTTACGCATATTTTAATCAATCACCAAAAGTAGAATTAGATCAAACTAATACTAACAAAGCGCTTAGTTTATTACAAGCCTTCATTAATACTCATCCAACATCACCAAGGGTAAAAGAGGCTAATGAATTGATGGATAGGTGTAGAGAAAAGCTTGAATTAAAGGAGTTTAAAAGTGCAGAATTATACTACAACCTAGGTTACTATAAAGCTGCAGCAATTTGTTTTGCCAATCTTTCGGAAAATTTTCCAGATTCAAGGAAAGCTGATTCGTATAAGTTGTTGGTTATAAAGAGCTATTTTAAATATGCAGAATATAGTTTCGAAGAAAAACAGCAAGAACGATACGAAAAAGTTGTTTTGGAATGTGCTGATTTCTTAGAAAGATTTACTGACAGTAAACTTAAAGACGAGGTTTCTAAATATAAAAGTCAATCTATCAATTTTATTAAAAGCATCAAAAATGAGCAAACTAAAAAGGCAATTTAATAGTGCCAACGTACCCGCTGTAGTAGAAACGAAGAGCCTTATAGATATTAAAGATAAAACAGGTAATGTGTATGAGTCTATTGCAATCATTGCACGACGTGCAAATCAGATTAATATCTCTTTAAGGGAAGAATTACACAATAAACTTGAAGAGTTTGCTAGTCATACCGACAGTTTAGAAGAAATTCATGAAAATAAGGAGCAAATTGAAATTTCTAAGGCATATGAAAAAATGCCTAACCCTGCCATACTTGCTACGCAAGAATTTATGGAGGAAAAAATTTATTATAGGAAAAACGACAACGATTTATTTAGATAATCTTTGTTATTAGGTGGCAATTTGTCACCTTTTTTAATTTTTTGCTGTGATGGAGAAGCTACTCAATGAAAAAAAAATTTTGCTTGGAATCACAGGTGGTATTGCTGCTTACAAAGCAATTTTGCTAACTCGGTTATTCATAAAAAGTGGGGCGGAAGTAAGAGTGGTCTTAACACCTTCTGCAACCAATTTCGTTTCGCCACTAGTGTTGGCTACTTTATCCAAACATAAAGTACTTTCTGCTTTGGCCGATAACGATGAATGGTCTAACCATGTTGAACTAGGACGTTGGGCAGACTTATTTATTATTGCACCCCTAACTTGCAATACTTTAGCAAAGCTTGCTACGGGTATTTGCGATAATTTACTTTTGGCAACTTATTTTTCTGCTACATGTAAAGTGTTAGTGGCACCTGCTATGGATGCAGATATGTGGCAACATCCGGCAGTAAAAAGGAATTTAGAAATTATTAGGCAAGACGGTGTGGGCATTATACCTGTTGCAGATGGAGAACTTGCTAGCGGCTTGGTGGGAGAAGGGAGAATGGCAGAACCCGCATCAATCCTTGTACATGCCATTGAGGAATATTTTAGATCCAATGATTTGACAGGAAAATCAATATTGGTTAATGCTGGGCCAACAATTGAACATATAGATCCTGTTAGGTTCATCTCTAATCATTCAAGTGGCAAAATGGGTATTGCTATAGCCGAGGAGTGTTATTTGCGTGGCGCAAGCGTAACGTTAATTACTGGTCCAATTGAACAGAATTTAGAGTATAAAGGTATCCGTTGCCTAAAAGTAATTTCTGCAAGTGAAATGTACGAACAAGTGATTTCACTCTTTCCAATGGCGGATGTTGCTATCCTAAGTGCGGCAATTGCAGATTATACCCCTGTACAAATTGAACAAGAAAAAATAAAGAAACATCAATCGGAGTGGACTTTAGAATTGGTCAAAACAAAAGATATTTTAGCCCAAATTGGTCACTCCAAAAAAAGTAAACAAAAAGTAATTGGATTTGCTTTAGAAACAGAAAATGAGATTTTCAATGCCAAAAAAAAGTTGAATGCTAAATGTTTGGATGCTATTGTTTTGAATACTACTAGAGATATTAATGCCACATTTGGCTTTGATACTAACAAAATTACTATCATAGATAAAGCAGAAAATATTCATACGTATGATTTGAAATCTAAAAAAGCTGTTGCAAAAGATATTGTAGATTTTTTAATAAGTATGTACAATGACTAAAAGAGCTTTTCTTATTTTTTTTGCTATCTGTTGCTGGTATTTTCCGTATGCCCAAGAATTACAAGCCAAGTTTACTGTAAACCCTAGCAGGGTCAATAGCACAGTTGATAGAAGGATATTTATCACACTGCAAAATCAATTGCTCAACTTTGTTAACAATAGAAAATGGACAAATGATACCTATAAAAGCAATGAGAAAATTGAATGTAATTTTTTATTAAATATTGATAACATTGTTGAAACCAATGTCTTTAAAGCTACATTGATAGTCCAGTCGGTGCGTCCTGTTTATGGAACAGCCTATAAAGCAGCAATGGTGAATTTTCAAGATGCAGAGGTGCTGTTTAAATACATTGAATTTCAGCCAATGGAATTCAATGATAATCGTGTGCAGGGTACTGATGCGCTTTCGGCAAATTTAACTGCTATTATAGCTTATTATGCCTATACCATTATTGGACTTGATTACGATTCCTTTTATCCCAAAGGAGGAGAACCTTATTTTCAAAAAGCATTCAATATTGTTAATAATGCGCCAGAGGCAAGTAAAATTGCTGGATGGAAATTGTTCGATGGTTTGAGAAATAGATATTGGCTGAACGAAAACTTGGTAAATGCTAAGTATAATCTTGTTCACGATGTTTTGTACAGTTATTATCGTTCGGGATTAGATAAACTACAGGCCTCAGAAGTAGAAGGTAGATCAAATATTCTGCAATCGCTTACCCAATTACAAGCCTTTAATCAAGAAAATTTGAATACGATGATTGTGCAATTTTTCATGCAAAGCAAGCAGGCAGAATTGGTAAGTATTTTTAAAAAGGCATCTGCTGAAGAAAAAAGCAAAGTGATACAACTATTGTCAAAACTAGATGTTTCGAATGCGCAAAGGTATAAAGATGAATTAAAATAGATGAAAAAATTACATGTTTTATTTCTAGCTTTTTGTGTTTTGTGTGCTTGCGAAACCAATGAAACACCTAAGCTTTCTATAAACCAAATGAAATTATTGATTTGGGATTTAACGGTTGCTGACAATTTGTATCAACAGCAGCAATTTAAGGATTCAAATGTGCAAAAAACGGATTTACAAGAAAAGTACTATCAAAAAATTTTTCTAACACATAAAATAATCAGAAGAGATTTCTTGAATTCATATGCATATTACAAGCAGCACCCTAATATGTTAAAAATTCTACTCGACTCGGTTGAAAATTTTGGCAATCGTCAAAAAAACAAGCGCATTGAAGTACAGTAATTCAATGCGCTTGTTTTTGAAGAGGTAAACTTTTTTAAAGTTGCTCCTTTTTCAAAGAAAAAATATTATCTACAGCGCCGCCAAGCATTGGAAATTGCTCTTTTACGTAGTCTGCAATAGTGGTAATTGCTTTTACTGCTTGTTCGGGTGTTAATCCGGCTTCTTTTTGTAATTTCTCTAGTAAATCGTTCATAGTGATTATGTCTTTATGTTTTTTTAGGCAACTTTTAAAAGGCTTAGTTTACTTTTATTGAACATGCTTTCGGCATATTCTAGTGTTATATGCAATTCTTTTTTACCACTTCCTGGTAATTCGAACATAGCATCGTTTAAAATATTCTCACAAATGCTACGCAAACCCCGTGCACCTAATTTGTACTCTAAGGCCTTTTCTACCATAAAATCGTATACCGACTCGTCAAATTTTAATGAAATGCCCTCTAATTCAAACAGCTTATTATACTGCTTCATTAATGAGTTTTTAGGTTTGATTAAGATGTTTCTTAATGTGTCACTATCTAAAGGATTAAGATAAGTAACAATAGGTAGCCTTCCTAACAATTCAGGAATTAGGCCAAAACCTTTTAAATCTTGCGCATTGATAAATTGGAGTAAGTTGTTTCGTTGATAATCTTGACTTTCTTTGTTTACATTAAAACCAATTGCATTCGTATTTACTCTGCGGGCAATTACTTTATCAATTCCATCAAATGCTCCACCACAAATAAACAATATATTTCGGGTGTCAACTTTAATCATTTTTTGATCAGGATGCTTTCTACCGCCTTGTGGCGGTACAAGCACTTCAGTACCTTCTAGCATTTTCAGTAATCCTTGCTGTACCCCTTCACCGCTAACATCTCTTGTTATACTAGGATTGTCGCCTTTTCTAGCTATTTTGTCTATTTCGTCTACATATACAATTCCCCTTTGCGCTGCAGTAACATCGTAATTACAGTTTTGGAGTAAGCGCGTAAGCATACTTTCAACGTCTTCTCCTACATAGCCTGCTTCGGTAAAAACAGTGGCATCTACTATTGCAAAAGGCACATTGAGTAAACGTGCAATGCTTTTTGCTAAAAGTGTTTTTCCTGTACCTGTTTCCCCCACCATTATGATATTACTCTTTTCAATCTCTACTTCGTCTATTTGTTGTTTTTGCGAAACCCTTTTAAAATGGTTATACACCGCTACCGAAAGTATTTTTTTTGCATCATCTTGGCCAATAACATATTCATCTAAAAAAGCTTTAATTTCTTTAGGCTTTTTGATGGATAGTTTAAAATTTGATGTAGTGGTTTTGGGCAAAGGTGTGTTCGGTTCAAAGTGACCTTGTTTCAGCCCTAGTTCTTGCGAAATGATATTTTGTGCATGTTCCACGCAGTTTTCGCAAATATGTCCTTCTTGCCCAGCTATTAAAATTTTGACCTCATCTCTTCCGCGTCCGCAAAAAGAACAGCGTAAATGACTTTGTTTTGCCATGTGTCTATTTTTTGTGCCGTTGTAGGCACAGCGTTAAAATATGTACTTTTATATAAAACCTAAGAAACAAAAATACACGCTTTGTTTGTTTTAAGCGTGTATTAATGCAATAAGGTCTGTCTTTAATTACTAAAATTTAGGGCAAACGCTCCAATATTCCGTCAACAATGCCGTATGCTACTGATTCTTGGGCATCCATCCAATAATCCCTATCAAAATCTTTCATGATTTGTTCAACCGTTTTGCCACAGTTTTCTGCTAATATTCTTGCACCTAATTCTTTGGTTTTTTGAATTTGGTTTGCTTGAATTTCAATATCGGCAGAAGTAGCTTGGAAGTAACCGCCTATGCTAGGTTGGTGAATCATTACTTCACCATGTGGGTATATGAAACGACGCCCCTTCGTGCCTGCACTTAACAAAATAGAACCCATACTTGCTGCTAAGCCCATACAAATGGTACTTACAGGGCTTGTAATCAATTTCATGGTATCGTACATAACCATACCACTAGTAACTACACCTCCGGGACTATTGATAAAAAATTTGATTTCTTCCCCGGGTTTATCGGCTTCCAATAAAAGGAGCTTATTTACAATATCTCTAGCGCTCTTGTCATCTACAACACCCCATAAGTATACGGCTCTTTTCTCAAAAAAGAGTTTTTCCATTTTTTTTACAATTCCGGGTTCTACGGGTTCTTGTATTTTATCGTTTTTTTGGGTTTCATCATCATCGTCCTCTAAAAGAAAAGGATTTAGCATATGTTTCGTTTGTTTCATTTAAATATTTTTTCAACTACTATAAAGGTTGTGTTGTTTTATGGTTGTGCTTTGCGCGGGTTGGTCAGCAATACTTCGTCAACCAATCCATATTCTTTCGCTTCTGTAGCTGTAAGCCAATAATCCCTATCGCTGTCTTTTGCTATAGTTTCGATATCTTTCCCAGTGTGAGTGGCTGTTATTTCGTACAATTCAGCTCGCAATTTTTTTATTTCTCTCGCAGTGATGGCAATGTCGGTAGCCTGACCACCAATTGCACCACTTGGCTGATGCATCATAATGCGACTGTGTTTTAAGGCGGTACGCTTGCCTTTAACACCGGCACAAAGTAAAATTTGTCCCATACTTGCAGCAATACCTGTACAAATAGTGCTTACATCGGGACTAATAAATTGCATACAGTCGTAAATGCCTAAACCCGCATACACACTACCTCCGGGACTGTTAATATACATCTGAATATCGCGCGTGCGATCGGTGCTTTCTAAAAACAACAACTGTGCTGTAATGATGTTGCCAACATAGTCATTGATGCCTTCGCCCAAAAAAATGATTCTATCCATCATTAATCTGCTAAAAACATCCATTTGAGCCACATTCAGCGGGCGCTCCTCAATAATATAAGGGGTTAAACTTGTGGGGTTGAAGTGACTTTGATAATTGTGCAAAGTAGCACTGCTGATACCTTGGTGTTTTACGGCGTATTTTTCAAACTCTTTACCAATATTCATCTATTAAAATTTATGGCGTTGAAGGTAATTATTTTGACTGTTCAAATAGTGTGCAAAATAAAATTTGCCGACAGATTGGCGTATTTATTTTATGGCTATTTACTTGAAGGTTGTAAAAACGGTTAAGATGGCCGCTTTGTGTGGTAAGCAGGATGAAACTGCTGTAAAGTGCTTCGCAAAAAATCTCTATCTAAATGGGTGTATATTTCGGTGGTGGTGATGCTTTCGTGACCCAACATTTCTTGAACAGCGCGTAAGTCGGCTCCGCCTTCTACTAAGTGTGTAGCAAAGGAGTGCCGAAAAGTATGTGGCGATATGTTTTTCTGAATACCCGCTTTTTGCGCAAGGGACTTGATAATGTAAAAAATCATTACACGACTTAGTTGTTTGCCACGATTGTTTAAAAACAAAATATCTTCTTGATGCTTTTGTATGTGTTGGTGTAAACGCACTTGTTCTTTGTATATGCGTATGTATTTCACCGCATCCGAGCCAATAGGTACAAGTCGTTCTTTGTTACCCTTACCCACTACTCTTATAAATCCGACATCTAGGTACAAACAACTAATTTGTAAATTGATGGTTTCAGATACCCGCAAACCGCAACTATACATGGTTTCTAAAATAGCTTTGTTCCGGCTTCCTTCATTAGTACTTAGGTCTATTTGCGCAATCATTTTTTCAATTTCGTTGAAAGCTAGTACATCTGGTAAATGGCGTTTGGTTTTTGGGGCTTCTAACAGTTCTGTAGGATTGGAGGAGGCAATTTGTTCTTGAGTACAATACTTAAAAAAACCTTTTAAGCCGGATATGATGCGCGCTTGCGAGGTGGCCGTCATGCCCAATAAAGCAATCCATTGTACAAAGTTTTGTAAATCTTTTAGTTGAATATTTGCTGGGGTAAGCGTAACCGTTTGTAAGGCTAAATATTGTGTAAGTTTATCTACATCGTGTAAATAAGCTTCTACAGAATTGGGGCTGAGTGATTTTTCGAGTTGTAAGTACTGCTTAAATCCTTTTTTGTACACTTCCCACATAATTTTCTTTTTTGCTTCTCCAAAATTAGGTACTTGGTAAATGCCCTAACCAACCAATTGGTGGAAGGTGCATTGCGAATAAAGGATATGGCTAAGTTTGATTGCCAATACGCCTTTACCCCAAAAAAACAACGGGTAGTGCCAAGGTGCAACGAAACTTTAAAGTAAACATAAAACCGATAAGCAATCGCTTCTTATTTTGTTATAGCCATTACATTTGTAGTAAATGAAAAAAACGCTACCCGCTATTGTTATTTTGATATCGTTATCGCTACTCGGATTGTTAGCGTTGCAGTTTTCTTGGGTCAAAAACCTAACTACTTTACGACAAGAACAACTTAGCCAAAAGGTAAATGAAGCGGGTTATAGTGTTGCCGTTGAATTGTTTAATGGAGCCGCTAATAAGCCGGTATTTAAAATGCCAAAGCGCTTAGGATTGAGTCGATTGGGCGTTATTTCTTTAATTAAACCTCCAACAATCGATGAAAAGTTTACGGTAGAAGAGGTTAACGAAAAGTTGAAAAATGCCTTTACCAAAAGTGGATTGCATTTTTTGAAGTTTGAGTTTGCCATTACCAATAGCAACGGCGATATTGAAATGCAGAGCCCCAATTTCATTGCACAGTACGCGGATAGTGTCAACAACAAACAAAAATGGATAGCTATTGCCCCAGAAACGGCAACCGATTTGGAAGGCATAGGGCCATTTGAAAATTTAGCCATCGTGGTGCCCGATTTCAACAAACAAGTATGGCGTTCGTTGCAGTGGATGCTTGTGGGGGCATTGGTATTTTCCATAATCATTTTTACCGCCTTTTATGTTACCCTTCGTACACTGTTTAATCAAAAAAAGCTTAGTGAAATTAAAAGTGATTTCATTAACAATATGACACATGAGTTCAAAACTCCCTTGGCTACCATATCGCTAGCAGTAGATGCGTTAAGAAACGAAAAAGTTCAAAACGATAAAGAAAAAATGACCTATTTCGCAGGCATTATTAAAGAAGAGAATAAGCGAATGAACAAGCATGTGGAAACCATTTTGCAAGCAGCATTGAGCGAAAAACAAGAACTTCAATTAAACTTACAGCCATTGCACATGCATGAAATAATCCATAATGTAATGGATAATTATGCGCTACAATTGAACGATAAAAATGGCGAAGTTCATTTTCAATTAAATGCCAAAACCGATTTGATGTCTGTAGATGAAGTACATTTTACCAACTTGTTTTCCAACCTAATTGATAATGCCATAAAGTACAGCGACACCAAACTGCAAATAACCGTTACTACCCATAGTACCAATAAATATTTTGTTTTAAGTGTATCCGACACTGGCATTGGTATGAGCAAGGAAAGTGTAAAACGCATTTTTGAAAAATTTTACCGAGCGCACACCGGAAATGTACACAACGTCAAAGGCTTTGGTTTGGGTATGAGTTATGTAAAAACAGTGATAGATGCACACAAAGGAAAAATAAAAGTAGATAGTGCTCTTGGCAAAGGCACCACTTTTGTGGTAGAAATACCTTTCAAAATGGCGTAAACTATCGGAAGTACAATTGGCAATTAGTTACCCAACGTACATACTGCTATAGTACAGTATAGCATAGCTGCTGTTTCAATGCGACAGCTAAATTCAGAAATCCTTTTTCCATAACAAACTGCCATCTCCATAACTCAAAAATCGAAAGTCATGATCAAGTGCATGTTGGTAAACCCTTCGCCAATCGTTACCAATAATTGCAGCCACTAGCAGTAGTAAAGTAGATTGCGGTTGGTGAAAATTGGTAACAATGCCTTGTGCTACTTTAAGTTTGTAGGGAGGGGCAATGATAATTTGGGTGGCAGTAACCAATTCTGTTTGTTTATTTGTTTCCAACCAATCAGACAGTGCTAAAAGTGCCTCTTTGGTAGCGCAATCTTGTGGCAAATGGTACGCGTCCCATTGTTCTATGCCAATTTGACCAATTTGTATTGGCGTATTGTTTTTTTGTAATTGCAATATTTTTACACCCATCCAATACAATGTTTCTATTGTACGTAGCGAGGTAGTACCAACGGCCACAATAGGGTGAGGAAGTTGCGCTGCAAGTTGTTTGATGGCGTCAACCGAAACTTGTATGTATTCGCTATGCATTTCATGTGTTTCCATTGTAGCACTTTTTACTGGTTTAAAAGTGCCGGCCCCCACGTGTAAGGTTACATAGCAGCTGCCAATTTGTTTGGCACGCAATTGTTCAAACACGGCATCTGTAAAGTGCAATCCTGCAGTGGGGGCAGCTACCGAGCCATCATTGCGTGCATAAATGGTTTGGTAGCGTTCCGCATCGTCTGCCGTTGCGGTGCGTTGCAAGTAGGGTGGCAATGGTAAAATACCGGCTGCATGAAGTACCTCTGCAAAGCAAAGTGTAGCATCGCTCCACCAAAAATCTATCAAAAAACAGTCCGTTAGGGTGGCGGTTTTGTTGGCACACAACTCAAAGCTGCCTCCGGCATAGGTTATTGTTTTGCTTAACGTGCCCGATTTCCATTTTTTGGCTCCCCCCACCAAGCATTTCCATTGCACTTGTTGCTTTTGTAGCATTGCCTGCGTTATATCGCCACTAGCTTCCCAAGGCTCTAAGCAAAACAATTCTATGGCTGCACCCGAACTTTTGGTAAATAACAACCTAGCTTCTACCACTTTGGTGTTATTGAATACCAACAAACTGTTTTCGGGTACAAAGTCAGCCAAATGTTGGTAGGTGCTTTCTGCTAGTTGCCCATTGTTGTATACCAATAGTTTGCTGCTGTCGCGCATGGCAAGTGGATGTTTGGCAATGCGTTCATCGGGCAATTGATAGGTGTAATCCGTTATGGCAATATTTTTTGGGTGTGTCATGTAGGGTTATTTTGGGCGTTCCCCTTCGGGTCGGGCTATTCGCTGCTACTCCTCGCCACCCACCCTGCGGGATGTTTGGCTGTGGGGTATCCGCTTCTATCCCTAACGCGAAAGAAATGTGCTTCGCAATTTACAGTAAAAACAATATGCTCCTGAGTTCGTTCGTTCATATTGCCTTACTAGAAGAGTCGTTTTTGTAGTAAATAATGGCTTGAAGAAGGTGGCATGGACAATGAGAACATGTGTTGATACCATATATGCTTAACGGTTGCATTGCTAGGCCAATTTTTTACCACTTTTTACCACAAATGGATGTTTGTTAAAGTTTTGAAGTTGTTCTAAAATATGACTATATTTTACTGTGCAATGGGCTAAGATTCTTTGTGGTATTGAATTTTGTCGATTATCCACAGCTATTCACACTTGTGCACATCGTTTTTGCACATTGTTCTCCAAATCATTTGTTATCAATACTTTAAGTTGTTCAGTTCTTGTGGATAAATACAAAATGCCAAAATAAGGGTTAAAAGTGGGAAAAGGTGTTATTTTGTGTTAATAATGGCAATACTAATTGCTAAATTACCAACATGACGGCATTTCACGGTGAATATGAGGCAACTGTAGACGCAAAAGGGCGTTTTCTGCTTCCGGGTGGCTTGAAAAAGCAGTTGCCGGATGCCGAAAATACGTTTGTGCTTAGCCGTGGTTTTGAAAAATGCTTAACTCTTTATACAAAAAAAAGCTGGGAAGGCGTATTGAGTAAAATCAGCCAACTCAACGATTTTGATCCTAAGGTTCGCCATTTTCGTAGGCAGTTTTTGGGAGGTGCTACCGAAATTGAATTGGATGCAGCAGGCCGTATGTTGCTGCCATCTACGTTAAAAGAATATGCGGGCCTAGCAAAAGATATTGTACTAGCAGCAGCACTTGACAGGTTTGAAATTTGGGATGCGGTTAAATACAAACAACAATTTGAAGCGTTTTCGGCCGAAGAATTTAGCAATCTAGCAAAAGAAGTGATGGGAGGGGGAATGCTATGATGAACGAAATAAGTGTTTCCGCTGGAAGCGATTACCATATACCCGTTTTATTCCACGAAGTGTTAGAAGGGCTACAAATTCACCCCGAAGGAGTATATGTAGATTGTACGTTTGGTGGCGGTGGGCACAGTAAGGGCATTTTACAACAGCTATCTAGTGAAGGCAGGCTGATAGCATTTGATCAAGATGCCGATGCCGCTGCAAATGTACTTGACGACAAAAGGATACTGTTTGTGCCTCAAAATTTTAGGCATATACAGCGTTTTTTACGTTTGTACAAAGTGCCTAAAGTACATGGTGTATTGGCCGATTTAGGAGTGAGTAGTCACCAATTTGATGTGGGAGAACGTGGGTTTTCTATCCGATTCGATGGCCCGTTAGATATGCGAATGGATAGTCGTCAGCCTTTAGATGCACAAACAGTGGTAGCCACTTATTCCGAACAGCAATTGCACAAGCTTTTTGAACAGTATGGCGAAGTTACCAATGCCAAAACGTTGGCTAAACACATAGTGGTTCAGCGAAAGCACTTGCACATCAAAACCATCGATCAGTTTAAAAATATGTTATCGCCCGTAGTAAAAGGCAATCCAAATAAGTATTTAGCCCAGGTGTTTCAAGCTTTGCGAATAGAGGTAAATGACGAATTAGGGGCTTTGAAACAAATGCTTTTGCAGTTAAACGAGGTAGTGGCAGTTGGAGGCAGGGCCGCAATTATTACATTTCATTCATTAGAAGATAGAATAGTAAAAAATTTTTTTAAAACCGGCTCTTTTGATGAACAAGTAGACGATAATCCATTTGTTCAATCAGAAAAAATTACTGTTTGGAAATTGGTTACCAAAAAACCAATAATAGCAAGCAGTACTGAAATGAAAATGAATACCCGAAGTAGGAGCGCCAAATTAAGAATAGCAGAACGTTGTTAATCAAAAAAAACCAACTGAAGTATGCAAGCCGAAACAAAAAAAAACATAACCAAGTCAAACGAAAAAGGTGTTTTTGCTAAAGTAATCAGCAAGGGTTTTGGCTTCGGTGATGCAGATTATATAATTAAAAATATAAATTTTTTTGCTTTCTTAGCCATTTTAGCGGTTATCTACATTGCAAATGGACATATGATGGATAAAACTATTCGCAATATCAACAAAACACAAAAAGAAATTGAGCAATTAAAATACGAGTATAAAACCTTGAAAAGCGAGGTGATGTACAAAACAGAAGAGGCGCAAGTGCTAAAGGCGGCAGAGCCGCTAGGCTTAAAAGTAAGTAAAGACGTGCCCCAACGGTTAGTAGTAGTTAATAAATAAACTGATATCGGCTAATATTCAATGGAAGTAAAAAAAGACATATTATGGAGGGTGTACTTATGCTATATAGCAGTAGTATGCTTGTGTCTGCTCATATTGGGTAAAGCTTTTTTTATTCAGCAAATTCAAGGACAACAATGGCGTAATACTAGCGATAGCTTGCACCTGCGTATTGTAGAAACAGTACCCGAAAGAGGTACCATTTACAGCGAAGATGGCGAAATGTTGAGCACTAGTATTCCGCAATTTGATATTTATATCGACTTTTTAGCAGATGGTCTGCGCAACAAAAGCGGCAAGCTTTTTAGAAAGCACGTAGATAGTTTAAGTATTGGCTTAAGTAGTTTGTTTAAAGATGTAAGTGCTGCGGAATATAAGCGAATGTTGCAGCAAGGCTATAAATCAAAAGATAGATACTTTTTGTTGAAAAAGAATATCGGTTTTCGGCAGTACCAACAATTAATGATATTGCCTTTAGTTCGCTTAGGTCGCAACAACAGTGGCTTTATTACCGAGGTAAAATCAATTAGGCTAAATCCTTACAAATTATTGGCATTTAGAACCATTGGGCTCGATAGGCAATTTGCCCAAAAAATTGGCTTAGAACAAACGTATGATACTTTTTTACGTGGCACAAGTGGTAAAAGATTGGTTAGGTTTATAGCGGGCGGTGCATGCGTACCGGTAGAAGACTACCAAATAGAGCCCGAAAACGGAAAAGATATTATTACCACAATAGATGTTTTTACGCAGGAAGTTGCCGAGAATGCGCTGATGAAAATGATGATCCAAAACGAGGCAGAACATGGCTGCGCTATTGTTATGGAAACCAAAACCGGAAAAGTGAAAGCGGTGGCCAATTTAGGTCGATCTGCCGACGGAAGCTATTACGAAGATTTTAATTATGCTATTAATCCGTCCGAGCCGGGTTCAACTTTTAAGCTTGCTACGTTAATGGCATTGCTCGACGATAAAAAAGTCAACTTAAATAGTATTGTTAACCTCAATGGCGGGGTTTGGCAAGTGAACGGACAAACCGTTTTTGATAGCGAAAAACACGGTAGAGCCAATGTTACGGTACAACAAGCGTTTGAATTGAGTAGCAATGTTGGTATGGCAAAATTAGCGTATGCACACTATTTTAATCGCCCTACTGACTTTATCAATCGGTTGCACGAAATGCGTATGGATACTTTAACAGGTATTGATATTACCGGTGAAAGAAATGCGACTATTCCCAAGCCTGGTGGCCGTTCTTGGAGCAAAATTTCACCGCTATGGATGGCTTTTGGCTACAATTTGCAGATTACTCCATTGCAAACCGCAGTTTTGTACAATGCCATTGCTAATGGTGGAAAAATGATGAAACCCTATTTGGTGAGTGCCATAGCAAATGAAGGCATGGTAGTAAAACAATACGAACCTCAAGTATTAAAAGAGCAAATTTGTTCCGAAGCTACATTGCCACAGTTAAAAATGTGTTTAGAAGGGGTTTGTATAAATGGTACAGCGCGGGAATTATTTAAAAATAGTCCGTACAAAGTAGCAGGAAAAACCGGAACTGCCTTAGTAGCAAATGGTAGTAGGGGTTATGTCGATCATATTTATCAAAGTTCCTTTGCAGGGTATTTTCCCGCCAATAACCCGCAATATACCTGTGTGGTTGTAATAAAAAATAAACCTTCGGCCCCCGTATTTTACGGAGCATCTGTTGCGGGGCCGGTATTTAAAGAAATAGCCGATCGGTTGTATGCAACTGAGGTGAGCCAAGCTAGTACGGTAACGGTGGCAAAGCCATTAAAAGTAGATAGTATAGCCGTAAAGTATACCGGAAACAAGCGCGATTTATCATATGTTTTGAAGAATGTTAGTAAAAATTATATTGATATAGGAGGCGTTAATACAGAGTGGGCAAGTGCCACGGCTACTCCCGATAAAATTCAGTTAGAAGATAAACAGTTTGAACGCAACCAAATGCCGCAATTAATAGGGTTGAACCTAAAAGACGCCATTTATTTATGCGAATCGGTTGGTTTAAAAGTACGTATCAAAGGTAAAGGGAGGGTGAAGCAGCAGTCAATAACTGCAGGACAAATTTTTGCAAAGGGTCAATTAATCAATCTTGAACTAAACTAACCGCTATGGCAATATTGCAAAACATACTGTACAAAGTGCCACTGCTACAAGTGGTTGGGAATACATCGGTTGTTATTTCCGGGGTAGCTATCGACTCTCGTAGGGTGGAAAGTAATAGTGTGTTTATTGCTATCGAGGGAGAAAAAGTAAATGGCCATCAGTATATCGAAACCGCAATTGCGCAAGGTGCCATAGCCATTGTTTGCCAACAACTTCCGCAACAGTTTAGGGAGGGTATTACCTATTTGCAAGTGAAAAATAGCCACTTGGCAGCCGGTTTAATAGCTTCCCAATTTTATGGAGAGCCTTCTGCCAAATTTCAATTAGTAGGTGTAACGGGAACCAACGGAAAAACGACGATTGCCACTCTTTTATTCAAACTTTTTACCAATTTAGGATATCGTTGTGGTCTTGTCAGTACGGTACAAAACCAAATTGGCAATACAGTACTTGCTGCAACACATACTACCCCCGACGCAGTTCAACTGAATGCATTATTGAAAACAATGGCCGATGAAGGCTGTACTTATGTGTTCATGGAGTGTAGTAGCCATGCCATTCACCAGCATAGAATTGCTGGTTTGCACTTTGCCGGAGGCATATTCAGCAATATTACCCACGACCACCTGGATTATCACAAAACCTTTGATGAATATATACGCGTTAAAAAACAATTTTTTGATTCACTGCCGGCCACCGCTTTTGCAATTTCAAATAAAGACGATAAGCGTGGCATGGTAATGCTTCAAAATACTGTAGCAAAACAATATTACTATAGTTTAAAAACCGTAGCCGATTTCAAAGGGAAAATTGTTGAGAATAGCTTGACAGGGCTGCAAATGTTTGTAAACGAATTGGAAGTGCATTTTCGTTTGATTGGCGAGTTTAATGCTTACAATTTACTAGCCGTGTATGGTGCAGCAACTTGTTTAAACCAAAACAAACAAACCGTTTTAACTGCTTTGAGCAATATCACAGGTGCCGAAGGTCGATTCGACTATGTAGTAAGCCCGCAGCAAATAGTAGGTATTGTGGATTATGCACACACACCCGATGCACTTGAAAATGTGCTGCAAACCATTCATAAACTAAAAAAGGGGTATGAGCGCGTCATTACTGTAGTGGGTTGCGGAGGCGATAGAGATGTAACTAAGCGCCCCGTAATGGCACAAATTGCTTGTACATTAAGTGATAAGGTTATTTTAACTAGCGATAACCCTAGAACCGAAAATCCAATAAACATTTTGGATCAAATGCAAGCGGGGCTAGATAGTGCCGCAAAAAGAAAGTATCAAATAATTACTGATCGCAAACAAGCAATAGAAGCGGCAGTTGCTATGGCTAAGCCCGACGACATTATTCTTGTTGCGGGAAAAGGGCACGAAAAATACCAAGAAATCAATGGCGTAAAATATCCCTTTGACGATAAGGAAATATTATTGAATGCATTGATGAACGAAGAAAAAAAATAACAGATTCCAAACTAACTGAAACTATTATGCTGTATTCTTTTTTTATATGGATGAAAAACCATTTCCACTTTAGCGGGGCGGGGTTATTCAATTATATCACCTTTAGGGCTGCATTAGCCGTTATTACATCGTTAATTGTAACTACAGTATTCGGAAAACGCATCATACTTTTTTTGCAACGTAAACAAATTGGCGAAAGCGTACGCGAATTGGGCTTGGCCGGCGAGTCGCAGAAAAAAGGTACGCCTACTATGGGCGGCATCATCATTTTATTAGGCATTCTTATTCCAACCTTATTATTTGCCAACTTAAACAAAGTGTACATCCGGTTAATGATATTAACAACCGTTTGGTTAGGTGTTATTGGTTTTTTAGATGATTATTTTAAAATACGTGCCCGAAAAAAAGCGTTAGCAGCTGGTAATACTTATAAAAAGAAAGATAGCGATGGCTTAGCAGGAATTTCTAAAATTATTGGACAGGTTGGGCTAGGTGTCATAGTAGGAACTACTTTGTATTTTAGCAAAAGTGTCGAAGTACAAAGAGAAATATATACTTCTAAATATGTAATAGCCGATAGTGTGCTGCAAAAAGGGGAAAGACTAATTGGCGATACAGTGCGTGTTTTTGATGGAAAAGTACACCATTTTGCACGAGTAAAAACACCTATTACTACTATCCCTTTTGTCAAAAATCATGAATTTAATTATAGTAAGTTAATCAGTTGGCTAGGGCCGGGTGCCGAAAATTATACTTGGGTGGTGTACATTTTGGCAGTTACACTCATCATTACAGCCGTATCGAACGGCGCCAACTTAACTGATGGTTTGGATGGATTGGCAGCGGGTGTAAGTGCATTAATTGGTGGATGCTTAGGCGTATTTGTATATGTAAGTGGCAATTTCAGGTTTGCTGAATACCTAAATATTATGTACATCCCAAACATGGGCGAACTAAGCATATTTATTGGTGCCTTTGTAGGTGCTTGTGTAGGATTTTTGTGGTACAATGCTTTTCCTGCCCAAGTGTTTATGGGCGATACCGGTAGCCTTGCTTTGGGCGGTATTATTGCATCGCTTGCCATTATTGTACGAAAGGAATTGTTGATTCCAATTTTTTGCTTTGTTTTTTTAATCGAAAACCTCAGTGTTATTATTCAGGTAAGTTATTTTAAATACACCAAGAAAAAGTACGGAGAAGGGCGGCGTGTTTTTTTAATGAGTCCCTTGCATCACCACTATCAAAAAAAAGGATTTCATGAAAGTAAAATTGCTGTTCGGTTTTGGATAGTTACATTGATATGTGTAGTGCTCAGTATCATCACACTTAAAATAAGATAATTTTTTAAAGTTAATTTTTAAATTGAATACAATGCAAGTACATACTGTTTCAAGCGAAAAGATGCGTTTGGTTGTGCTTGGTAGTGGCGAAAGTGGAGTAGGAGCAGCGCTGTTAGCTAAGCAAAAGGGGTACAGCGTGTTTGTTTCGGATGGAGGAATGATAAAAAATAGCTACAAGCAAGAGTTGATTGATGCTGCAATAGCTTTTGAAGAAGGAAAACATACCGAGAGCGAAATTTTAAACGCGGATTTGGTGGTGAAAAGCCCCGGTATTCCTGAAAAAAATGCCATTGTTACTTTGCTCCGTCAAAAGGGAATACCCATCATTAGCGAAATTGAATTGGCTTATCGTTACAAAGGCAATAGCAAAATTATTGCTATAACGGGTAGTAATGGTAAAAGTACCACTACTTCACTCATCTATCATATTTGTAAGTCGGCAGGGTTGGATTGTGCCTTAGTTGGCAATATTGGATACTCTTTTGCAAAGCAGGTAGCCGAGTGCCCCAAAGAATGGTATGTTGCCGAGGTGAGCTCTTTCCAATTGGATGATATTCAAGATTTTAGACCCGATGTAGCCCTATTATTAAACATTACAGAAGATCATTTAGATAGGTACAATTACCAATTTCAAAACTACATTAACAGTAAGTTTAAAATAATACAAAATCAAACAGCGGAAGATTATTTTATATACAATTTCGACGACGAAACAATTCAAAAACATTTACAAACCCTATCCATTTTACATACTAACCCATTGCCCTTCTCTATGAAACAAGAATTAAAAAAAGGAGCTTACATTAAAGGTGACAACGTAATACTTCGTGCTTCCGAAGAGCGTGTAAGCATGAGTATCTACGATTTTGCAATAAAAGGAAAACACAATCAAGCAAACACTATGGCAGCAGGTATCGCCGCATCGGTTATTGGTATTAGAAAAGAAAAAATCAGAGAGAGTGTTAGCACCTTTGCATCCCTTGAGCACAGAAGTGAGTATGTAGCAACTGTAAGAGGGGTGGAATTTATCAACGATAGCAAAGCCACAAACGTAAACAGTACATGGTATGCCCTAGAAAGCTTAAACAAGCCCACTATACTCATTCTAGGGGGGGTAGATAAAGGCAATGATTACGAAATGTTGGACGATTTGGTACGCAATAAGGTAAAGGCAATTGTTTGCTTGGGAATAGATAATAGTAAAATCATCAATGCATTTGCAGATAAAGTAGCAACGATTGTTGAAACTACATCGGCCAAAGAATGTGTGGAAACTGCATTCAAATTGGCAACCAAAGGCGATGCTGTACTTCTTAGCCCCGCATGTGCAAGTTTCGATTTGTTTAAAAATTTTGAAGAAAGGGGCACGCAATTCAAACAGGCAGTGAAGGAACTTTAAAAGCAAAACGCAACCAATGGGTATGGTAAATGAAAATAAGGATAAGCTTTTTGCGCAAATGCCATTGATAGAAAGCGTAAAATCGCAACTGTCAATGCGTGCCGGTGGCGATAGGGTTATATGGCTGCTTGTATTGCTATTGGCAAGCGTATCTGTTTTGGTAGTATATAGTGCTACCGGTTCATTGGCATACAAAATGAACAAGGGCAATAATGAAGCCTATTTGTTTAAGCAATTGATTTTTTTTATTATCGGCTTTGTCTGTATCTATTTTGCACATTTGGCCAATTATCAAATGTATTCCAAGTTCGCTAACGCACTTTTTATTTTTTCTATATTTGCATTAATTTATACTTATTTCTTTGGTGCTAAAATTAATGAAGGTAGTAGGTGGATTAAATTGCCAATTTTAAATTTCACACTGCAAACAAGCGATATTGCTCGGTTAGCTTTATTTATTTTCATCTCCAAAATTTTAAGTAAAAGACAGGAAGAAATTAAAGATTTTAAAAAAGGGTTTTTGCCACTTTTTTGGGCAGTGGTCATTATTTGTGGTTTGATTGCGCCGGCCAATTTATCCACAGCACTGCTTACGGGTGCAACTGCATTGGTGGTGATGTTTATAGGACGGGTGGCAGCTAAGCATTTGGCACTTGTGGTGGGTACAGGCGCTTTTTTTATTATTATTTTGTTGTGTTTGGCGGCTATCATGCACGAAAGCAAACAGAAAGATACAAGTTCTAGTGCCATTACAGAAAAATTGGTGAGTTATGGCCGTGTAGGCACTTGGATAAAGCGTGTACAGGATTTTGTTTTTGAAAAAGAAGACGAATCGTTCTCAGCACATAGTCAAATTCAACAAGCAAAAATTGCAATTGCCAATGGTGGCCTCTTGGTTGGTCTTGGCCCAGGTAACAGCCGTCAGCGCAATTTTTTACCACATTCCTATTCCGATTTTATTTACGCCATCATCATTGAAGAGTATGGCTTATTGGGCGGGCTCATTATCATACTTGTGTATTTAGGTTTTTTATTTCGCTGCATTCGTATTTTCAAAAAATGTCCCTATGCTTTTGGAGCATTTTTGGCGTTAGCGCTTAGTTTTACTTTGGTTATTCAAGCTGTAGCTAATATGGCTGTTAATGTTAATTTGGTACCCGTTACAGGTGTTACATTGCCATTAGTGAGTATGGGAGGAAGCTCCTTTTTGTTTACTTGTATTTCCATCGGTATCATATTGAGCGTTTCTAGAAGTGTGGAGGCTTTAGAAGGAAAAGATACACCGTTGCCTACAGCAGTGGCCGTTCCAGCTGTGGCTAACAATGCAGAAGCATAACAATTTTTATATTAAAGTAGAAACAATAGTGATTAATCAAGCATCCAATAATCAATGGGCAAATAAGGCGCCGCGCATTATTATAGCGGGCGGTGGTACCGGTGGACACATTTTTCCGGCTATTGCTATTGCCAATGCCATTAGGCACAATTGCGCTGCTGCTCAAATTTTGTTTGTAGGGGCTTTGGGTAAAATGGAAATGGAAAAAGTTCCCGAAGCGGGCTATTCCATTGAGGGGCTGCCAATTGCAGGGTTTAATCGAACATCGTTAGTTAAAAATATTCGTCTTCCATTTTTATTATTACAAAGCTTTTTTAAAGTAAAGCAAATATTTAAAAAATTCAAACCTCAAGCGGTTATTGGGGTTGGCGGTTATTCCAGTTTTCCCGTTTTGCGCTACGCACAAAGCCAAAACATAGCCACCTTCATTCACGAAAGCAATTCTTTTGCTGGTAAAAGCAATATGTTACTTGCCAAAAAAGCTACTAAAGTGTTCGTGGCAAGTGATGGAATGGAACAATTTTTTCCTAAACATAAATTGGTTGTTACGGGTAACCCTGTGCGTAAAGCTATTGTAGAAGCTACTGTAGATAAAAAACAAGCACGGGATTTTTTTCAACTTAACCACGATGCCATTACTGTACTTGTTGTGGGAGGAAGCTTGGGTGCCCAAAGCATTAATAAAGCCATTGGTCAACAAATCAATGTATTTCGAGAACAACATTTACAACTAATTTGGCAAACGGGCAAAGCCACCGGCAGTCAATACACAGCATTAGCAAGCGGACATCCAAATATCTGGGCTAACGAATTCATTTCTAGAATGGATATGGCCTACGCTGCCGCCGATATTGTTGTTAGTCGTTCAGGTGCAATGTCGGTTACAGAATTATGTGTAGTACAAAAGCCAACCATTTTTGTACCGTATCCGCATGCCGCTGAAGATCATCAAACGGTTAACGCTTTACACTTAGTCAATAAACAGGCTGCTTTATTGGTGAAAGATGTGGATGTAGAAGAACAGTTGGTGCCAACTCTTGTACAGTTAGCAAACAACACCTTGCAACAACAGCAATTTAGTAGCAACATGGCCGCGTTGGCCATTACCAATGCAGATGAACGTATAGCCCAAATTGTATTAGCCCATATCAATCAATTGTAATTAACTTTTTATGAGTTCACAATCCAACATTCAACCACCAACAGCCATTCAAATAGGTAGCAACGGCGTGTATTTTATTGGTATTGGCGGTATAGGTATGAGTGCACTTGCCCGTTATTTTAATGCATTAAAAATACCCGTAAGCGGTTACGACCGCACAGCAACTGTGCTAACCCAACAATTGGAAAGCGAAGGGATTGCCATTCATTACGAAGAAAATATTTCGTTGATTCCTAAAAAAATAGACGTAGTTGTATATACGCCGGCTATACCAAAAGATCATGCTGAGTTGGTGTATTACCAGCAAAATGGCTATACGGTAGTAAAACGTAGCGATGTGCTGCAATGGATTAGTGCCAATTCCTTTAATGTTTGTATTGCGGGCACACATGGCAAAACAACTACCACTTCTATGACGGCGCATATATTACGGCACAGCGGCTATGGCTGTAATGCTTTTTTGGGTGGTATAGCCGCCAATTACAATACCAACTTTTGGAGCAGTAACAACAATGTAGTGGTGGTTGAGGCAGATGAGTACGATAGGAGCTTTTTAAAATTAACGCCCGATGTTGCAATTATCACTGCAATGGATGCGGATCATTTAGATATTTACGGCACAGCCGAAGCCGTGGAAACAGCTTTTTTGCAGTTTAGCGATAAAGTTAAAAAAGGGGGATGCTTAATTGCCAAATACGGTATGGCTAGGCAAGCCGAATTTACTACCGATACGGTAACCACTTACAGCCTTTCCAATACCAACGCCCATGTTCATGCTACCAATATTGTGGTGGAAAATGGTAGCTACCGTTTCAACGTGGTTGGTAGAGGTTGGACTATTGATAACGTAATGTTGCACATGGGAGGCCTGCACAACATAGAAAATGCGGTAGCCGCTATTGCTGTTGCTAAGTTTTTAAATATAGAAGAAGATAAAATAGTGGCCGCTTTAGATGCATTTAAAGGGGTAAAACGACGTTTTGAATACCATCTAAAAACAGATACCCACGTTTTAATAGACGACTATGCTCACCATCCTGAAGAGTTGCGAGCATTAATAAGCGGAGTACGTAGCATTTTTCCCCACAAAAAATTAACCCTACTTTTTCAACCGCATCTGTATTCTCGTACCAACGATTTGGCCAACGATTTTGCTACAAGCCTCGATCTTGCTGATGAAGTGGTGTTATTGCCTATTTACCCTGCAAGGGAGTTGCCTATTGAGGGTGTTGATAGTGAAATGTTGCTGCGCAAAATGAAATTGACCAATAAGCAGGTACTATCTAAGCAAGCAACCTTAGCATGGATAGCTACACGAAAGCCTGAGTTGGTTGTTATGGCCGGTGCCGGCGATATAGACGGATTGATTGAAGAATGTAAAAATAATTTATTGCATAACCATTCATAAATGAATACACAACTTGTAAAAAAACGCTTTGTTCAAGCAGCATGGCTCCTTTTTGGATTGGGAGCAATCGTGTTGTTAGGGGCTGCTATGCAATACAAAAATCATAAGTTGTGTACTGATATTAAAGTTGATATTACAGGAGCCGATGAACACATGTTTATCGATGAAAAAGACATACTGAAGGCAATCGATTCAACAAATGTGCTGATTAAATTACCGGTAAATGATATTAATTTACGCAGCTTAGAAGAGCAGTTAATGCATAATCCTTGGGTAAAAAATGCAGAATTGTTCTTTGATCGCAATCAGGTTTTACAAATCAATATTTTGGAGAGAGAGCCGGTAGCGCGGTTGTTTACCACATCCGGGGCATCATTTTACATTGATAGTTCTGCTGCTCGCCTACCGCTTAGCGATAAATTGAGTGCTCGCGTGCCGGTATTTACCAATTTTCCTAGCGAAAAAACAAAACTTACAAAAGCCGATAGCACCTTGCTTATGGAAGTAAAAAAAATGAGCATGTATATTATGGCCGATAGCTTTTGGATGGCACAAATTGCACAAATTAATATTACCGAACAAGCCACATTCGAACTGTCTCCTGCTGTAGGTGCGCACACTATATTGTTTGGTGATGCCAACAATATGGAGGAGAAGTTTACTAGGCTATATACGTTCTATAAAAAAGCATGGTTGCAAAATGGAATAGATAATTACGAAAGTTTAAATGTACAGTTTAACAGCCAAGTTATAGCATTTAAAAAGGGATTTGTTAAATCAGCTACCGATAGTTTACACACTACCGATAGCTTGCAATCGCACTTAGGCATAATAGTAGATACCAGTTTAATTCCCAAAAAAGCAGCACCTGCTGTAGTGCCTAAATCGGCAGTAAAATCCGTACAAAAAGCACCAACCAAAGTAGCGCCTCCCAAAAAAGAAACTGTTAAAAAAAAGTTGCCAAATAATACGCATTCAAATACTAAAGTGAACACAATTCCGTTATCTAATATGAAGCCTCGTGTAGCCAAAAACAAACAACCGCATCAATAGCTTATGCGGAAGGTGTTGAATGGTTGTTTTGCTAGGTTTAATTTTTTGTTCGGATTGCATTTAGGATACATTTGAATCGTTAAAATACTTATATGAATTACAGTCAATCAATTCCTTCGGCTAGCAATGCCCCAGTAGAAAAACCAGCTAATGATGCGCCTATCATTGTAGGGCTCGATATTGGTACCACCAAGATTGCAGCAATTGCCGGTCGTAAAAACGAATTTGGAAAACTGGAAATATTAGGGTTTGGCCGAGCCGATAGTAGTGGTGTACAACACGGACAGGTGTTAAACATCAACGAAACCATGACTGCTATTCAGAAAGCGCTCAACAACTGCTTAGATAGCAACCCTGAGTTAGAAATTCATGAAGTGTATGTTGGTATTGCCGGGCATCACATAAAAAGTATGCAAACAAGGGGCGATATTGTACGTCAAGATGCAGAGTTAGAAATCCAACGGCACGAAATTGAGCACTTGATTAGTAACCAACGCAAAACCTTTATTCCTGCCGGCGATGAAATTATTGAAGTAATTCCTCAAGTATTTAGTGTCGATAATATTAAGAATATTAAAGATCCGGTAGGTTATAACGGCGTAAAAGTGGGCGCGAATTTCCATATAATTACGGGCGATAAAAATGCCATTAAGAATATTAAAAGGGCTGTTGAACGCAGTAATTTAAAAACCAAAGATTTGGTATTGCAACCTTTGGCAAGTGCAAGTGCTGTAATGAGCGATTTGGATATGGAAGCGGGTGTTGCTATTTTGGATATAGGTGGTGGTACTAGCGATTTGGCTGTTTTTTATGAAGGCATTTTACGACACACCGCTGTTATTCCTTTCGGTGGCGAAAACATTACCAACGATATCAAGTTAGGCTTAGGGGTATTAAAAGGTCAGGCCGAACAAATGAAACTCCAATTTGGTAGTGCTTTGGCTGAAGAAACCAATGCCAATGCATATATTACCATTCCCGGTTTACGTGGTATGCCGGCAAAGGAAATAAGTGTCAAAAATCTTTCGCAAATCATCCAAGCAAGAATGGGCGAAATACTCGATTTTGTTAGTTTTCATTTAAAACAAATTGGTATCGATGCCCGAAATTTAAATGGTGGCATCATTATTACAGGTGGCGGTTCGCAGTTGAAACACCTCATACAGTTAACCGAATATACTACCGGACTAAATGCCCGAATTGGATTGCCCAATGAACACTTGGCGCCTAATCATATTGAGGAACTGAAAAAACCTATGTATGCTACCTGCCTTGGTTTAATATTAAAAGGATGCGATGACTATGAAAACAAACATAAAATCTTTTTAGAAAAACCAAAACACTTATCGGTTCCCGAATCATTGAAAGCAGATAAGTTGGAAGATGTTAATCCTGCCAAAGTATTGCTTGCTTCCGATGCAACTGTAGCACCGCAAGTAGGTATCAATAATGGGGATGCAAGAAAGAAAATAAATATTTGGGATAAGTTTAAGAATAATTTAATTGATTTATTTAAAGAAGAAGAAGATAAAATAATAGAATAAGCCAAATAATTGAGTTTTTACTGAAATGTGTTTGATTGTAGAATGTGCATAAACAGGCGTATTTTATGATCAAGCACATATCATGTTAATAAATTCTTATCCATATCCTGCTGAAAAATTGCCCTAATTAACGTTTATTTACAAATCCGTAAACTCAACCTCTATGATCCAATTTGATCTCCCTAAACAAAAATCATCTATCATCAAAGTAATTGGTGTAGGTGGTGGCGGTAGCAATGCCGTAAATTTCATGTACGCACAGGACATTGAAGGTGTTGACTTCATCGTTTGTAATACCGATGCAAAAGCAATTGAACAAAGTAAAATACCCAATAAAATTCAGCTAGGCCCTTTTTTAACACAAGGATTGGGAGCAGGAGCTAACCCCGAAGTGGGAAAAAAAGCCACAGAAGAAAGCCTAGATGAAATACGTAAAATACTGGAAGTTAATACCAAAATGGCCTTTATTACCGTAGGCATGGGCGGTGGTACCGGAACAGGTGGCGCCCCAATAATTGCCAAGGTTTGTAAGGAGTTGGGTATATTAACAGTGGGTATTGTAACCACTCCTTTCTCGTTTGAAGGACCCCGTCGGAAGGTGCAAGCCGAAGAGGGCATCAATCAATTAACTCCCTATGTAGATACTTTGTTGGTGATAAGCAACGATAAGTTGCGTATGCAATACGGTAACCTAAAAATGAAGGAGGCTTTCTGTAAAGCAGATAATGTGTTGGCAACAGCAGCAAAATGCATTACAGATATCATTAATAGTAGAGGCCACATTATTGTGGATTTTGCAGATGTGTGTACCGTTATGAAAAATGGTGGGTCTGCTATTTTGGGTAAAGCCGAAATTGAAGGAGAAGATAGGGCTCAGCGTGCTATAGAAGAAGCACTTGCAAGTCCGCTATTGAATGATAGCGATATTAAAGGAGCTAAATGGATTTTAATCAATATCAATAGCGCGGAAGGTGATCACGAGTGTACGATGGATGAATTGGATGTTATTAACTCTTACTTGCGCATGCAAGCTGGAGAAAAAACAGATGTGATTGTGGGTATGGGGTACGATAATTCGTTGGATAAAAAAATTGGTATTACATTAATAGCTACCGGCTTTGAAGCTCGAAATCCTTTTGAAACTCGTGAGCAAGCTGTAGCAAGCCCTATTTTGGAAAAAATTGTGATGACATTAGGCGCTCAACAAAATGCGCCTGCTCAAAGTACACAAGCAACAAATGTAGTGCCTAGCTACCAACAGCCTACTGTTATTGCCGATGCTATAGCACCGAAATTGCAACAGAATAACGAAGCACCTTTTCTTACTACTCAAAAAGAAGCACAACAGAGTACATTTTCGGAAGTGCCTAATATGGTGAACGGCAATAGTTATTTTGAGCTAAAACCTACTATCGAAGCTGTGCAACAACCGGTTGTTGCCGCTGAAGAAAAAACTGTGGAACCGCCGATAGATGAAACACTTCGCTTTGTGGTGAGTGAAAAACCTGCCACCGGATCAGTAATCAATAAGCCTACCAACATTTATGCGCAGCATCCGATAGCACAAGAGCCGCAACAACCAGTTTGGAATCAGCCAAAGCCAACTCCGCCAGCGGTAGAAGTGAAATTGCCTGAACCTCCTCCGTTTATTGCTACTCCTGCTGTTCCAACAGCACAAGTGCCACCAACGCCACCTGCTGAACCGGCTTTGCCTAAATTTGATGTGTACGAGCGTAGTAGTCAGCCAACTCCGCCTCCGGTAGCACAAGCGCAAGCAAAACCTACCCATGTAGCAACAGATTTATCAGAGGAAGAACAACGCCGCAGATCACAAGAACGCATTCAAAAACTAAGAACATTGAGCTACAATACTAACCCTTCGGATCCCAATAATGAATTTGAAATGGTACCGGCTTATATTCGTCAAAAAATAGATTTACTAGGTAACGCTTTTGCTTCTGCAGATGATTTTTATAGCAAAGTAACTGTGAATACGGATGAAAATAACCAAAATGGAGCACAACTTTCATCGCTTAATACTTTTTTGGAAGGTAAAAAACCTGATTAATAGCTATTTGTAAATAAGGTTTTTACAGATTGATATTTTTTACTATCATATACATCCCGAATGCATGACGTTGCATTTCGGGATGTTTGCTTTATAAAGAGTTGTTGAATGGTTGTTACATAGTAGTTCGTTTGTTGAACGGTGCCAACGCCCATGTCGATTAATAGTAGTACCGGCCTCTGGCTCATAAGTCTCGCTAATAGGCTACCATGTAGCCGTTTGTATTCATTAGGTGCGTTGCTAATTTTTAGGCGTTTCTGGGTGCTAATTGCGGTCAACATTTAAATGGTAGATGCCTATCTTTGCTACATGCTTACAAATACATTACCCAATATTCGTCATTGTAGTATTGAACAGTTAAACGAATATTTTGAAAGTTTGGGAGAAAAAAAGTTCAGAGTAAAGCAAGTGCACGAATGGCTATGGCAGAAGCATGCACATAGTTTTGATGAAATGACCAATTTGAGTAAAGAGCTGCGTCAAAAGTTGCAAAGTACTTTTTCGTTGCCGGCATTAACCGTGAATGCAACGCAAGTTAGTGACGATGGAACAGTGAAAAGTAGGTTTAAAACATACGATGCGCATGCAATTGAAGGTGTTTTAATACCCACCGATGAACGTAAAACAGCTTGTGTTAGTTCGCAAATTGGGTGTAGTTTAAGCTGTAAGTTTTGTGCCACAGGCTACATGGATAGAAAACGAAATTTAACTTTTGACGAAATATACGATCAGGTAGTACTGATCAACCAACAAAGTGAATTGCATTATCAAAAAAAGTTGTCCAACATTGTATTCATGGGTATGGGTGAGCCATTGATGAATTACTCGAACGTATTGAAGGCTATAGAAAGAATTACAGCCGAAGATGGTTTGTTTATGAGTCCCAAACGAATTACTGTATCAACAGCAGGTGTGGCCAAGCAAATAAGAAAATTGGGAGATGATAAAGTACGTTTTAAACTAGCACTATCGTTACATGCACCTACCGATGAAAAGCGAAACGAAATTATGCCGATCAACGAAACCAATAACATTAAGGTTCTCGTTGATGCGCTCAATTACTTTTATAAACAAACCGGTAATGAAATAACTTTTGAATACATACTATTCAAAAATTTCAATGATTCGTTGAAAGATGCTGATGATTTGGTGAAGCTTTATAGGCAAGTGCCCGCCGATTTAATCAATATTATTGAATACAACCCTATTGATAATGCTCGGTTTACCAAGCCCGACGAAGAAGTTACTATGGCTTTTATGAGTTATTTAGAAAAAAATAAAGTAAATGCCCGTCTCCGCAGAAGCAGAGGTAAAGATATAGATGCCGCCTGCGGTCAGTTGGCAAACAAAGTAAAGGAGTAGTAGTATTTAAGTGCTCAAAGATTGTTTATTGATTGGGCGGTAGTGGTTCATGCGATTCGGGTAGCTTCTCGTTATCAGATAGTTTTGGATGGTGCATTGCTTTGTGTGGGGGAGGTACCATCATTTTTATTGCTTGCATAATTATACTGTCGAAAATTTCCTGTTGTTCTGGCGTACATAACTTTCGCACTTGTTTAAAATGTTCATAGGTGTTTTTGTCCAAGCTTTGTTGTAGCTCGCCAATACGCTGTAACGATTGGGTAAACAGACTATCATTGGTAGTTGGCTGCTTAAGTAAAGCATAGAATGCATCCTTTGCATCGCGCAGTGCAGGTTTTAATGCCTCCATTTTTGTTTGGTGTAGGTGCTTTAATGAATCAAAAGCGGCCTGTTGTTGGTTGTTCAATTTCAATTCATGAATCAAAAAATGCGCAGGTCCATGTGCGTGGGCGTTCGGGGGCATTTGGTGTTTTTTATCCCACCAAAAAAACGAAATGGTGCCAATATTGATGATTAGAAGAACAATAAGAATGGAGGACCACCACTTTGATTGGGTAAAGTAGCTCATGGTATTTATTTTTTTGTATAGTTATACGATGAAAAAGTGAAATTGTATTCTTCTGCAAATGCCTCCAATGTGGGTCGGTTGGATTTAGCAGAAAGGGTTGCGGTTGGTTGCAGATTTGCGAAAATGAGCATTTGTATTGTTATAAAAAAGGTAAAAATGAATGCCGCCATTTTAGGTTGTATCATTTGTTGCCAAAGTTGATTTGTTACACTATTTTGTTTTTGAGTGGACTTAGCAAGTTTGGCTTGTAAGCGGGTATAGAAATAGGGAGGCATTGTTGCCCGTTGTATGTGAGGCATTGTTTCCCAGAAAATTTCTGTCTCCCTAATGGAGGATTGAGTCTTATCAGTCATTTTTTATTGTTGATAGGTAGATAGTGCGGTTTTTAACTGTTGTTTGGCTCTGTGTAAGTAGCCTTCTACTGCTGCTATACTTACGGCCATGATTTCTGCAATGTCTTTATAGCTTAGTTCCTCGGTATAATGTAGTACAAAAGCAATTTTTTGATTAACGGGTAATTGTTGAATTGCTTTAAACAGAGCTATACCCATTTCTTTATTATTCAGTTGCCATCCTGGATGCTCAAAATCTGCACAATTTTCTATTGCATCAGTTGTATTGGTTGACCAGAAAAGTAGGTTGCCAAATCTTTTTTTTCTTTTTTTATGTCGCTCCCAATCAAGTGCTTTGGTAATAGCAATGCGGTATAACCACGTAGATAGCTTGCTTTTGCCTAGAAAGCCGGCAATAGATTGGTACACTTGTACAAATACTTCCTGCGCCACATCTTCCGCTTCCTGTGGATGCTGCACAATGCCCAAAATGGTATTGTAAACCATGTGCTGATAGGTGTCTACTAGCCATTTAAAGGCATGTTCGTCACCTTTTTGCAAAGCGGAAATAAGTTGATCTTCGGTTAATGACATGCTAAATAATATGAAGTCACTTTTTGTAAAAACCTTTGGACAATAAAAAAATACCTTAAAAAGCGTTTGCTACGTTTGTAATGGAGTTGTTTGCGAAGAGAAGAAGTAAGACTAGAAGGGAGGGAAGGAATTGCAATGTTGAATTGCCCATCATAAATATAAAAAAGCCCTGCACTATTGTGCAGAGCTTAAATTTGTAAGCACGTGATATATAGATATAGTGGTAAAATTAATATCTATTGTAACCGCCGCCGCTACCGCCACGATCGCGATTGTATCCGCCACCGCTACCGCCACGGCTGCTTCCACCGCCATAACCGCCGCCGCTGTTACCACCACGACTTCCGCCGCCGTAACCACCGCCGCCGCCTGGACGTTTTTTAAATCCACCTTCTCTTCTTTCGCCTTCAGGGCGTGGAGTAGATTCGTTAACAACTATTTTGCGGTCTTGCACATCAGTATCGTGCAAGGCACTAATAGCTGTGCGAGCAGCATCGTCATCGCTCATTTCTACAAAACCAAAGCCTTTGCTACGGTTGTTGTTGAATTTGTCGGTAACGATTTTTGCAGAAATTACTTCGCCAAATGGCGCAAAAAGATCCTGAAGGTCTTCACTGGTCATGTTCCAGTTAAGATTTCCAACGTAAATGTTCATGTTCTTAAAAAATTAAAAATAAATAAAACAATGACGGTATACAGCGTAACCAAAAACCCTGAAGCATTTACGTGAAAAGTTCGAGAGAAATGGAAGAACTGGCCATTGACTATGCGAAAGTATTGTTTTTATTGAGTTTTCAATATTTTTTTTACAAGTGACTATTTTTTTTGTATGCCTATAACATGAAGGGAGAAGTTGGGCATGGTATTTATCAAAAAAGCCGTACAAGTTGTCTGTACGGCTTTTTGATAAAGTGGAGATGTTTAAATGACTTATTCTGCAATCACTTCAAACTCTATTTCGGTAGTTTTTCCATTACCAAAATCAATAGAAGCTTTGTATGAACCAAGTTCTTTAATGTCATCTATGATTGAAATACGTTTGCGGTCAATTTCGTAACCTTTTTGGTCGCGAATAGCACGAGCAATTTGTAAAGAAGTAACACTACCAAATATTTTACCGGTAGTACCTGTTTTAGCGCCCACTTTAACAGCTCCGGCAGCCAAAACTTCTACTACTTTGTTAATTTCGGCTAGCATTGCTGCTTCTTTTTTAGCTTGAACTTTTAATTTCTCTTGCAATTGCTTTAGGTTTGAGCTATTCGCTTCAATTGCAAATTTTTGAGGAATTAAGTAGTTGCGTGCATATCCGTTACGTACCGTAACTAGTTCGTTACGACCGCCCAAATTATCTACGTCTTGAATTAAGATTACTTGCATGATTATTTTTTTAGCTCCCGATAGCCCAGTCTAGGCGACTGTCACCCATTATTTAGAAGGGATTAGGGATGGTTACTAATGTGGTTATTTTAAAAGGTCGGTTACATAAGGTAGCAAAGCCATTTGACGAGCTTTTTTAACCGCATGAGCCACTCTGCGTTGGTATTTCAAAGAGTTACCGGTTAAGCGGCGTGGCAACATTTTACCTTGTTCGTTGATGAATTTTTTCAAAAACTCAATGTCTTTGTAATCAACATATTTGATACCGTATTTTTTAAAGCGGCAGAATTTTTTCTTTGGCTTTTCTTGCTTAATTGCAGTCAGGTATTTTATTTCATTTTTTGCCATGGTTTATGCCTCCGATTTTTGGTTAGCAAATCCGCCGTTTCTTTTTACATAGTTGTATTCTACGGCATACTTATCAAGTTTGTTAATCATGTGACGCATTACTTGCTCGTCACGTAATAACTGGATTTTCAATTTTTCATTGAAAGAAGCATCAGCAGAGAATTCAACAACCCAATAAATTCCGGTTGTTTTTTTCTGAATAGGGTAAGCCAATGATTTTAAACCCCATGGATTGCTGTATACCAAAGAGCCACCATTGTCTGTAATTAAATCGGTGTATTTTTTTTGGGCATTTTTGAAGTCTTCTTCAGAAAGTACCGGAGTAAAAATCACCATTAATTCGTAATTGTTCATTACTTAATGTGTTTTTTGTGATGAAATTGGTTTTATCCCATTGGACACGTTTTTACCAAACGCGAATCTGCCAAAACAGATTTGGGGCTGCAAAGGTAATGAATATCTGTGTATCTCGTCTGTTTTTTTTGAATTATTCAAATCCTTGTCGGCAACATACCACAATTGGTGTTGGGATCATTTATTTAATGTTAAATGTCATTTGCAGGCTATGCTTTTTGGGTATAAAACTTTTTTTTTGTTCAATTGTCCTTGCGATATTCGCAGCAATAACCGCCTAATTTCCATTATGAATAATTGTAGCTTCGATAATACAGCGATTGCCTTTGCACATAAAACGGACAAAGAACTTAAATTGAGCAAGTTTTTGTTCAACACCATGAGCTATCCTTTTTTTGTTCCTTTTGGTACACGCATTACTCCGTTTTTAATGAAAACAGGACTGCCTATCCACGGCCTTATTCGCAATACTATTTTTAAACAATTTGTTGGTGGCGAAACACTACAAGAAACTGCCCGTGTAGCTACACAATTGGGTAAGTTTGGGGTGCAAATAATATTAGACTATGGTGTAGAAGGCAAGAGTGACGAAGCAAGTTTTGATGCGGCTACCGAAACATTTATTCGTGTTATTCAATACGCTGCAACGCAAAACAACATTCCGTTTATTAGTATTAAAGTGTCGGCTTTGGCAAGAGTTGGTCTTTTACAAAAGTTGAATGAAGCTCCAAGATTGAGAAGCGGTATTCATGATAACGAGAATGAAATGGATGAATGGGATAGAGTATGCGAAAGGATGTTTCGCATTTGTGAAGCAGCAGCCGATAATAATATTGGGGTGTTGGTAGATGCTGAAGAGAGTTGGTTGCAGGACCCTGTAGACAGACTCACCATTGAAATGATGGAAGAGTTTAATAAAGAAAAAGCGATTGTATTTAACACCATACAGCTATACAGACACGACAGGCTGAGCTTTTTGAAGCTGTCGCATAAAATAGCGGATAAAAGAGGCTTTGTATTAGGTGTTAAATTGGTGCGTGGTGCGTATATGGAAAAAGAACGTGAACGTGCGGCCTTTAGAGCGCAAAAATCGCCTATTCAGCCCGATAAAGAAAGCACCGACAAAGATTACAATGCAGCTATTGCCTATTGCTTGGAGCATGTTCAAAATATTGCAGTGGTCATAGCTTCGCACAATGAACAAAGTAATTTATATGCACTTTCTTTGATGGAAGAACAGCAATTGCCTAAAAATCATGCCCACATTTACTTTGCGCAATTGTATGGAATGAGCGATCACATCACTTTTAACCTAGCTAATGCAGGATGTAATGTTAGTAAGTACTTGCCATTTGGACCGTTAAGAGAGGTAATTCCCTATTTAATGCGCCGTGCGCAAGAAAATAGCAGCGTGAACGGACAAACAACGCGCGAGTTAGCGCTTATTAAAACCGAATTAAAACGCCGCTCCGCTAAATGATGCTGATGCTGCCGTTGTGGGCGCTTATGGGCGTAGCATTTCAATGTGTTCTATGCCGTCTTCTAAGTACACATTGCTTGTTGGTATAAAACCAAACTTTTCGTAAAAAGTGCGTAGGTAAAGTTGCGCACCAATTTTTATAGGTTGTTCGGAAAAAAGTTGTTCGGAGTAAAAAATGGCGTGTTGCATTAGGCCAATTCCTATTCCATTTCTTCTATATTCTTTATGTGTGGCTACCCTGCCAATACTTAATTCCTGATATGCCAACCCCGCAGGTAGTAAACGTGCGGTGGCAACTAGCTGTTGGCCCATAAATCCCAATACATGATAACAATCCAAGTCCTTGTTGTCTGGATCTAAAAATGCGCAAGCTTGCTCAAGTACAAACACTGCGCTGCGTAGCTGTAGCACTTGGTATACTTGTAGGTGGGTCATTTCGTTAAAATGTAGGCATTGCCATTGCACATCAGGCTTCATATCATTCATTATATAAGGGTGTATTTTTGATAGGTTTTTAGTTTGCGTTTTGTATTAGCTTTTATTTAACAATCAAAATCAAAGGAAAGCAGTGTTGTTGACTTCCAAAAGGTGTATTCCTTTTTATTAACAAAATCAATTAGTCATGAACAAAAAATCTGTTTTTTCTATCGCTTTGTCTCTAGTGGCAAGCGCTTTTATGATGGTACAAGCACAACCACCTAAGCCACCAAGTGTAGAAGAACGTTTAAAACGGGTATCAACTACGGTAAACAAAGAACTTGCTTTAAATGCGCAACAAAAAGAACAACTTGCTATTGCGTATAAAAACTTTTTCGTAGCTGTAGATGAATTGCATGCCAAACAAAGTCCGCCACCACCACCACCTGCCAACAAAGCTGCCGTGGAAAAATTAGCAGCAGCTCGCGACGAAAAAATTAAAGCGGTATTATCGTCAGAGCAATATAACAAATATATTATTCTAGAAAAAGAATTGCGTCCTAAACACAAAGGCGTACATCCGCCCAAAGATGATAAAATGCCGCCACCAGTTGAAGCTAATAATTGATGTTTGCCAAATAACACAATGTGTTCAAAACGGCAGCTTATCGATAAGCTAAATTGGGGCTTCCGTTTCATTTACCCAATTCCCTTCCTCTTTTTTGTATAGAAAGCACACCGGAAACAAATAATTCAGGTTTGAATAATTGATTATTTTGAACACCTGAAAGTTGTTATAGGTAATACTGCCCGCAATCTAATCTTCGTTCCCTACCTTTGCCGCCAAATTTCAATGAACAATTTATGAAGGCAGACAAGAATACGATTATTGGAATGGTGCTTTTAGCCATTCTTTTTTTTGGATATTTCTATTTCAGTAACCAACAACAACAATATTTTGCTGCTCAAAAACAAAAAGAAACCGATTCTTTAGAAAGGGTTAAAGCTGCTAATATTAAATTAATAGATCCTGTGGTTGCTAAGGCCGATTCGTTACGCAGAGATTCCGCCGCCAAAATTGGGGCTGCAGGTAGTTTTACTACAGCGGCTATTGGAACCGAAAAGCTGACTGTCTTAGAAAATGAAGTGATGAAAGTTACTTTTTCAAACAAAGGTGGTATTGTAAAACAAGTGCAGCTAAAGCAGTATAAATCACCCGAAGGACAACCCGTTATACTTGGCGGTAATGAAAACAACAGCATAAGCTACAACATCAATACTGCGGCTAATGCTAGTGCGGCAGTAGGTAAACTCTATTTTGCAGAAGTATTGCCAAAAGTGGCGGCAAACGGAGAGCAAACGCTTACTTATCAAATTGCATCGGCCAATGGTCAGGCAATAACCCACAGTTTCGTTATCAAACCCAATGATTATTTAATTGATTGGAATGTGACCTTAACAGGTGGTAATCAATTATTGAGTAATGGAACAATGAATATTGATTGGAAATGGGAAACCGATCAGTTAGAAAAATCGAATATTTACGAACGTCAAATGAGTAATATTTGCTTCAGCGAAGAAGGCTCTTTTGATTATATATCCTCAAAATCTGAGCACAAGTTCGAAAAACCAGCACAATGGTTAAGTGTAGTGCAGCAGTTTTTTAATACCACCCTTATTGCTAAAAACAATTTTGCAGAAGGTCAAGTACAGTGGCAAAGGGCAACTGCCGATACCATTAAAACGCTTGCTACTACTACTGCTAATTTACGAGTAAAAGTGCCTGCAAGTAATGCCCCAGTAGTGGTTCCGTTTCAGTTGTATTTTGGCCCTAACGATTACCAAATTTTAAAGAAACAGGCGCCTAATATGGATCAAATAGTTAATCTTGGCCGCGATGTATATGCATTTGTACGCCCTATTAACAAGTTGGTAATCATGCCCGTGTTCAACTTTTTAACGGATTTTGTTAAAAACTTTGGTTGGGCAATTATGCTATTGACCATTTTTATTCGACTAATTACTTCGCCGTTGATGTACAGTAGCTATGTAAGTGGAGCAAAAATGAAAGTATTAAGGCCGGAGCTAGATGTATTAAAAAAGAAATTTGGGGAAGATCAACAAGGTTTTGCAATGGAACAAATGAAGCTCTTTAGAGAAGCCGGGGTAAATCCTGCTGCGGGTTGTATTCCTGCATTGCTGCAAATACCTATCTTCTTTGCACTTTATAGCTTTTTTAATAGCAATATATCGCTCCGTGGTCAAGCATTTTTATGGTCGCACGATTTATCCTCTTACGATGTTGTTGCCAAATTGCCTTTTAGTATTCCACTAGGTTTTGGCGATCATATTAGTTTGTTTACCATTACGGCGGTGCTTACAAGTTTTGCCATCTCTCTATACAATATGGGTAATACCCCTACACAGGACAATCCGGCAATGAAGTACATGCCCTATATATTTCCTTTTATGATGCTGTTTTTCTTTAATCGCCTGCCTTCGGCTTTAACTTGGTATTACACAGTTTCAAACAGCATTACCTTGTTATTGCAATTTGTTATTCAAACTTATATTATTGATCACGATAAAATTTTGGCTAAAATGCAGGAAAATAGAAGCAAGCCTAAATTGAAAACCAAAAGTAAATGGCAAGAAAAGTATGAACAAATGCTTGAAAGCCAGAAAAAAATACAAAACTTAAAAAAATAAATTTTCCTTCAATAAGCCCGGTATTTTAGCCGGGTTTGTTGTTTTGGTATAAAAATGGTAGCTTGATTGTAGAAAAGCTAATGCGGATAAAAGAATCATGCCAATGAAAAAGTATTTATTCATCATCGTTGCGCTGTGCTTGTTTACACTTACTGTTGTAGGGCAGCAGCGTGTAATAGCAGAGTGTACCGTAACTTACAATATTGTTGCGGATAGTACAGTAGACAAGGAAACAAAAGAAACGTTGGAAAAAACTACCAAAACGGTCTACATCAAAGGAAATACTTGTAGGACCAATTTGCTAAACTCGGCTTTTTCTCAAGCAATAATTTATGAAAAATTATCAGGAACGGCAACCATTTTGCGCGAAATTGGAAGCAATAAGTTCATTACTAAATTAGATAAAACACAATGGATAGAAAAACACAAGCAGTTTGAAGGAATGCAAATTACCAAACTCAATGAAGTGAAAAATATTCTTGGTTATCCGTGTAAAAAGATAATCATGCAATTGAAAGATAGTAGTATCTATCAAATATATTATGCCACTAGTATTGTGCCCTCCGTAAAAGAGTTCGAATTTCAATTTAAAGAGGTTCCCGGTTTTGTGTTAGAATACGAAATAGACGAAGTAGGAGCCAAAAAAATTCAATATATTGCTACAAAAATTAATTTAAATCCGGTAGCCAACACCATTTTTGCTATTCCAACTGTTGGGTATCGTATTTTGACCGAAAAATAAGGGCAAAAAAAATCCGGAAATTTTCCGGATTCAATTGATTAGTTATTAAAAGGAGTAGGGGTTTTGAACTTAGGAACCTTAATTTTCATTTTATAAGGCATAATGTAAGTGGTGTTGCCCCGCTCAAACTGTAATATTGAAATAAATTCAGAGGTATTGTTGTTGTTTTTAGTCGATTTGTCTGAAAAAATTTGACTTCCACGATACAACAAGCCACTTTTTAGATTGAAAAGTGAAATATTTTTTCTAGAAAGGTGGTGCAAATTGCTAAGAGAATATTTTTTTGCTTTTGCTTGCTCGTCAACAATACCGGTTAAAACGGTAGACGCCAATACTACTTGCATAGCTATCAAACAGATAGATGCAACAAGAATTTTCTTTGTATGGCTCGCTATTTTAATCATCATTGCAAAATTAATTGAATTATTAACAATTGCGCATTTTTTTTTAACAAATCGAATTTTAACATAAATAAAGGCGAATAACCTCAATTTTAGTAGTATCTTAACATAAGATGCACAAAAAGGAAAAATGTTTATTAAAGAAACGTTAAAGCCTTTCAAATGTTACAAGTAAGCTTAAAAAAAGTACTTCTTTTTCAAAATATTTTTTTTGTCGGCATTTTGTGCATTTACTTATGCTTGTAAGTAACTAGCTTGCACTTGTATACTCGTTTGTTTTGTTGCCGTTGTTAGATAGTTTTAAGAGATTAAATAGGTGCGTATGAAACATTTTTCGCAAGATGATTACCAAGAAGAAGACATTAAAGAATTGATTAAACAATATCAAAATCTTAAACAGGGGCGAAGCCATGCTTTTTTGGAAGAAGACGACTTTGATAGAATTATTGATTATTTTGACGATAGAGAAGATTTAACCGAAGCCTTGCACGCGGCAGAAACGGGTTTGGAGCAATTTCCTTATTCTGCTCAACTGATGCTTAGAAAAGCCGACATGCTTATGGCTAACAGAAAATATGCCGATGCATTAGACGTTTTGGAAACCGTAGCCTTGTACGATAGCAACGATATCAATTTATACATACTGAAAACAGATGCATTGCTTGCGCTCGACAAACCGCAGGAAGCAGCATTGCTTTTAGAATCCTCCTTACACCTTTTTAGTGGAGAAGAAAGAATAGAATTGCTGTTTGAGTTGGCCGATGTGTACGATGATTATGAGGAGTTTGATAAAGTATACGATTGTTTGCAATTGGTATTACACGATGACCCTAACAATGAGGAAGCCTTGTATAAAATCTGTTTTTGGACCGATTTTACAGGCCGGTACGAAGAAAGTATACAATTGCATAACCAAATTATCAACGAATATCCTTATAACGAAATTGCTTGGTTTAATTTGGGATCTGCATTTCAAGGGCTAAAATTGTACGAAAAAGCGATTGATGCCTATCAATACGCATTGGTAATTGAAGAAAAATTTGATTATGCTTATCGCAATATGGCCGATGCTTACTTGCGCTTGCGGAAATACAAAGATGCCATTGAAGCACTTGAAAAAGTGATGGAAATTGCCAAGCCGGAAGATTTTATTTTCGAAGCAATTGGTCATTGTTACCATCGATTGCACAATTATGGTCAAGCACGTTTTTACTACAAAAAAGCATCGCATTTAAATCCGGACGATAGCAGATTGTATTATAAAATTGCCGTTACCTATATGTTGGAAAAGCAGTATGCTAGTGCCGTAAGGTTGTTAGAAAGTGCCATGCAAATGCATCGGCACAATTCAAAATACAATTTGGCAATGGGTGAGTGTATGGTACAATTGGGACGATTCAAAGAAGCAATTGGTTGCTTTTTTACCGTTGTAAAAAACAAACCCAAAAATATTGGCGGATGGGAGGCATTAATTAGGTGCTTGTTTGAAGGCGGCTTTTATGCCGAAGCCGCAGGTCAATGTATTGCTGCAATTAAAGCAACAGATGGTAAGCCGCTATTTTACTACTATTACAGTGCGGCACTATTGTGTATGGGAAAAAACAAAGAGGCCTTGTTGCAACTTACAGAAGCATTACAAAAAGCCCCCCACTTGCTAAAAAAATTCATTGATATTCATCCTGTTGCATTGCGAAACAGCAAAGTAGTTAGCCTAATTGCTGAATATAAAAAAAAGTAAGAGCCTGTTTAAATTTTGTTTTTTGGAATGGCTATAGCTTATTTTTGAGCGAAACGGGGCCATTTTTGCAGTCGAAATCGGGCATTCTCGGCGAAAAAATGAACGAAGTTGCAGCCAAAAAGAAGCATCGTAAACCATTGAAATAAATTTTAAACAGGCTCTAACACTTAATTGAATTTTTATCAACATCCATTGTAGAATCAGCTATTGATTCTCAGTTTTTTATAGTTGTATCTTAATTTCTAGGAAGCACCATATATTAACAATATGGCAAAGTTGGATTTGTTAATTTTGCGCCTAGCCAATTAATAATTAGTATGAATTTTCATTTAACGCAAATTCCGGAACGTACGCTTAAACCAAGAGCCAACGGACTTACCATGGTGATGGACAAAGGCTTGAGTATAAGGGAAGTAGAAGATTTTTTAGACGTAGCAGGGCCGCATGTTGATCTTGTAAAATTGGGTTTTGGTACTTCGTTTGTAACACCAAAATTGCGAGAAAAAATCCGTTTGTATAAACAATACGGCATGTCTGTTTATTTTGGTGGTACGTTGTTCGAAGCTTTTTTGATTCGTAATCAATTGAACGATTATATATCGGTATGTAAAGATTATGAAATTGACTACATTGAAGTGAGTGATGGTTCCATATCTATACCTCACCAAGAAAAATGTGCTTATATAGAAAAACTTACCAAACACGCCACAGTACTCAGCGAAGTGGGCAGCAAAGATGCGGCACACATCATTCCGCCATACAAATGGATAGAACTCATGAGAGCCGAATTGGAAGCCGGAAGCACCTACGTAATTGCTGAAGCTCGTGAAGCGGGTAACGTAGGTATTTACAGAGGTAGTGGTGAAGTAAGAGAAGGGTTGGTGCAAGAAATTTTAACCCAAATCCCTGCCGAAAAAATTATATGGGAGGCGCCTCAAAAATCGCAACAACTGTATTTTTTAGAATTGATTGGATGTAATGTTAATTTGGGTAATATTCCTCCTAACGAAGTTATTCCACTCGAAGCAATGCGCATTGGACTTCGCAGCGATACATTTGAATTGTATTTAGACAAACACAAACCTTGCTAATTCTTCTAAAGTAACACGTTTTACAATGCGTACATATGGTATTTTAGGGTATCCGCTTACCCACTCATTTTCCAAAAAATATTTTGACGATAAATTTGCTGCCAATCAACTATCCGACGCAAGTTTTTTACAATTTTCATTGCCCAATATTGGTCAAATAACGCACGAATTACTCAATACAAATGGTTTAGAAGGTTTTTGTATTACCATCCCCCACAAAAAAGACATTATTCCGTATTTACACCAAGCTTCCCCCGAAGTATTGGCAATGGGTGCGTGTAATTGTGTACGAATCCGAAACGGCAAGCTTATTGGCTACAATACCGATATCATTGGTTTTCGCAAATCGTTTGAACCACTGCTACAACCAAATCATCAAAAAGCATTGGTATTAGGTACGGGAGGTGCTGCCGCTGCTGTAACTTACGTGTTACAACAAATGAATATTCCTTTTTATACGGTTTCACGTTCACCCAAAGGAGAAGGTCAACTAGCGTATAGCCAATTAAATCAAGCAATTTTACAGTCGCATTCCATCATCATCAACTGCACACCATTAGGTACTTATCCTAATGTTAACGATGCACCGGACCTTCCTTATCATTTGCTTACACATGACAATTATTTATACGATTTGGTGTACAATCCTCCTCTTACACGGTTCTTACAATTGGGCACAGAACAGGGGGCTTTGGTGAAAAATGGATATGATATGTTGACAATTCAGGCCGAAGAAAATTGGAAAATCTGGAATGCGTAATCGGTGAGTAGCACCCATATGGACATCAATAGCCGTAACGAGGTTGGTATGTTTAAAACAAGGACCATGAATAAAATAATCATTTGTTGGTGTATGTTACTAGCCTCGGTGGTTCAGGGGCAGTTGTACCAGCCGCAGTTGGTAAAACCTAAAGCAATTGGCCATTACGAAAAAGCCTTGGTGTACTTAAGAGACGGGTATGTTGCCGATGCCATAGTATTACTCAAAAAAAGTATTGCCACCGATTCAAATTACTTAGATGCTTATTTATCGCTTGCAGGAGCGTATGGCGAATTGAAAAGATACCAAGAATCGGTTGCCAATTACGAAATTGCTTTGCAAAAAGATCCGGTTTACAGTAAATTATACCAACTTCCTTATGCCATTAATTTAGCAGGTTTGGGCAATTTTGCACAAGCCCTAACTGCCATTGATAGCTTTTTGACCATTCCCAATTTGAGCGATCGCAGCATTAACAGTGCCAAATACCGCCGCAATTGCTTTCGCTTTGCTATGAATAGGCTGGCCAAAAATATACCCACATTTGCTTTTAATCCCATCAACTTGGGCGATAGTGTTAACTCTCCGCAGTCGGAATATTTTCCTTGTCTTACCGTGAACGATAGTTTGTTGGTTTTTACTCGCCGGGGCGCTTTTGGTAGGGGCGAATATTTTTTTCAATCAAACATGCTAGCCAATCATGCATTTGGTAAGTCGGAAAGCATAAAGGGTTCTTTGAATCAGGAACCCATGAAGGGGGCAATCACCCTTTCTGCCGATGGCGAATGGATGATATTTGCAGGAAATCTTACAGGTAAATCCTTTGGTAGCTACGATTTATACATTAGCTACAATACACCCCAAGGATGGAGCGATCCCGAAAACTTGGGCGAAAATATCAATACCTCAGCTTGGGAAAGTTCGCCAAGCTTAAGTCCCGATAGCAAAGTATTGTATTTTGCTAGTAATAGGGATAACGGATTTGGTGGTAGCGATTTGTATATGTCTGTCCGTGGAAGCAATGGTAAATGGGGTAAAGCCATTAATATGGGGCCTTTGGTGAATACCCCCGGCGACGAACAAGCGCCTTTTATTCATGCCGATAACCAAACATTGTTTTTTTCTTCTACCGGATTGCCGGGTTATGGCGGGAGCGACTTATTTGTCATGCGAAAAAATCCTTTAGGTATTTGGCAGTCACCCGAAAACTTGGGTTATCCCATCAATACTATTGAAAATGAAGGCAGCTTGGCTGTGGCTTCGGATGGGGAAACGGCTTATTATGCAAGCGATAGGAGCGATAGTAGGGGAGGGCTTGATTTATACATGTTTCAATTGCCCGAATATGCCCGTCCTATTAAAACCCTATTTGTAAAGGGGCGCATTTACGATGCATCCACCCTCAAAGGTATTCCTTGTGGGGTAGAGTTGATTCAACAAAGCAATGGAAAGCCATTAATGCAGTTTCAAACGGATGAGCTAGGTAAATATTTTATCACGCTACCCATAGGAAGCAATTATATATTCAGTATCAACCGTAAAGGATACCTGTTTTACAACACACAGTACCTATTTGCCGATAAACTGCCCGATAGTACCTATGTTCACGATATAGCGCTGCATCCGTTGCAAGTAAATACCACCACCGTTTTGAATCATATTTTGTTTCAATCTAACGAAGCCACATTATTGCCATCTAGCAAAATTGAACTCGATAAAGTTTTTCAACTATTAACCGACAATCCTACCCTGCGCATACAAATTACAGGACATACCGATAACATAGGTAAGCCTGCCGATAATGGGGCGCTTTCTCAAAAACGAGCGCAGTCGGTAGTGACTTATTTGACCGATAAAGGAATTGCCCCACAACGGTTAATGACCAAAGGAATGGGTGCTGTGCAACCCGTAGCATCTAACGATACCGAATCAGGTCGAGCACTGAATAGGCGCATAGAAATGACGATACTAGCTTTTTAATTTTTTTGTACACGAGCAAAGAAAAACTCCGTGCAGCTGCGGTCCCGCTTTTTGTTCCTACTCCGCCACAATGCTTGCGCACAATAGCCTCAGCGGGGTATCCACGTCAATCGGGTGTAGTTTGTCAGCTACCTTATCATATAGCAGCAGTTAGCATATAATTTTTAGGTGCTTATATGCAGGAGGTGAACCATTTCATATATATTTTTGCCGCAAATAGTAGGCAGTATGTCCTTTTCGGAAGAATCCATTTTTCAAATTGCACTAACACAAATACCCAATATTGGCAGTGTGCAAGCGCGCATTTTGGTTGAAACATTGGGTACGGCTACCAACATTTTTCGTGCTACTAAAAAAGAACTGAGTGCTATTGAAGGTATTGGATCTGTACGGGCTGATAATATTAAAAAATTTTCCGACTTTACATTGGCCGAAGAAGAAATACTTTTTTGCCAAAAGCACCATATTTGTCCGTTGTTTTTAACCGATGAGGCATATCCTAAACGGCTAGCAAACTGCTACGATGCGCCCACTGTATTGTATTATCGAGGCAATGCCAATTTAAATGCGCCTCGTATAATCAGTATTATCGGTACGCGCAATCTTACGGATTATGGCAAACTACAAACCGAGCAAATTATTGCCGAATTACAATCGATTGCACCTTTGATAGTTAGTGGGCTCGCTTTTGGTATTGATGCGGTAGCACACAAAACTTCAGTACAGCAGCAATTGCCTACTGTAGGGGTGCTAGCTCACGGCCTCGATACGTTGTATCCAAGTCAGCACAAAAACTTAGCAAAAGACATGTTGTTGAATGGAGGTTTGCTAACTGAATTTGGTAAAAACTGCCCACCTGACCGCCACAATTTTCCGCGTCGCAATCGCATAGTGGCAGGTATAGCCGATGCCGTAATAGTAGTGGAAACGGCAGCAAAGGGTGGAAGTATGATTACGGCCGAAATAGCGTATAGCTATAATAAAGATGTGTTTGCCGTACCCGGTAAACTAACCGATAGCAAAAGTGCCGGTTGTTTGAAATTGATTCATCAGCAAAAAGCGACCATTTTTACATCTGTGTCGCAAATGCTAGATGCTATGGGATGGCAGTTGAAAAAAACGGTTCCCAAAATGCAGCGCGAATTATTTGTAGTGCTCACTCCCGATGAGCAAACGATAGTGGGCATTTTGCAAGCAAAAGATACCGTTAGTATTGATGAAATATACTTACAAAGTGGCCTTAGTAGTAGTTCTGTGGCGGCTGCTATATTGAGTTTAGAATTGCAAAACATGATTATAGGTCTTCCGGGTAAAATGTTTCGTTTGTTGTAAGTGTTTTGTTGGTAGCTGCTTTGGCTCGCCAAAGTAGCAACAGTAGAAGACAAACAAACGACATTGCCGCCGCCATACCAAAAGCGTATGCAAAGTGCGATGGCTGATTGTTGTATATTTTGGCCGAAAGCAGTGCTCCCAAGCCAATACCGGCCTCTAGTGCTATATACATACTTGACACGGCTTTACCCCGGTTTTCTACACTACACAAATCCACCGTCCACGCGGCAATAGTGGGGCCATATAGGCCGTGACTAAAGCCAAATAAGCAAGCTGTGGCCAAAAAAAGCATTATTGTATCTGTAAAAGCAAGCAGCAACATTGAACAGCACATGATGATGCTTGCAACTATTAATACCGGAATACGTCCATATTCATCACTTTTTTTTCCGGCAATAAAGCGTACCAATAAAGCCGTAATGGTGTAGCAAGCATAAAACAACCCTTTTTTCTTCATACCCAAATGCACACTTACTTCCGGTATCATTATCAACATACAGCCATATGCAAAAGCCAAAAGCAGCATAACGGTAGCCGGTTTTAAAGCGGTACGCTCAAATAATTCTGAGCGTTGTATGCGCAGCAGCTGCCACCTAAATGGCTGTGTTGGGTGCAACGTTTCTTTAATGTTGTACAATATCAATACCGAGCCAAATGCCAATGCCGATGACACATAAAACATGGTAGCATAGCCATAGGTTTCTACCAAAAAACTACCTGCCATTGGGCTGATGCTCATGCCCAAAGTGTATCCAATACTTAATGCGCCTAATGCTTCGCCACGCCTACTTTCGTGTACCACATCGGCACCATAAGCAGAGGTGGCTGTGGGTTTGAAACCAGTTGAAAATCCGTGCAAAAAACGCAGCAACAAAAAGGCTGCAACAGAAGTAAGTAACGGGTACAATAAGCTGCAAACCACACAAACCAACGAGCCAAATACCATAACCGGCACCCGGCCTACGGTGTCGGTTAGTTTGCCACTAAAGGGCCGCGAAATACCCGCCATTAAAGTGAATAATGCAATAATGTAACCCTTGTAATCTGCTCCGCCCAATTGCGTTAAATACCCATTTAGTTCGGGTAGCATCATTGTAAAACTAGAGGAAAATAAAAAATTGCTGAAACAAAGTAGCAAAAATTGAGGAGTGTAAAAAGAGTGCTGTTGGGCTTTCATCATGCCCTAAAGGTACAATAAGTGCCTACAAAGCCTATGTATGCATTTTTATTTAATGCATTTTGAGTGCTGCGCCATCTAGGTTTATCGTGTCAAATATCAGGTACATGCATTTTAGTACATTGCTACAGTTAACTTTGCAGCATGCAAATTTTAAAAGCCGCTTATGTAATATCTTCTGCATTGGTTGAGCAATGCCCCAAAGCAGACAAGCCGGAATACGCATTTATTGGTAGAAGTAACGTGGGAAAGTCCTCACTGATTAATGCCCTTTGTAATAGTCAAAAATTGGCCAAAACTTCCGCTTCGCCAGGTAAAACCCAATTGATTAACCACTTTTTGATAGAAAGTGCCACTTCGCTCACTAAAGGTACACGGCAGCAATGGTTTTTGGTCGATTTGCCGGGTTACGGCTATGCCAAAGTGTCGCAAAGCGATAGGCGCAGGTGGGAGCAAATGATAGAAAATTATTTGCGCAAGCGCGAAAATTTGGTAAACGTATTTGTGCTTGTAGATGCAAGACATACTCCCCAAAAAATTGATGTGGCTTTTGTAAATCAATTAGATGAATGGAAAATTCCATTTACATTGGTATTTACCAAGGCCGATAAAGAAAAGCCTGCTGTAGTGGAGCGCAACGTAAAATTGTTTTTAGATACCCTTCGGGAAACATGGCAATTTTTACCTCGTAGTTTTGTAACAAGTGCAGAAAAAAACATTGGACGAACCGAAATTTTAACGTTTATCAATAATACCAATAAAGCAATTATTGAAGCCAATCAATAGCCATTACTTTTAACACTAGCGCAACATTGTAGGGTGTACCTTAGGAAATTATTTTAAATATAGAATACATGAAGCAAGTATACTTATTTCTATTTTCTGCACTTGGATTATATGCCTGCGAGTCGGCAAATACCAAAGCCAAGCCGTTGTTAGATAGCAGTTTTGTTATTACAGGCACCATAACAAGTGTAGACACCGGAAAAATTTTAGGTTTTCAGCTGTTTAGCGATAATGCGCCTACTGATACTATTCGGTTAGACAAAGATGGTCATTTTACCATCAAGGGGATGGCCACAGAGCCTTTGATGGGCAATATTTTTTGTATCAATGCTACAGAAAGTAATAGAATACAACCACTGAGCCTTTTTGTGGAACCCGGAATTACTACCACTGTAGCATCTACTACGTTGGCCAACTTATCTACTGCCAAAGTTGAGGGTGGCAATAGCAACAACGAAGTAAGGGAAATAGAAAGCATCATTAGTAGCTATAGCAAAAAAATGGATGCACTAAAAGATAGTTTTAAAATAGCTTACCAATCGGGTAATCAGTCAGCCTTTGCCCTTATTCAAGATAAAGCATTGAAATTGAGTCAGGAAATGCGCATGTCCGTGTTCGATTATGCCAAAGAACACCCTAAGAGTCATGCGGCGGCTTTTTATGCATTCCGTTTTTTATCGCCCGAAATTAATGGCGATGTGGTAAGCAAAGTATACGACGCTTTTGATGCAACTATCAAAAAATCGTTGTATGCACAAAAAATTCAGGAAGTGTTGAATGTAAACAAACGTACAGCTATTGGTAGTACGGCAGCTAACTTTACATTGCCAACTCCGGAAGGTAAAAAAATACAACTTTCCGATTTCAGAGGTCGTTACGTACTGCTCGATTTTTGGGCAAGTTGGTGTGGCCCATGCCGACAAGAAAATCCGAATGTGGTAAAAGCATACCAAATGTTTAAAAACAAAGGGTTCACCGTTTTAGGTGTATCGTTAGATGAAGATGCCGATAAATGGAAAGAAGCAATTCAAGAAGATAAACTCAATTGGACACACGTTAGCGACCTGCATGGTTGGAAAAGCGATTGTGTGGCTTTGTATGGCATAGAAGCCATTCCTTCCAACTTTTTATTGGATAAAGAAGGGAAAATTATTGCCAAAAATTTGCGTGGTAAAGATTTGGAAGACAAACTAGCCGAAATTTTGAAATAAGGTAAAGTATAGTTTGTGGCCATTAGCCCTACGCTTTGCACCGTTTTGGTGTAAGGGGTAGGGCTATATTTTTTTGCTTTGTTTGTAGTTATTGGCAAGTAACCATTGCAATACTTTGTCGCGCTGATCGCCTTGTATCAATATCTCGCCGTCTTTTACACTGCCACCGGTGCCGCAATGATTTTTAATTTTTTTGCCTAATGCTTCCATGTCGGACGTGGTGCCAACAAATCCTAGCACAAGCGTAACGGCTTTGCCGCCCCTTTGTTTGGTTTCTAGTTTGATACGCAATTTTTGATCGGTAGTCGGTAAGGTATCGGCTTCGGGTGTGTCGTTAGTGTCTAACTTAAAATTAGGGTCGGTACTAAATACAAATACGTTGCTGAGGGGTTGCTTTTTTTTAGAAGTAGCCATACTTGTTGCATTATTTGTATGTAAAATAACTGTGTTTATGTTTTCAGAGCAAAAAAAATCAATAGGTTGTTGGGTTATTGATTATTTGGCTTGCCCAACTGTTTGAAAGGGTTGTAGTGGTAGGTTGCGTTAGGGACTGAAGCCTACCGTGTACCCACATCTACAGCCATTTTCCAACCGTCATACACTTCATAGAATTTTTTCAATCCATTCAGCAGTGTAGTCATTCCGAACTTTCGTTGCGATTGATAGCCCTTCCA
>Ga0114938_1000183_pt1 | contig 49960 bp, 27 predicted proteins | sample AshMeaBigSpring_FD_88675 | JGI IMG/M metagenome (GOLD analysis project Ga0114938, IMG submission 88675) | Groundwater microbial communities from Big Spring, Nevada to study Microbial Dark Matter (Phase II) - Ash Meadows Big Spring | ecosystem: Environmental > Aquatic > Deep subsurface >...
AATAATAAGGTATATTTATTCTTCGATAACATACACTTCTAACAATGTGCGTTCGAATATTTAATCCACGAATTGATGTTTTTTGGAATTGAAGAATTTATCTTCCAATTGATTGCTTCTGGTTCTTTTAATGACCAGAACTTAAAACAATTTTCGTTATTTTTACAATGCAAGAGATATATTCCAGAACTTAAAGCGGATTGCAAATCAACATTTTCAATTACGGCAATGTGTTCTCCAATTAAGCTTATACGACATAGAACAAAGTAAAACAGCATTTGCTTTTTGGTGGTACGCATAAACAAATGCTGCTTTAAGTTCTGTAATTGTCATCTATATGATAAAGTCAATAAATATGCAAAGAAATTTATTACCGCCAAACTACCACCCCAGCTGGTTGTAATTCTTTTTCACCAATAATAATCTGTGCATTTGCAGGAATATTGATGGTGTTATTTATTGAGGCATAGTTTATTGCGACCCAAAAACCATCGCGCCAATTGACCATTACGCCTTCGGGCTGCTCGTTGGTAGCAACCCCTGCGGTTTCATATATTTTTTTCAAGACTTCTTTTTCGAGTTGTGCATTTTCGGTATCAACGCCAATGTAGGTAACTGAACCTTTGTTTATTTTTCGATGAATCACCGATGGCTTGCCTGCATAGAACTGATCTGAATAGGTAGCCCATGTTTCGGTGCCGGTAAATGGCTCTAAAATATCGCCCCAAACATTCCAAACGTAGTTTTTACCGTTGAAATTTACGTTCGCTTTTGTTTCAGAATTAAGAATGTCATAGATAGGTATTTTTGCCCCAATTAGCTCTGTGATTGCATCAGCCCATTGTGCTTGCGGAAAATGTCCGTTGCGGTCTTTCAGCCCTGTGCGGCAAGTCAAAATCAAATGACCACCGTTTTCTACATATTTTTTCCATTTGTCAATCAGCATTTTATCCAGCATTTGATATGCGGGTGCGATGGCAAACGGGTAGGATGCTAAATCACGGTCTTCACCCACAATATCCACTGGAACGCAAAGTGTTTTTATTGCGGAATAATATTTGGTGATGTGATTCATTTCATTCCATTGATAGGTTTGTTTTTGAACCTCCGTTTCCCACACGTTGTCGGGATTGAAAAGTAGCGCAGTTTTGCGAGCCGCATATTCCTTTGGCATTTTTGCATCGGGTTTATAGAGTTTGCGAAGTTCTCTAATTTCACCCATAAACTGACTGTATTGCTTACCTCCCGAAAGTTCAGAAACTCCATCTGTACCTACCATGCCATAATGAAACTGCTCGCCACCAAACAACGGCTGGCGGAAACGATACGAACAAATCAAGTCTAAGCCGCCGGCAAAAGAGTTCCACAGCCATGCTCTCACTACTCCAGGGTAGAGTTGTGGATTGTATGAGCCCCAGTTAACTTGTCCTGGTTGCAATTCCATTACGCCTGTTACACCTTTGATTGGTCTGTAAAAATCGTTTGCCCACGAAATCCGCCAAGGGTCTCCCATTCTGAAACCCTGACTGCCAATTCCTTTGGAGTAGCCTCCAACAGGATACATTGTGTAGGTAGGAAAATCAATATCTTTGTTTCTCCAAGGATCCACTTCGGTGTGTATGTGCATGAAATTTGTAGTAATAAATTGAGATTTCGGCACATATTCGCGCAAAGTATTGTATTGCATCGAAATAAAAGAGGCACATTCGTCGGCACTAAATCTTTTAAAATCAACAATTGAAATAGGACTGGCTATACCTGAAAATAACCTTGAAGTGTTGGGAATTTCTATCTGACCAAAATCGGCATATACACCTGACCAGAAAGCTGTTCCCCATGCTTCGTTTAGTTTATCGATGGTTGTGTATTTCTTTTGAAGCCACACTTTGAAGTTGGCCTGTGCGGCCGGACTGTAATCATAAGTGCCATAATGTGAAGGCTCATTGTCTATTTGCCAACCCCATATTCGATTGTCATTCCCATAATGCTTTGCCATAGCCGTTACCACGTTGGTGGTAAGTTCACGGAATTTCTCGTTCGACCACGAACAGTGTTGACGTGTGCCGTGTTGTCCTTTTTGTCCATTAGGCATTTCAACTAATACGTCAGGGTGTTTACGCACTAACCATACAGGTGGTGTGGCAGATGGCGTACACATAATCACCTTCAACTTGTGCTTAGCCGCAAGTTCTACGGCTTTATCCAACCATTTAAAATCGAAGGTGCCTTCGGTGGGTTCCATTTGTGCCCAAGCAAATTCGGCAAAGTGAGTAAATTCAAAACCCATGTCAGCCATTTTCTTAAAATCCCTGTCCCATTGATCAGGATTCCAAGCTTCGGGGTAATAATACACTCCTGTTTCAACCATTTTTTCGGGGGTGAAAAAATTTTTCTGAGCATGGCTTAGTAATACATGCATAAAAGCAAAACACGTTAATAGAATAATTCTCATGGTGATTTTTTGTTTTTCAATCTATGTACTAATGATATTTGAAAGTTTAACTTGGGTTCTTGAAAAATACAGTATTAAATGTATTTCTAAGAATCAATCCTTTTAAATGGTTCGTTATTAAAACTATTCGTCAATTGAACAATTCCTTCGCCTGGCCCTGCTGGTGGATTCGATTCTAATGCCAACGAAATTTCGTTATCTAGTGGAATCCACTCAATACGTGGTGCTTTGTATTTTTTCTTTTCCATGGTATTTATTAATTTGCCCCTAACCCCTAAAGGGGAACTGGATTAGCTCCGAATGGTCTTACTCCCCTTTAGGGGCTGGGGGCGATATTTTTTTATTTTACGACTACTCTTGTTGACTGATTATTCACTTTTACCACATAAACGCCTGCGGCATGTTTGAAGTTTGAAGTTTGATTGATTGACGTAATTCTACCGTTTTCAATTAGCTGTCCTACTGCATTGTAAATGCTGAACATCGCTTTTTCGGGAGCAATAATTGTGATTTGATTTGCTGCGTTTACAAATACCCGAACATCTTGATTTTCGCGGTTTTCAATTCCTGTTGTTGCGCCTTTCGATTTGAAAATCAGACTAAAGCGATTTTCGTTGTTGATTGTCGAAGCTGTAGTATTAAATGTATATTCTGTTGCAGAAAGTAGTTCGGTTTGCGAATTTTGTTCTTTATCCAACAAATATACTTTCGTACCACTTTCGAAGTTGTTGAGTTCGGAAACTTTTAGTTTTAATCCATTGGTAGCTGCTTTTAACGTAAAACCAAGTGGCATTTCCATATCGTTATTCAATTCGTTAAGTCCATTAATAGCCAATCGTTCAGTACCAATAGTTGTGTACAAGTCGGGCTGAGTGGCACTATTATTCATCATTTTTGGTGAATCGTAATTATCGAAAGTATTTGCAGCTGCTGCATCGAAGTATATCAGGGTTTCGTCGGACTGATTTCCATTTTCTAATTGCAAACGTATCAGTTTGCGCTGTTCGTTTTTTGGTGCTTTAAATTTATTATTATCTCCAATACCATGAAAACGCATATTGTTTTTGAATTTTAACACCACATTATGTGTTGTTACTGTTGCATTTGGGTTAACACGAATCCAAAATGCTTGCATAGGAGGAATGTACTCGTTAAGTGCATTATTATTTAAAGTTGTGCCCCCTACTACCGTATGGCTTGTACCATTATAGGTTGTAAATACATATGCATCAGAACTATTTTTGGTACGATACCAAAAGCTGGTACTTATACTATCGTTGGTAGCATCAGCTAAAAAGCCGTTTTCGCCAGTGCCCCATTTCAGATACGATGGATATGGATTACCAACCAAATTGAAACCACGACTTGTTCCCGATTCGGTACGACTTACGGTAATAGCCACATCGCCCGAATTGGTAGTTCCGTTTACATCTACAGTGCCGGTAGTTCCGGTTGTAGTTGGTGTAGTTGTAGCAACCTGAACATAGCCTTTACCTCTTACCAAATTACCCGAAGTTACGGGAACCCACGCTTTGGTTGCTTCGTCCCAGCCCTGAACACTTGTACCACGATTCAACCATCCAAATGGGGCTGCCGAAACAGGTGAACTCAAATACCAGTTACGACCAGCAGTTACATGTTGTTTTACTGTTGCATTAATGGTTGGCTCGGTATAACTATCTATTAAAGTAGCTGTGCTTGCGGCATCGCTTTGGAGAGTGATACCGTTGGTAACGTTGATAGCTGCATTGATAGTTAGTTTTGAACCTGGTGTAACAGTAATTGAGCGTACGGTTGTAACATCTCCTGCTGTTAATTCCGCATTATTGCTAACAGTAATGTCTGTGCCTGCTAATTCGGCTGCATTTCCCAAACTGCCCGGAGCAGAAAAGCTTGTTGCAATTGGATTTACTGTCAGGGTTTGTTGCACATTCGCCGCAGCAGCATAGGTTCCATTTCCAGCTTGCGAAGCAGTGATGGTTGTAGTTCCGACTCCAGTGATATGAATCTGTCCATTTACAATTGTTGCTACATCTGAATTGGAGCTTTCATACGTAATTGGATTTATTCCGGAAGTGGCCGATGTGGCTCCTGGCGAAAAATCGGCATCACCATAGGTTTTAGTGCTTAATGCACCAAATGTTATTGTTTGACTTAGCAAAGTGTAGCTAAATGTTAAGTCATCAATATATACATTCTTATTTTGAGCACTCAATTGGAATGTAAAATTCTGAATATCAACCTGTAAGTTGGGCGTAACATTTGTTTTCATGGTTAAATTTGTACCAGTGAATGAATAAGTCTGCCATGAAGATGTTAAAGGTTGAGTGCTAATATTTTTCAACAAAGTCCAGTCATCTGCTGTTCGTCCATCATAGCCGTTTGTTGCAGTCTCAACAAATCCAAAAGACATCACAGTAGGAATAGCAGTTGACTTTGCTTTGAATGAAACAGTGTAGGTGACACCATAAGGAATTTTGAAATCTGCAAAAGCTGCTTTTTCATCCACAGGTGTAGCAGCGTTAGATACTGAAACATTGGCAGCAACATGCCATGTATACCAAGTTGGCGTATAACTATTTGCAATAGAGTAAACCATGCAAGAGTCACCAGTGAGACCACTGAACCCTACCTGTTTTGATAAACGACCAGTTTTATACGTACTTCCACCTTCTACAAAAAAGCCATTAGGTCTTAATGCAGTAAGACCATAACTTGCTGTTGATCCCCAGTTTTTCCAATTATTAAAGTTATACACTTTGGTAACTGTTTCCTGAGCAGGTAGAAATGTCAAACATGACAACAGTAAAAATAAAAGTAAAATTTTTGTTTTCATAACTTATGTATTTCGTATTAGTAATTTTAAAAAGTCAGGAGCAAAATTACTATATAGCTAATACAAAGGATGGTATCATTTGTCCAAAAAGATGGCAATAAATATCCAAAAACAAAAATTCTACTTTATTTATTCCGTTTTACCTCCGACGGCAACATAAGAAAAGCCTTTTTAAATAATTTACTGAAATATTTCGGATTGGAAAATCCTACGGCATAAGCAACTTCTGAAATATTTAATTCATTATTTTCTTCAAACATCTTTTTTGCAGCATTTAATCTTACCGACAAAATAAAATCGTTTGGTGTCAGTCCGGTTAATTCTTTTACAATGAGATAAAATTTACTTCTTCCAATTCCTACTTCTTTTACAATATGTTCCACACTCAAATCTTCATTTTCCAAATTTTCAGTAATGAAATTGATAATTTGAGTCAACAACTTGTTTTGACGCGAAGGCTTAAGGTTTTTGTACGTTGGATTTGGAAGCGACTCATAAAATTTCTTTCTTAACTCAATTACATTCTGGCATTTGGCAAGCAAAATGTCGATATGAAATGGCTTAATAATATAATCATCAGCACCGTACAGTAAACCTTCAATATTTGACTCGTGAGAAGTTTCGGCAGTAAGTAAAATAATGGGGATATTTGAATATTCATTATCAGTTTTAATCCTTTTGCATAATTGAATTCCATCCATCACGGGCATTCTTACATCGCTCACAATTAAATCGGGAAATTCATTTCTTATCTTCAGAAGTGCATCCTCTCCATTTATTGCCGATGTAACATTGTAGTCAGCATCAAAAACACTTTCAAGAAAATCCAATAATTCCACGTTATCATCAACAATTAAAATGGTGGGTTTATCGGGCGAGTATGCATAAAATGACTGATTATCCTTCAATTCCAATTGATTAGCTGAACTAATCAATTTGGTTATTTCCCAATTGATTTGCTCATTCGATTTATCTTTTTCAATTTCCGACAAATGCTCGCCACCTTTTGGCAATTTTATGGTAAAAGTAGTGCCTTCATTTATTTTGCTATCCACCTTAATTTCACCGTGATGCAATTCAACAATAGATTTGCAAATTGCCATCCCAATTCCAGAACCTACCGTGTAAAAATGGCTTTCGTGGTCTGCCTGATAGAATCGCTCAAAAATATAGGGTAAATGTTCCTCCGCAATCCCATAGCCATTGTCCGAAACTACAATTTGGATGTTATTATCTTCTTCGGTTATTGTTAATTCTATTTTCCCCCCTTCAGGAGTAAATTTAAATGCATTTGAAATTAAATTGATAATTGCTTTTTGTAACTGAATAGGGTCGAACCAGATATTAATTGCTTGAGTGGGTTTTATTAATTGAAAATCGATATTCTTAATTTTCGCTTCTTCGGCAAATACTTCAACAATTTCGGTACAATAATTTACAATATCGTTACTTACCATTCTAAGCTTGAAACTACCTTGCTCTTGCTTTCTGAAGTCGAGTAATTCGGTAACAAGCGCCCAAAGTCTTTTTGCATTGTTCAGCAATGGCGTAAGCGAATTGTTGATTTTTAACGACGGGTCATCTTTCAAAAGTTGCTCAATATGTCCAATAATTAGCGTAAGAGGAGTTCTGAATTCGTGCGAGATATTGGTAAAAAACCGAAGTTTATATTGATTGATTTCGATGATACGATCTTTATCCTTTTTTTCAAATTCCAAAGCATGTTTGAATTTTGTTTGCTCCACAAAATACCTGAATATCAAATAGATTGCTCCTGCCAAAAGCAAAATATAGATAATAATTGCTAAGTTAGAAGCATAAAAAGGAGGAGTAACAATTATTTCTAACTTGGCATCGTTAGAAATATTATCACTTTTGTTGGCGTTTTTTACTCTAAAAATCAAATTGTAACTACCATGCGGAAGGTTTGTATATATTATTTTGTTATGCGTTGAGGTAGCGTCTCTCCACAACTTGTCGTAACCATCTAACATATACTCAAATTGCATATTAAATGTATTTGTTATATTATCCGACACAAATTCAATGGTAATATTATTCTGATTGTGTTTTAGCTTGATGGTTTGTGTTTGCGAAAGCGATTTTTCTAAAATCCCGGAGTCGTCACCCGGTATAATTCTTTTTTCAGAAATATACAATTGGTCAAAGCTGATTTTTTGATCTTTGTTGTAGGTGTGAAATTGCTGTTCGTAGATGCGAATCATGCCGCCAATACCGGTTAAAAGCAGCTCGCCATCTTTGGTGTACAAAATTCTGTTGCCATGATAAAAACCCGTGTAAGGCACATCGTTTGAGGCTGGAAAGAATTCGCATGAATTAGTTTTAAAATTGAAAAATGAAAATCCATGACTGTGTAAAACAACCAGATAGCCGTAGTATGAAAACTTTACATCGTAACAGAAATTACTTGGCAGGCTACTGTTTTTTGTGGTATATGATTTGAAATTATCAGTTTTTTCATTAAAAACATAAATACCCGAACCGGCAGTTGCAAAAACGAGTTCACCGGTTTCGGTCTCGCACATAGATACAACTCGCTGGTGTCCAATGCTTCCTGTTTTTCCCGATTCATATTTAAATATTTCATATTTTTCAGTTTTCAAATCGATACATATTGCTCCTCCAGCAGATAAAGTTAACCATAATCGTTCTTTTTTATCGATATATAAATACTCGAAAAATGAAGGTGTACTTACTAATTGGCTTAATTTTTGGCTTTTAAATGGAGCATAACACAAATTGTTTGACAAATTCATCTTTGATAAACCTTTGTCGGTAAGCACAAAAAGAAAATTTTTATACGATTGGAATTTTGTAATGGTGTTCGATATAATACACTGTTTGCTATCGTTATTTTGAAGAAATTGTTTTTGTTTTGAGGCGAGATCATACACCACCATGCCACCAACATGCGAGCCGATATAAAGTTTATTTGTATTATCATCAAGCCATATATCTTTTAAATTCTGAAGGTTAATGTTTGGGTTGTCGGTTAACGAAACTTTGCTAATTTTGTCGTTAGTGCGATCAAAATAATTCAGTCCACCACCTTCGGTACAGATAAAAATGTTGCCTTTTTTATCTTCGGTTAATGCCCCAATAAACTTGGAGCTCAGAAAATTATCTCTGTTCGTATTGGCACCATAAAATCGAAAAAACTTCAATTGTGGGTTGAAATAGTTTATACCACCAAAGTAAGTTCCTACCCAAATAATCCCCTTTTTGTCTTTGTAAAGTCCATAAATTGAGGAGTGGCTAACGGAATATGGCACATCTTCCAACGGAAAATACTGCGACCATTTATTGTAATACTTCGAGTAGCTAAATAAACCATTGAATGTACCAAACCACAATTGTCCGTAATTATCTTCTACAATTGACCGCACCTGAGTTTTTTGCATAATTTCAGGTGTGTTTTTTGGTAGCGGAATTTCATTTCCACTCAAATCGATATGATACAAGCCTTTACCTTTTGAGCCAAGCCATAAGGTTTTTTTTGAGTCGAGTAGTAAGTACGAAAAGTTTATGCCTTGCAAGTAATGTTTAACCGTGTTTTTGGTGTACACAAAAAGCCCATTAGTTGTACAAAAATAAACAACTCCATTATAGATTAATAACTTGTTTACTTGTGTGCTTTTCAGGAACTCAAGTTTGTCGTAAAGCTTTGATGTGTTGTTTTTTAAATTGTATGCTTTTAAAACATGATTTGACACCATCCATAAAGAGCTACTATTAAAGCAAATAGACTCGATGTTTTTTTCGGGGAAGGTGTTGAATTTTTCAGTACTTTTATCAAATACTACTAATTTATTTCGGGCATTGATATACAGAGAACCATTATACTCCCCATAAATCTCTGTCAGGTAATTTTCGGGTAATCCGGATGCTTCGTCAGCATAATAGTTGATAGCAGAGCTTCCGTTGAATCTGGTCAATCCTTCGGTAGAAGCATACCACATTACGCCTGTAGAATCCTGATAAATTGAAAAAATTCCAATTTGCGGCAATCCAATTTTATTATCTAATCTATTGAAAAATATTTCGTTAGATTGAATAGAATAGCTTGATTTCAAGAAAACAAATATAAACAGTAAACATAGTTGTAGTTTATGCAAACCAAAACTATTTCTAAAGTTCTGTGCGATATTTGTTACCATAAGTATTGATAGATAGAAGATTTACAAACAAAAGTAATGAAATATATTGTATCAATAGTATGGAAATTAGAAATATATTTTCAATAAGAGTATGTCGAACGAATTATTTTATTTAACAATATTGTATAATAACAAAAACCGAATAGAATTTATCAGTTTCAAAGGTTGTTCTTCGAATGATTAATTCTATCCAGTTGTAGCACAAATAAGTACAATTAAATCCAATTAACTTGTTCAGATTTCACTCTCAATTGAAGTTTAGTATGCAGTTTTAATCAACAATAAGTTTATAAGTGTATTGCACTTTTTCATTGTTAAGTGTAATCAAATAAACTCCGGATTGAGACACCATAATTTTATGAATACCATCTGTCACATTAATTGAATTTACTATTTTTCCTGAAATTGAAGTTATAGAAACTTCACCGGCAACTGATTCAAAAGTAATGGATTTGTTATTGATGCTTGTAATTTTAAACATCTTTTGAATATTAACTTTTGGTGTTGAAGTGTATGACTGTAAGGTATACTCCTTGGTGCCAAATTGCAAATCCAAATCATCGATATAACAAGTCTTTTTTTGATAATCTAAACCATCGTTTCTAAGTTGAATATTAAATTTGTTTTGATCGGCGTTAGATGCAGTGCCTGCTGCAAGATTAGTAGCGAGGGTGCTTCCTTCTACAGGCTGACATACACCGCCAAAACCAAAATGTTTCCATTCATCCTCAATTATGAATTTTGGCATTGAATTCCAAGCAGGGCCATAAAGGTTTTCAAAACCCATGTAAATAAATACATTTGTCATCCCTACCGGTTTTTTTGCCCAAAAAGTAAAATAGTATTCATCTGCTTGAAACAATTTTACATTCTGAAAATATGGACTTAACGGATCAGAAATTGTATACGTTGAATAATGCCACGTCGACCATCTGTAAGGGCTGTTTGGCCAATCGTATTTCATGCAAAAATCACCTGTTTTTCCCGAAATTCCTGGCCAAGAAGGGCTTAGCCAGCCAGATTTATCTTGATAATAGGATTTAGTCCACCCGATTGGTGTGGATAAACGCACTGAATCAACGCCAATTACAATGGGGAATGACATCCCATCTGCGTTTGGTTCAATAACATTTCCTTTGTTGTCGACCCACGAGTTGAAGTTACCAGGGTACTTCATAAGATTGAAACCTGTTTGTGCATAACTAAGCAATGATAGGCTTACAAATGCGAATAAAAAAGTAATTGTTTTCATAAAATTGAATTTTTAATTAATTGTTTGATAAATGTAGATTTTTATTTAATAATGAAAGGATTAATTTTTTCAGAAAGAACTCTCTTTTTTGTTTAGTTTGCGAAATCGATTTAATGCTTCTAAAAAATAATAATCGGCATATACCAATGGTACATCAATTTCGTTACCATGCGGATAACTACCTACACAATGCTTGATTATAAAATTGCCATTAGTGCCCGGACTTGCCAAATAATCAGAGCTCGTCAACGAACTGAGTATTTTGTTTGCTGCCATTTTATATTTCTCACCATTTTTTACGAAAGTAGAAAGCTCGTAAAAAGCCGAACAAACAATTGCTGCCGCTGAAGCATCTCTGGGAATTGTATTAGATACTGGATTATATTTCCAATCAGGGACAAAACCTGACTGCTCTACATTAAAATCCCAGTAAGGAATACCATCAGCTGGCATATTTTTATTGTTGAGCCAATACGAAGAAACATTTTCTGCCATTTTAAGGAATCGCTCATTACCGGTTTCTCTGTAAACCATGGTGTAACCGTAAATAGCCCATGCCTGTCCGCGCGCCCAGGTAGAATTGTCGGCATAACCCTGACAAGTTTGTTTGTGGATTGGAGCTCCGGTAATAGTATCATAATCAACCACATGATAGCTGCTAAAATCCGCACGGAAATGATTTTTCATAGTTGTTTCGGCATGTGCAGTTGCAACTTTGGCGTATATTGGATTTCCAGTTAATTTTGAAGCAAAATACAGAAGTTCGAGATTCATCATATTGTCAATAATCACCGGATAATTCCAAAAATTACCATTCCATGCCTCTCTACTGTCCCACGACTCAATGGCTCCAATTTTAGAATTAAACCGCTTACAAAGTGAATTGGCTGATTGAATAAGAATTTCTTCATATTTTTTATCTCCGGTAAGACGATAGGCATTTCCAAAACTACAATACATAATAAATCCAATATCATGATTGTGGGTCATGTACTTTAACGGTTCAAGTTTTTCAGTCCATTTAATTGCAGCAGTTTTAATTTGGTTATTTCCATTTGCCTCATACAGATACCATAAACAACCAGGAAAAAATCCTTCCGTCCAATCGTTCATGGGTGTAGCATATACTTTGTTTTTTTTATCAAGAGTACGTGGATAAACACCAGGTGTGGGAAAATCAGTAAGCTGTTGCTTAATCTGTATTTCGGCAATTTCTATACCTGACTTAATTTTATTGCCAATAGATTTGTTGCTGCATGCGCTAACTGTTGTAAGTAAAAGAAGCGCTAATAAATGATGTTTCATAAATATATATTGGTTGATATTAATTGTCATTATTTTATACTGAAATTCAAAAATTTGATGAAAATGTAAAGCTACAATTGAGGTAGACATTCATGTCAAATTTTATGGTAAAAAAATATATTAAAGCATTATTTTCAAAGTAATCAATTTGTCCGATTGAGGTATAAAATTATACGAATGGACAAATTTATTACCGTTATCGGACGAAATTGCTATCTGGAAAATTTCAATATAGTCTATCTTTGCCGTATAAAATTATCGACGAATAATAAGTTGTTGAATAATTGGGCATAACATCTACATTTAAGCTCCAAACAATTTTAAAAACAATTATTTAAATATGAAAAAACACAGTTTTATTATTTTATTTAGCTTATTCGTAAGCACAATATTACTTGGTCAAAACAATATCCAAATTACAGGTATTGTTAAAGATGTAAAGGGAGAGTCGCTGACAGGGGTGTCAATTAAAATTAAAAATTCAACTCAAGGTACAGTTACAGATTTAAACGGACAATTTAGTTTAAAAGTACCTGATGAAAAAAGTGAAATTGTTTTGACCTATATAGGTTTCAATTCCAAAGTTGAATTGGTCGGAAATAGAAGATATTTTAATATCCAAATGACCGAAACAGCTAATGATCTTGATGAAGTGGTAGTGGTAGCTTATGGAACTCAGAAAAAAGCCACAGTTACCGGTGCAATTAGCACAATGAAGTCAACAGAGCTTCTTAAAAACCCCGTTGCAAATGTTACTAATTCATTAACAGGGTCAATTCCAGGTCTTGTAACTGTTCAGCAGAGCGGTCGTCCGGGAGCTGATGATGCACAGATATATATTCGCGGTGTTAGTTCATGGGTTAATACGCAACCATTAATTATTGTAGATGGTGTGGAGCAACCTTCATTTTCGCAAATCGACCCCAATGAAATTGAAAGTCTTTCGGTATTGAAAGATGCCTCATCTACAGCAGTATATGGTATTAGAGGTGCAAATGGTGTAATTTTGATTTCAACAAAAAGAGGTGCCTCAGGCAAACCAAAGGTTAATTTGTCGGCGAACTGGGGGCTTCAAAAACCAACGAATGTACCTAAATTCTTAAGCTCTTACGAACAGTTATTGCTCAAAAAAATTGCATATACTAACGATGGAATTGATCCAACTTCCATCGAACCCACGTTTTTTACGCCAGAAGCATTAGAAGCATACCGTACCGGCTCAGATCCATACCGTTACCCTGATGTAAATTGGTATAGTGAAATGGTGAAACAAGAAGGTGCTCCACAACAACAATACAATGTAAATATTTCAGGTGGAACACAAGCTGTTAAATATTTTGTTTCGTTGGGTTATCTTAAACAAGATGGTCTTTTGAATGGAGCAGAGCTTCAAAAACTGTATGATCCAAGTGTTTATTTTCAGCGTTTTAACTTCCGTTCGAATATTGATCTTACTATCAACAAGTATCAAACACTGTCAACGTCAATCACAGGTAGAAGCGAAAAAAGAAATGGTAATCAAGATGATAAATTATTTTATGGTTATCTGGGATATCAACCCTATTCGATACCAATATATAATCCGGATGGCAGTTTTGCAGCAATGTCCCGAAGTTTTAATCCCCTGGCGGGTTTTGCTTTCGGTGGCACATCCATTGCCAAAACAAATAACTATAATTTGCAAGCTACACTCCGCAATGATTTGAGTTTCATGCTTAAAGGGTTGAACTTAGATTTTACTTATAGTTTTGATAATACTTTTGGATCAACCAAAACATACTCTGACGAAATAGATACTTATTTTCTGAATCCTCAAACCAATGTTTATACCATAATCACCAACGATAATCCCTATTCATACACGGGTGAAAGTTTTGGCAATCCGGTAAAACGTATGGCATTTCAAACAAGACTTGCTTATGCTGAGAAATTTAAGAAACATGATGTAAGGGCTACTTTGGTTTATAACCAGCAACAAATTATTAGAGGAGCTGAAATTCCTTTTGTGTTAATGGGCTATGCTGCACGTGGAGAATATGCTTATGCAGACAAATATCTTGCTGAAGTTAGCTTGGGTTATAACGGCTCCGAGAACTTTTCGGCAGGTAATCGTTTCGGCTTTTTTCCTTCCATGTCAATAGGATATGTACTTACAGAAGAGCTGTTTATGGAATCGTTAAAAAATAAGTGGATTCCATTCCTGAAATTCAGAGGGTCTATTGGTTTGGTTGGAAGTGATCAGGGTCAGGATCGTTTTTTATATATGGCTAAATATTCTACATCTAACAATATGGATTCCGGATTTTTATTCGGCACAACAGTTCCTACTACAAATGGTGGTATAAAAGAAGACAGAGCTTCAAATCCACTATTGACATGGGAAACAGCTTTGAAAAGGAATATCGGTTTTGAGGCTCGCTTATTTGATAAAAATAAATTGAGTATAAATGTTGACATTTTTGATCAAGATCGTAAAGATATTTTGATGCAAGGTAGAAGTACACTCGTTTCATCAGGCATACAGAGTCCTTACCTGAACCTTGGACAGGTTTATAGCAGTGGTATTGAAAGCCAAATTACGCATCGAAATAAAATTGGTAAAGTTGAATACTCACTTACAGGAATTGTAACGTATGCAAAAAACGTTGTGAAATTTAAAGATGATCCTTATGGAATGCCTGCATATCAGAAAGATGCCGGTTATCCAATTGGACAATTCCGTGGCTATCAGGTATTAGGTTTTTTTCAGAACCAACAAGAAATTAACGATGCTCCATCACAATTAACCCTGGGTGGCTTAATTATTCCGGGCGATTTGCGTTATCAAGATACCGATGAGGATGGCATAATTACTGAACGTGATCAAGTTGCCATAGGTAGATCATCGACACCTGAGCTAACCTACTCAATTACTCCCGGAATATCGCTTTATGGTTTCGATTTGAGTATTATGTTTCAAGGAGCGGGTTTAAATTCAATAGCTTTCTCAGGGCCTGCAGGTTTCGAGTTTTCTGATGGTTCAAGCGCCGGACAAGTTACCGAAATTCAAAAAGGTTACTGGACACCCGAAAATCCTATCAATTCAACTTATCCATCGTTACACATCAATTCTAAACATAGCAATAAAAACATCAATTCGTTCTTTTTGAAAGATGGTGATTACTTACGAATAAGACAAGCTCAATTAAGCTATAAATTAGCTCCAAAAATTTGTCGTCAATTGGGGGTTGAGGAACTTCGTATGTATGTAAATGGCAGCAACTTATTTACATGGTCGAAAATAAATAATTTCGACCCCGAAATGGTGAAAAGTACAGGCGATGTATATCCGCAACAAAGTGTTTATAATTTCGGAGTAAATGTTAACTTTTAATTTAATATAATATGAAAACGATAAAGTATACTATCATAGCTTTAAGCATAATGCTTGTTTTTACAAGGTGTGAGTTGTTCGACCCTGCTATGTTGAACCAGCAACCGCCAATGGATATTACCGAGGAGAAGATATTTTCTGATTACAATCTTTTTAAACAGTATTCTGATCAGGCTTATTCGTATATACCGGGACATTTAGCAAGAATGTGGTCGGTGATGGTTCCAAATTTTGGTGATGAAATGAGAACTATGACTGGTGGTTATCCTTTTAATACCGGCGGTTGGAATGGGAGCAATGCCCTTGTTGCGCCCGAAATAGCTACAATATGGACAAACTCGTATGCCGGAATTCGTAAATGTAACCAAATTCTTGAACGCATTGATCAAGTTCCGATACCCACTACGGCTCTAAAAAACCGTCATATAGGCGAAGCCCTTTTTATTCGTGCTTTTTTATATCACGAGTTGACGAAACGCTGGGGAGATGTGCCTTATATCGATTATACACAAAATCCACAGGTTGACGATATAGACATTGCCCGTACGCCCTACGATACGATTGTAGCGCGTCAAGTTGCCGATTTAGACAGAATTAGTGCTGAAAATTTGCTTTTAGTTGACCTGCCAGATCAAGATAATGGCAGGGCATCTATAGGAGCAGCCCGAGCATTAAAATCGAGAATTTTGCTGTATGCGGCGCGCCCACTTCATAACCCTACCAACGATATTAAAAAATGGGAAGCTGCTGCAAATGCTGCTTTTGAAGTAATCAACATGAACAAATACGCTTTGTATTCCGATTATAAGAACCTGTTTTTTCAAACAACATGTTCGGAAATTATTATGAACCGACCTCGAAAAAGCTTTAATAGCGAAGGAGGTCACAACGACTTTTTAACTAGCAGTGGTGGAAAAAGTTTATGGGCAAGATTTTTTGCATCGGAAGGCTTTGGTGGCTGGCAGGGGTTAGCAGTTACTCAAAACTGTGTAGATAGATTTGAAGATGCAAACGGATTTCCATTGGCTGATTCATTGTTGAGCAGATCGGTTGACCCTACTAAAGCCTATAACTCAAAAGATCCATACACAAATAGAGACCCCCGATTTAAAGCGTCAATACTATATAATGGTAGAACTTTTGCTAACCGAACGTTAGATTATACCATTCCATATCCTGGTCAAGCAGGTGTCAATGGAGCCGACAGAGGTGTTAAGTTAGTGAATCTGTTTAGTTACAATTTAGCCAAATATTGGCCAGAAAGCATGGCAGGGCGTTGGAGTGGCACCTCCACTTATCTGAATTATATATTTTTCAGATATGGCGAAATTCTTTTAAACTATGCCGAAGCTCAGAATGAAGTTGGAGGTCCCGAAAGCAGTGTTGCAGGCGGTCCATCGGTTAGGCAAGTATTAACTGAATTGCGTGCGAGGGTAGGTCAACCGGAAATACCTGTTCAAATATCGGGGGATAAAAACACTATGCGTGAACGAATATGGAACGAATTCGCAGTAGAGTTGTGTTTTGAAGAGCATTGGTGGTACGACGTGCTTTCATGGAAAGCTGGAGAGCGATTTTTCAACACAATGATATATAGAACAGATGTTTACAAAAAAATTACCGGGTCAAATGTTACATTAATTTATAATACGAAAATACCTTTTGAACAAGCAGTATTTAAACCTTATATGCATCTTTATCCAATCCCCGATAACGAAATATTCAAAAGTAAAAATTTGATTAATAATCCAGGCTGGTAAAAACAGAGGCACTATAAATAATAAAAAAATATTGATACACATGAAAAACATAAAATTCATATCTATTATACTAATCGGACTTTTTTGCATTGTCGACATGTTTGCTGCTGCGCCAAAAACAGTACAAGTGGCGGGGAAAGTGCTTGATGAAAAAGGAAACCCACTCTCTGGCATCACGGTTTCGTTGCAAGAGAAAAGCATCCAGGCTAAAACAAATGCAGAAGGTTTGTTTGAGATAAACGCAACGAATAATGATATTCTTATTATTAACGAAGCCGGTTATTTTGTTGTTGCAGAAAAGGTTGCAAACTCATTGACTCCTGTGTTGAAATTATTTAAAATGAAATATAAGGAGGACAAAATACTGAATTGGGGATTTGGCAATACCTACGAAAGAGCCACTTCAAGTAGTATATCTCAGATTGATGAAGCCACCATTACGAGCAATTCTGTAACTTCGTTGGAGCAAGCAATGAATGGAACATTATCAGGACTTTATTCCACAAAAAATGGGGGTGAAAAGTTTGGTGTTCGGAATTTCAATTTTCTGATAAGGGGAATGGCTACTACTGCCAACAGTGCGCCAATAATCATTATCGACAATATGGAAAGTGCGCTGGACATGATCGATTTTAATGAGATTGCGAATGTTACTGTTCTCAAAGATGCTTCTGCACTTGCAATATATGGAATGCGTGGTGCCAATGGCGCTATTCTAATTAGCACAAAACATGGTAGCGAATTGACACACGGGTTCGAAATAAATGTAAGTTCCGGAGTTCAATCGGCAGTAAAAATTGCTGACAGACTTAATTCGGCTCAATACACTACGCTTTATAACGAAGCTCTTGTTAACGATGGAAGTGCTGCTATATATGACCCCATAAAATATGATGGTACGCAAAGTGCATATCTATTTCCCGATAACGATTTAAAGCAAAAATTCATTTCAAATGTAGCTCCCTATCAATACTACAACCTAAAAGCTCATGGCGGAAATGCCATAGCTCAATATTTTGTTTCGGCAGCCTATCTTAATCAAAATGGATTATTTGCAAACAACGCCGGTTACGATGGAAATTTTCAAAACAGCAGATTGGATAAATTTAATTTCCGTTCGAACGTTGATGTAAACATCAATAAAACACTGCGTTGTAGTATATCAATTGGAGCATTAATTGACCAAAACTCGAGTGCAAATTATGGCAGTGATGCTTTGACTAATAACAACAGTTTACTTAATTATATTGTAAATCAGCCTGCCAATGCAAGTCCGTTATTGAATGAAAATGGTTCTTTAGGCGGTACAGCACAATATAAAGTGAATCCTGTTGGCGTATTTTTCAAAACGGGAGTTCGGTCGGATGAGCGAAGAATGCTAAATTCAAAAGTGAGTGCTACTCAGGATTTATCTTTCCTGTTAAAAGGTCTTTCGGCAGAAGTGTTTTATGGGTTTGAAACCTACAACAAGCAATACCTGACCATTTCTAACCAATATGCAGTTTTTAAACAAAATACGGATAATACCTATACTCAATTTGGCATCGATGACACTAAACTTTTAAGGTCGTCTGGATTGATAGGTGATTTCTCAAAATACACACAATGGGGCGGACGATTAGATTATAAAAAACAATGGAATAACAATACATTGAAACTGTTGTATATGTTTAATCAATCCATTGAAAGTGTTGCCGGAGACACCCCTGACTACGTTTATTTGGGGCAAAGTGTGCGAGGAGAATTCGGATTCCAGAACAAGCTTTTTGTAGATGCAACTGTTACCAATCAGGGCAGTAATAATTACAATAAGGGAAAGCGAATGGGTTGGTTTTATGCTGCAGGAGCTTCGTATATAATTACTGAAAATTCGCAAAATGCACTTTCCTATTTAAAAACACGAGCAAATTATGGACTTTTAGGAAATGACCAAACAGGTGGTTCTCGTTTTGCCTATCGTCAAACATGGAGTTATGGCGCAAGTGGAAGTGGTTATGCTTTTGGTAGTCCGAATGCGTGGGCAGGTGGTACATTTTCCAATGCTTTAGGAAATGCAGGTGCAACCTGGGAAAAATCACAAAAACTGAATGTCGGAGTTGATGTCGAATTCTTCAATAAACTTTCGCTATCGGTAGATTATTTCAAAGAACACCGCACCGATATTTTAGTGCCGGCATCTTATTTCCCATCGTTCATGGGGATTGATATGCAACCGGTAAATCAGGGAATTGTTGACAATAATGGTATTGAGTTAATTGCTAATTATAAAACTACAATTGGAAAATTGCAAGTGAACGTGGGTGGAAATATGACTTATGCAGTGAATAAAATCATTGATTTAAAAGAACTTGACTTCCAATACCCATGGCAATTCAGAAAAGGAAATTCTATTGATACCCGTTTTGGATACGAGACCAATGGTATATACGCTACAAGTGCTGATTTAACAAATGCTCCTGTTTCATCTTTTGGCATCCCAACTATTGGCGACCTCAACTATGTGAATCAGAATGCTGCCGATGATAATGTGATTGACGATAGAGATAAGATTGCGTTAGGAAATTCGTTGCCACGCATTATTTTTGGCTTCAATGCCGGTATAAAATATGGAGGTTTTGATTTGAACGCACAACTTGAAGGAGCTTCAAAATTCTCGGTTTTAGTAATTCCTTCCACTTTTTCAACGTTTACATATTCCAACAGATGGAATCCGGCATTGGGTCAAACAAATTTCCCTCGCGTTAGCATTGCATCGGACTACAACACTCAAACATCGAATTTTTGGCAGCAAGATGCCAATTTTCTGAGTGTTAGCGCTCTCGAATTGGGTTATACAATTCCTACTTCAATTATACAAAAAATAAAACTGAATCAGGTTCGCTTTTACCTGAAAGGCAATAACTTGTACACTTTTAGCAACATTCGCGAAGGGCGCGATTCGGAGGCACTTTCAGCAGGTTTTTCTCAATATCCATTGCTTAAAAGCTTTGTGGCCGGATTGTCAGTTAAATTCTAATACTATAAAAATTATAAACAGATGAAATCATTAATAAGAAAAATAGAATTCCCACTCATTGTTAGTTTTTTATTGCTATTTGTTAGTTGCGATGATATGCTAACACCTGATAAAGATGGTGCTTTATTGGAATCAGACATTTGGGTGAATACCACTCGATCATTGAATGTAATGTATAATATTTACAACACTACTCCTAATGGTTATCATCGCATCGATGGTGCCATGCTTGCTGCTGCTACCGACGAAGCAGTTCACTCAGTGGCAACCAGCAATGTAAAAGCATTGAATGATGGAACCTGGGGACCTTCGTACCTCATTGATGATGTTTGGGACAGGTATTTTGAAGGAATCCGAAAAGTTAACGAGTTTTTATACAATATTGACTCAGTAGAAATTAAACCAGTAGTGGGATCAATTGATCAAACTCAACTCACACGCACTCGTAGCCGGCTAAAACGCGAAGCATTGTTTCTTCGTGCATTATTTTATCATGAGTTGACAAAACGTTATGGAGGTGTTCCTTTAATTACTAGCTACTATAGAACTATAGATTATACAAAGGTGACTCGTGCATCATATAACGATTGCGTTCAACAAATGGTTGCCGATTGCGATTCTGCGGCAGTGGGTTTACCGGAATCATACAAAGGTACTCTTGCCGGGTATGATGACATCAGAGATTTGGGACGACCAACAAAATGGGCTGCAAGAGCATTAAAAGCTCGAATTTTATTATATAAAGCCAGTCCGTTAAATAGGGGTACTGATGATCCAACACCCTATTATAAAGCAGTTGGAGACATTTGCTCCTCTATTATGACCATATCAAGGTCGAAACCTCATCAGCTTATGACTTTAGGTACTACTGAAAATATAAACAATATTTTCACTCCATCAACTTTGATACCCATGTACAACAAAGAAATTATTTTCTCTACCTCTTATTTTACAGGTGTTGACATCGAACGTAACAATGTTCCTGCGCGATTCGGTGGATCAGGACAGACAAACCCAACTCAAAATTTGGCTGAAGCTTTTTTTGATTTGGCAAAAGAAATGAATGTGTTTTTCCCAAATGACCCTTACGGCAATTTAGATCCACGCTTTTACGAGTATTTTAATTATGATGGTAAATCGTTGACCGTAAACAATAAAACTTATGTGATTGACACTAAGGTAGGTGGATTAGATGCCCTGGGTAGCTCACAAACTGCTACACGAACAGGTTACTATTTGAATAAATTTGTAATGAAAACTGCTATTTGGGACGGAAGTTCGAATGTAGTTAACCGTACATTCCCTGTTATCCGATATGCTGAGTTATTATTGAACTTTGCCGAAGCTCGCAATGAACAATATGCCAATCCGGATAATTGCCCTGGTGATAGTATTCGTAAAGCGATTCAGGAAGTTCATAACCGTTCCAGAGGTGGTGTTGTTGGCACATACATTGTACCCGCAGGTATTTCGCAGGCACAAATGAGAGAAATTATCAGACGCGAACGTCAAATTGAGTTAGCATTCGAAGAGCACCGATTTTTTGATGTTCGTCGCTGGAGATTGTATGATGACCCAATTCAACGCGAAAAGCTGTTAACCATTAAAGGCGTGAAAATTACCAAAGATGAATATGATGTTACCACTTACGAACCATATATTATCGAAAAACGTGTTTGGAATAATCGTATGTACAATCATCCTATTCCGCGAGCCGAAATTATTCGCTGTCCACTTATAACGCAAAATCCCGGATGGGAATAACATTTAAGATTACATTGTTTTACCATTATTTAAAATCAAATCATTTCAATAAATTAATCAATAATTAGTAATTCATTTTTTAAATCAATTCATTATGAAAACGAAATTTTTACTTTCATTTTTACTTTTGTCATCTTTGTCATTTCTCCCTGCTCAGGAAACAGTTACCAAAGTGTATAACTTCAATAGTTGGACAAACTGGGGTTCATCTTCACAATATGGTCTTGCAGCACTCAGACCTAATGGCTTTTTTGTAAATAATAACGGCACATCACAAACAACTGGTCGTTTATCAAAACAAGTAGGGTTCAGTGGTCTCACAGGGGACTCTTGCATGGTTTATTCTATTGCAAATGCTTATACGCCAACTTGGGTAACATGGCATGTTGCTGCCAATGTTTCAGTATCTAACGCTGCTACACCTGTGGATGAAATAACCGCTTTTGCGGATTTCAAAATTCCTTATGGAGCCACTTACACTGTTTCGTTCAAAGCAAAATCAACTGCTATTCCTACTGTGTTATCTTTTGGATTTGTTGAGACTGCAGCTAATAAGTATGATGGAAGAACAGCGGATAACTGGACTTTATTGAAAAATGTTAGTACTCAACCCTTAACTGCGGATTGGCAAACATATTCATTTACTGGTACAAATCTAACCATGAAAACAGATGTTACACCCAATTTGCCTGTTGATTTGCAAAATTTCACATTTCAACTAAGTACTCAAAACAAGAATGTTTATATTGATGATTTAACATTCACATACACTACTGCGGTTACAACAGGATTTAACAACGCAACTTCAAATAAGTTATCGTGTTCTGTAACGGATGGAATTCTCAAAGTTCGCAATACAGTAAAAGGAGCAAATTATTCAATTCAAAATATATCTGGTCAAACAGTTTATTCAGGAATGATTTCAAATGAAGAATTGAATGTAAAATTAAACCAAAAAGGAATTTATATCGTAAGCGTTGAAGGTAAATCGTGCAAAGTGATTTATTAATATTTTTCAGGTATCAGAATAATTAGTTAACAGCTGAAATGCGGAAGTAAAAAGTAATAGTTTATTATTTTGCTTTCGCATTTCTATTTTTATTGATAGCAATCACATATAAAAGTCCGAATTGTTTTAAATTAATTGAGATTTAGATTTTTCGGATAAATTGAACCCTATTTTTGTACAATTGATGTATACTTAGTAATTGAATTTAGAATATCTTTGTATACCGCATTATACGAATTTTTAAAAATCACAATGAAAAAGACTCAACTTTCAACAACAATAAGCTATTTATTTATCATTATTTGTTTGATAATTGCCAGCAACATTAGTTCGCAGACAATTACTAAAGAGCAGCAAATAAGCAAATTCCGCCAACAATATACAGCTACACCTGTACATTACTTATTTTGGAATGGTAAATCTTTTAGCACATCGGCTCTGGTAAATAATACGGCAGCTTATAGTTACAGTAATTTAAAAAGTCTGTTAGGAACTGATGGAGTTTTTACCGATAAGTTGGCATTGGAAAAACAATGTTTGGCATTTCTGCCTATTAATTCTACAGCTGAACAAACGCTATATGCTGATAGTTTAATAAGTACTTGTTTGGCTCGTTTAATGCTTTTGAATGAAGTGAATCGTGGGAAATCAAGCATAAGCGAGGTCGAAAACGATGCCATTTTTAAAGGCATTATCCACTACGGAAATTTAGAGATTAACCGACCAAACGATAGCTACCGTTTTCTTACCTCTTGCTTTTTTATTCCCGGAATAGCCACCAATTGCTATTTTGCACTTTTACCACTCATGGAGGCTGTAGAAAATGGAAGCAACACCAACGCTCAAACCAAACAGGTGCATGATATTCTCGTCAAATTGGGATATCAGGCATGGACACAACCTTATCGCAACGATGCTACAGATGCAAATCCTGTATCAGTAAATCGTTTTCGAGCACACGTATGGTGGAATGGTGGAAATGCACTCGATTATCGGCCATTAGTAGAAGTGGCTGCCATGATGAAGCGAGTAGATATGGTTGATGTAGTGGCTGAAGTTTCGCAAAAGGCTTTAATACCTGTATCGCAATGCACCATCGATACCGCATTTTGGACAGAAAATATAACAGCCGATGGGTTGGGTTGGGGACATGGCAGGCAATTTATGCCTACTGCTTATCCTCGCGATGGTGTTTCTGCAGCATTAAATGTTCTCATAAGTTTAAAAGGTTCGGCTTTTGAACGCCAGTTGTCACGAGACAATGTTAATTCGCTTTTGGAATACATACGGGGCACATCTTTTATCGAATACAAGGGAATGACACCACCCATGGTTAACCGTTCGAATGGGGTGAAATGGAATGGAAATTTATCTAATGCTGCCGGAATAAACTTTGCCAATTGGTTGTTGAACAATTTTAGCACTTCAATTACAACTCAAGAAGCTGCCGAATTAAACCAATACAAATCAGAAAGTAATACATACTCGTTGTTTATGAAAAACTACTCACCTGGAACTTATTCGGGTACTCGTTATTTTTTCAACAACGACAACATGGCGAAAAAAACTTCCGACTACTACTTATTTATCAATATGGCTTCGAATCGTTGCGATGGACTTGAAAGTGCATCCGGATTTAATCGATACAACTTGTATCCGCGAGATGGGGTCACTTTTTTTGAACGCAGCGGAAAAGAACACCTCAAAGGTTATGGAGCATATACACTTTCGGCTCTTCCTGGAATTACAACTCGGGCATTAGCTAACTCATCCTTGGTAGCAATTCAAAACTGGAGCGGATTTAACAGTAAATATAGCTTTGCAGGTGGCGCTACATCGGGCGGCGACAATTTTGTAACCGGATTTATTTATTTAAAACAAAATGCATCGTCGCGATACAATACCCTGACAAGTGAACCTAACTCAAACGCATTTGGAGTGAAAGCTTTTAAATCAAACTTTATGTTGGGCGATTTATTTGTTGGGCTTGGTGCCGGAATTACAAACCTCACACCGTCAATTAGTGGCACAATCACCACCACCGTAGAACAAACACCAACCGAAGCCGATTATTCAACTCAAACGGTAGGTGGGCTTAGCTGGGTAACCAATAACGGTTTTTCATACACCGTTTTAACGGATAAATCGACGGGAATCGTGCAAAGTACAAATGTGCAAAAAACCACCAACTGGAAATTTCTTGATGCCTCCAACACGCTTCCCGAAGATGTGCTCAACATCATGACGCTCACCATCAATCACGGTACAAACGTGAAAAACGGAACCTATGCCTATTTAGTAAATTGCAAAGGCAGCATTCCAACTTCTTTGCCTGTGATTTTGCAAAACGATACCACCCTGCAAGCTGTAGTTTCGGCAGATGGAAAAACTTTAGGGGCAACATTTTATTCAAATCAACCGGTATTGAATTGTGGAACTTACCTCAAAGGCGATGGCGTTACACCAAATAATCTTTCAATCAGTGTGAGCCAACCTTGCATTCTGTTGATTGAATCTTCCGACTTGGGCTACACAATTACGGTTTCCGATCCTTTGGCCCGATGCAGTGGCGATGTGGTTGTTACTTTGAACAGTACGCTAAAACTCAACGGACCAAATGCAGTGTCTGACGCAACCAAAACTCAAATTACATTCACTTTGCCGGCAATACAATATGCGGGAAAACCCATTACGTATAATTACACATTTAACGGCTTTTCAAAACAAACTTTGGTGCCAATTGAAGACTCTTATACACGTGGAGGAACATACAACACAACAAATTATGGTACTTCAACCACATTGACTGTAAGGGATGCATTGCCGAATTACAAGATGAAAACCTACCTTAAATTCAATGTAAAAAACGTAAATCTTTCGACTGTGAATAATGCAAAGTTGAGATTATATAGCACCACTCTTGGAGGCAGCTGCAATGTTAGACTAAGCCAAACCAGCAACGACTGGAGCGAAACAACAATAACTGAAAGCAATGCACCTGTGAATGGCTCTCAAATTGACACGCTTACTATTAATTATGCCAATACCTATAACGAATGGGACATTACAAATTTTCTGAAAAATAGAAGTAATATAACAGATAGCATTGTGAGTTTTGTGTTAGATGATCCAAACTTAGTTAACAGATACATCAATTTCAACAGCCGAAAAGCGACAGAAAATCAACCACATTTGGTGTTGTTGAATGTTGTTCAAACAAGCTTAGATAATACCCTGAATAATAACGATATACTGAAAGTTTATCCCAATCCGACTTCCGATATTTTACATATTCAACTTCAAAGCCCGAATATTGGAGACTCTAAAGTGGATGTTTTATTATTTGATGTCTATGGACGTTTAGCTTATCAGCAGTCAAAAAACGGTCAGGACACATTCTCGCTCTCGGTTGGTCATTTACCAAAAGGGCTTTATTTGCTTCAAGTTAAAGGTGAAAAACAACGGATGTTGACCAAAAGAATAGTATTAAATTAGCAAATCTAATAAATCATGAAATTAAAATTCTTTACAATCACGTTTATCGTTTTTTCTAGTATATTTCCATCTTATGCATGGGAAAAAAGAGACTTGCTTCGAAACGCTACAAGCCTTAGTTCGTTAAAAGAGCAGCTTGTACTAAATCAAAAATGGGTTACCTATCCTTCGTATTCCAATCGTAAAGGCTGGGACGATTTTACAGGAAGTGCCAAAGAAAGCATTATCAAACGTGGCGAAACTGCTTTGAATTACCAATGGCAGTTAGTGAAAGCAACCGATTATTTGCATTATGACCGTACCGGCGAAAGATATAATATGGAGACTATTTACAATGCTAATTCCAATGCTTTTTCCGATTTAATGTTGGCTGAGCTGGCGGAAGGAAAAGGTAGATTTATGGATCAAATTATTAATGGCACGTGGTATTATTGCGAAATGTCGTCCTGGGCTATTTCGGCACATGTAGCAAGCGGACAGTCGGTAAAATCGTCATTACCTAACGAAAAAGAAAATGTGATTGAACTCATCTCGGGTGAAACCGGAGCCATGCTTGCCTGGGCTCACTATTTTTTCAAAGACGAAATGGATAAAGTTCAGCCGATGATTTCATCCCGACTAAAAGAGAATATTCAAAGGCGAATAATGGATAGTTTTATGAATCGGAGTGATTTCTGGTGGCAAGCTTTTGATGCTTTACCATCGGTCCTCGTCAACAACTGGAATCCGTGGTGCAATTACAGCGTTTTGCAATGCTTTATGTTGTTGGAGAATGACCCTGAAAAATTAGCTAAAGCCGTTTTCCGCACCATGTATTCTGCGGATGCATTCATTAATAGCAATCACGATGATGGCGCATGTGAAGAAGGACCTTCGTACTGGAGTTTGGCTGGTGGCAAACTGTATGAATACTTGAGTTTGCTGAAAATGGGTACAAACAATAAAGTCTCAATTTTTAATCAGCCCATACTAAAAAACATGGGCGAATACATAGCTCACAGTTATGTAGGCAATGGCTGGGTAGTTAATTTTGCTGATGCTTCACCCAAAGGCGGCGGCGATGCCGAGTTGATTTATCGCTACGGAAATGATGTGAATAGTACCACAATGATTCAATTTGCCTCTTTTTTAAATCTCAAATCGGGCAAAGAATTTAATCCAAAATCGAATCGTAATTTATTAGGCGTACTCGAAAAAATAAATGTTCATCCTCTTTTGGTGAAGCAATCTCCCTCAATAGTTACATCAAAATACACTTGGTATCCGCAAACGCAATTCTGCTATATGCGTCGCCCCGGACTGTTTTTTGCAGCTATTGGTGGCCACAATAACGAAAGTCACAATCACAACGACGTGGGTTCATTTATGCTTTATAGCGATACTGTGCCAATGTTTATTGATGCTGGCGTGGGTACTTACACCAAACAAACTTTTAGCGACAAAAGATATGATATTTGGACGATGCAAAGCAAGTTTCACAATACCCCTTCCATCAACGGTTATGAACAATCGCCCGGAGCGGAATACAAAGCTAACAATGTGATTTTTGATGCTTCGAAATCTACATTTTCGGCTGATATTGCAGCTGCTTATCCCAAAGAAGCTGCCGTGAAAAGTTGGAAAAGAACCTATAAAGTAGAGTCCGACGAAAAAATTACCATAACAGATGCGTTTCAATTAAACGAAATTAAGCAGAAAAATCAACTGAATTTTTTGACTTGGGCGAAACCTGATATTTCAAAAAACGGACTTGCATTGATTGAAAAAAACGGAGCAAAACTTCAGTTGCAATACGATTCAAATGAGCTTGATTGCACAATATCGGAAGTAAAACTATCGGACAAAAGACTTTCAGGTGTTTGGGGAGAGAGCATTTATCAGCTTATTCTGACTGCCAAAAAAACATCGTTGGAAGGTAAGTATAGTTGTGTTATTAAAAAATATTAATATTCAGTTAAAAAAATTGCATTCAACATTTCTAATTTCCAGATAATATGAATTTTAAACACGCTCTGATTCAATATGTAATTTTGTTTTGCACGCTAACTTCAGTTTCTCATGCAGCAACAAAAACTGCAATTAACAAAACACAGTTGGATGTAAATTGGGCTCAACACATAGCTCAATTTAACTTGAATTGGGATGTTTTGCCCGAAGATTGGGACGAGGGTTCATTTTTGGGTAATGGGCGCACCGGCTTATTGGTTTACAAAGAAAAAGGCAAAAATTCAATGCGCTTCGAGCTTGGAAATTCACAGGTTCACGACCATCGCAGCAATGGTAGCGGTGTAATGGAAATTGGTCGTTTGCTCATAGGCTGTTTTCAACTATCTCCCGTTGGTCAAATTCAGGGCGGAACAATGACCCTCGATATTTGGAATGCCGAAATGACTGCTACTTTGAAAACCGACAAAGGCAGTATTTTTATTCAAGCTTTGGTGATAACGGGCGAAGATGGAATTTTGATTAAGACCAGAACTACCGATGGTGAGAAAAATTTCAAGTGGAACTGGGAAGCTGCCAATGCTGATTGTCCCCGCTATATTTACGGACAAAGTCCCGGTTGCTATTTCAAAAATCCTACGAACTATATTTCGAATCCAAAACCAGAAGTGTTTGGAACCGAAAAAGAAGGATATTGTCTTCAAAAGCTTCTTGAAGGTGGCTCTACCTCCACTGCTTGGAAAGTAAAGAACGAAGCAGCTACTAAAAATTTGTACATAAACATTTCACATGCTTTTCCGCAGACAGACATTTATTTATCTGCAAAAAGTACTGTGGCTAAAATGGCTGCAAAAAACACCGATAAGTTAATTGAAAAACACCGCAACTGGTGGCATGCTTATTATCCTGCAAGTTTTGTTTCTATGCCCGACCGAATGGTGGAGAGTTTCTACTGGATGCAAATCTATAAAATTGCGTCGGCAACTCGTGCCGATGGCGATTTGGTAGATAATACCGGCCCATGGCTGACAGTTACTCCGTGGCCAAATGCGTGGTGGAACCTCAATGTGCAACTTACTTATTGGCTGCTCAATGGTTCAAATCGTTTGGAGTTGGCAAAATCATTGGAAAACACCATTTACAATAATGTAGATGTACTTATTAAAAATATTCCCGAAAAATTCAGATACAATTCTGCCGGCATTGGACGTTCGAGCAACCTCAAATTGGAAAGCAAATTGGATGATCCGATTACAAAACCTGGTGCCGAAATCGGTTTATTACCGTGGGCTTGTCATAGTTTATGGCTTATTTACAGACATAATATGGATGATGAAACACTCAGAAATAAACTTTTTCCGCTACTAAAACGTGCCACCAACTTTTACATTCACTTTTTGAAAAAAGAAAATGATGGCAAATATCACCTTCCGCTAACTCATTCACCAGAATATGGCAATGCCGAAGATTGCAATTTTGATTTGTCGCTTTTGCGTTGGAGCTTACAAACCTTGTTGGCTTCGGATAAAAGGCTTAGCATAAACGACGAACTTGTTCCTGTTTGGAAAGACATTCTCGCTAATTTGGTTGAATATCCTACAGACAAAAACGGTTTTATGATTGGTAAAAATGTGCCAATGGACAAATCGCACCGGCATTATTCGCACATGTTGATGGTTTATCCATTGTATTTGGTCAATGCCGAACAAGGTGCTGAAACGATAGCATTGATAGAAAAATCAGAAGCCTATTGGTTGAGTCTCAAAGGGCATCACGAAGGATATTCTCACACCGGCGCGTCATCCATTAATGCATCATTGGGCAAAGGCGATGAAGCATTGGCGAGCTTGAAAAAGCTTTTCGGCAGTTTCCTTCGCCCCAATACCATGTATAAAGAAGCTGGCCCGGTGATTGAAACACCACTTTCGGGAGCGCAGTCTATCCACGACATGTTACTGCAAAGTTGGGGAGATAAAATCCGAATTTTTCCTGCTTTGCCGTCCGATTGGAAAGATGTTTCTATTTATCAAATGAGAACGCAGGGCGCATTTCTGGTTTCTGCCAAAAGAGAGAAAGGCAAAACAGTTTTTATCAACATTCAAAGTCTTGCTGGTGAACCTTGTATCATCAAAACCGATATGGAAAATCCGGTATTGTCCGGCAAAACCATACAAATCAGCAAAATAGAAAAAGATGTGTATCAAATTTCTCTCAAAAAAGGAATGTCGGTATCCATTTTCGAAAACGGAACTACGGTTTCCAATACCATTTCGCCGGTAAATAAACCGTATAAACAAACTTTTTTTGGCAAAATAAGCAATTAACAACACCAACTATTGGCACCAACGTAGGTCTCTTCGCTATCCGTTAGGGCAGAACTTACAAGTGAATATTTCCGTATTTGGTAAATAAACGACCTTATCACAATTAAATAATAAGTAAATCAATAAAATGAGACGAATTCTCTTTTTCTTTTGGATTTTAAGTTGTGGGCATATTCATTCGCAAGTCAATTCAAATAACAAAATCACTATTGGGCTCGACAGTAGTGATGCAAAATTACCCCTGCGCCTTATTCAACTTAATAATGATATTCGCACCAAAGGCATTGCGTTTAGTGAAGAGTACCAGACAAAATTGCTTACAGGCTACGCATACAATCAATATTATGATTGGGATTTGTATTTTGAGAATATATACCTTTCTTACTATGGCATTTACGAATATAATTTCAATAATTTACAAGTGTTCTTTTCTCTACAGAAGCAGGATGGCTTCATTCAAAGGGCTTTTGGTACAAAACCATGGGGCACTAAGCAAATGTTTAAGCCTTTCATAGCTCAAATTGTTTTATTAGGTTCTTATCAGGCAGGTAATTTTCAATTTGCAAAAGAGCACTATGCACAAATGAAATTGTATTTACAACGCTGGTTTCAATACGATACTGACAAAAATGGATTAGCATATTGGGATGGTGGTGCCGACCAAAGTGGAATGGACAACCAAAATACGCGTTGTGTTGGTAAGAGCGAAGGAGTCGATTTAAACTGTTACCTGTATCGTGAGCTACAAGCCATGAAAATTATAGCTGATGCATTAAATTTAAAAGATGATGCAACGATGTATGAAAGTCACGCTGCGAGATTAAAGGAGCTGATAAATAAATATTTATGGGATGAAAAAACAGGTTTTTATTATGATAGAAATGAGACAGATGGCAAAGTGACGTATGTAAAATCAGTATCTGGTTTCACTGCTTTATGGTCAAAGGTAGCATCTGCGAATCAAGCAAAACGTTTAGTTAAGCATTTAACTGATACTTGCGAATTTTGGCTTCCCTATCCTGTACCAAGTTATGCTAAAACCGAACCCGATTATTATCAGGGTTCAATAAGTGGTGAATGTAACTGGAAAGGTTCTACCTGGATACCGACCAACTACATGATTTGTCATGGACTTGTTGATTATGGTTACAAATCATTAGCTAAAAAGTTGGCCTCAAAAACATATCAATTGGTTATGAAAAACACAACAATCCGAGAATATTATAATGCCGAAACAGGTCAGGGATTAGGCATGGATCCATTTTATGGGTGGTCTTCAATTGCATATTTTTTACCCTTAGAAATTAAAATGAAGTACAATCCAACGAATCTAAGCAATAAAAAGATAATACAACTTAGTAAAGAAATTGACATTCACTTTTAATTGAAAATCATATACGATCATAAAAATAAACGTTAATTATAGTAATATGAAATTATTGAAACAAATTTACAGACGAGAGATACTGAGTTTTTTTACAGTAGTTTTTACAATAGCAATTTGTAATGCGCAGACTACAAATGACAAAAATGCTCCTACTCCGCCTATGGGGTGGAATAGTTATAATGCATTTGGAGCTACTGTAAGAGAAAGTGAAATAAAAGCCAATGCCGATTTTATGGCTGTAAACTTAAAAAAATACGGTTGGCAATACATTGTTGTGGATTTTTGTTGGTCGTACCCACACCATCCCAAAAGCACCCAAAGCGATCCACCGCAGTTCAGATTAAAAGATGGTTCATACCAACCCTGGATTTCTATGGATGAATATGGTCGACTTTTGCCAGATCCCAATAAATTTCCTTCGGCAATAAATGGAAAAGGCTTTAAAGAACTTGCTGATTATGTTCATAAAAAAGGGCTGAAATTTGGCATTCATGTCATGCGTGGTATTCCGCGGCAGGCTGTTTGGGCAAAATTACCTATAAAAGGAGCTAACGGTATTAATGCTTCTATGATTGCTGATACCACTTCAACCTGTAGTTGGCTTAATCAAATGTACGGTATTGACATGTCGAAAAAAGGGGCACAAGAATATCTCAATTCCCTTTTAGAATTATATACACAATGGGGTGTCGATTTTGTGAAAGTAGATGATTTGAACGATAACAAAGGGAAAAAATACTACGGAAATGAAGTAGAAGGGTATAGAAATGCCATTGCTAATTCGAAGAGAAAAATAGTTTTTAGTACTTCGCCGGGTTTTACCAAAATGGATACAATACAAAAATCACATATTGCAAATAATGCCGATATGTGGCGTGTTTCAGGAGATTTTTGGGATAACTGGAAACAACTTTATCATGCTTTTGATTTGGCAAATGAGTGGAACAGTTTTCGCCAAAACGGACATTGGCCAGACTATGACATGCTTCAACTTGGTAGAATTGCCAGAAGAGGACCAGTCGGTAAGGAGCGTGAAACTGCATTTACACCCGAGGAGCAATTAACCCACATGACACTCTGGATTATTGGACAATCACCATTGATGTTTGGGGGCGACTTAACTGTAATTAAACCCGCTACATTGTCACTTATTACCAACGATGAAGCTTTAAATATAAATCAAAATGCCGTTGATGCCCGTCAGTTGTCCCGAACAGATGATAAGGTGATTTGGGTCTCCAAAATGAAAGACAAGGAGATTTATAATGTTGCTCTTTTCAATTTAACACAGGAAACAAAAGAGATGTCTATCAATTTTTCGGAGATTGGTGTTAAAGGGAAAATTGCCGTTCGTGACATTTGGAAGAAAAAAGAGTTGGGAGTATTTGATAGTAATTATTCTGTTTCTGTTCCTTCACACGGCTCGGTTTTGATTCAAATTAGAACATTTTTAGATTAGTCAACGGAGATTTAATTGTTTAACGATTCTCAAATTGCGTATCTATTTTTTTGTGAGAAATGAAACAAAAGTAAAGCGATAAATTTAATGTTTTAAAAAGAAGTGCAAGAATTTTTGGATTCTGTGGTTTTTACATTCCAAAATCACTTCACATTATTATTACGACATTTAACCATGTAAATATCAGAATTACAAACACTTGATGTATATCAATTTATGAAACGAGCATGAACGAAGAGGTTCACCAAAGACAGTGATAATTTGTCATGCGAGTTCCATACGACCTTTTAAAATCAATTATTATCGTATGAAAACTATAAAGTCAATATTTTTATTTCTTTTTATACTTACAGGAAACAACCTATCCTACGCCCAAAAAATTTCTGTTTCTTCACCTGACAAGAATATAGAAGTTATTATCGACAATGGAGATAAGCTCCATTACTCGGTAAAATTTAATGGTCGTATCATTGCCGATACTTCCCTGCTTGGATTTGAGTTTCAACATGAACCAACTATGAATGGTAATTTTACTGTTATCGGACAAAAATCCGAGACCATAAATGAATCATGGATTCCGGTAGTGAAATCGAAACATAGCGAAGTAAAAAACAATTATAATAGTTTGCACCTAAACCTGAAAGAAAAATCGGGTTTGAAGCGACTCATGGATATAACATTCAAGGCTTATAACGATGGTGTGGCCTTCCGTTACAAACTTTACAGGAGTCAGAAAATTGGGAATCGTATAATAACCAAGGAACTTTCAACATTTAATATTCCAAACGACCCTAATGCTTGGATTGTTGATTATAAAGGCTATTCTTCGTCACAAGAATCTGAATTTTTTAAACAGAAACTTAGTGCACTTTCCGACAAATCAGTTGTAGGTTTACCGTTTTTGATGGAGTATAATAGTAATTGTTGGGTGGCTATAACCGAAGCAAATATTGATAATTACAGCGCATTTTATATTGGTACAAATGGAAAAAGCAATCAATTGACCACTAAATTAGCGCCTTTGCCAGGAGAGATCGAAAAAGGTACAAAAGTGATTTTCGAAGATGAAATTGTTACCCCTTGGCGCGTGTTAATGATTGGCGAATCTCCTGGCGTACTCATTGAATCAGAAATTATTCAAAATCTGAATGAACCTTGCAAAATTGCAGACCCTTCGTGGATTGTGCCAGGAACAAGTGCTTGGGATAATTGGTGGAGTGGCAATGTCAAAATGGAAATGCCTGTTATAAAGCAATATATCGACTTTGCATCCGAAATGGGATGGAGGTATATGATGGTTGATTGGCAATGGTATGGTAAATTTAATTCGCCTGAGGCAAATATTACTGTTTCTGCTCCACAGATAAATATTTTTGAAATAATTGAATATGCCAGAACAAAAAATGTAAAAATTATTTTGTGGTTGTACTCTTCAGATGCAAACAGAAATTCGGCATATAAAGAAGCTTTTCCACTCTATAATAAATGGGGAGTTGCGGGTGTGAAAATAGATTTTATGGATAGAGATGACCAACAAATGGTGAATTGGTACCATGACATTATTAAGCATGCAGCAGAGAATAAATTGCTTGTCGATTTTCATGGAGCCTACAAACCCGATGGTATTATTCGCACCTATCCCAATATGATAACTCGCGAAGGAGTGATGGGAAATGAGTATTCTAAATTTTCCAATAAGATGAATTCAGAACACAATGTAAAGCTTGCTTTTACACGTATGCTTGCAGGTCAAATGGATTATACTCCTGGTGGTTTTTTGAACGTTACCAAAGAACAACATAAAAGCCAAACACCCACAGTGGTTCAAAACACCCGTGCTGCAGAATTATCAAAATTTGTGATTTACGAAAGCCCGCTGACAGTTGTTTGCGAACACCCCGACAATATTCGGAATAAACCAGGTGCTGATTTTCTTAAAATAGTCCCAACTGTTTGGGACGATACCCGGTTCGTTGGCGGCTATCCAGAAGATTATGTTGCCTTGGCAAGACGAAACGGTGCAACTTGGTTTTTAGGAGTGATGAACAATAGTAAAAGGAAAAAGATAGAACTAAAACTCGACTTTTTACCTGCCGGCATTTACGAAATGGAAATTTGGGCTGATTCGAAAAATGCTGATACAGATCCTACTGCTATTCAAAAGAAAAAGCAAACTGTAAAAAATGGTGATACAATAAAAATTGACTTGGCTATTAATGGAGGTTATGTTGCCACTTTAACAATACATTGAAATATATTTTCCAAAATCTATGAGCAAGCTCAATTATTCATTTCTTATTTTATTCGTTTGCTTGAGTGTGGTTAATACTTATGCTCAGAATAAAACCTCATTTCCCTATCAAAATCCGAAATTATCTATCGATAAAAGGGTTGAAGATTTAATCAACCGAATGACTGTTGAGGAAAAAGTGTTTCAGATGTGTGCACTAAGATTGGGTGAGGGTGATGAGATATTCAAAACAAGTGGAAATTACGCTATTGATCATATCCGTAAACAAATGGGAACGCATGGTATTGGTCATTTGAGTTGCCCCACTACCGATATGTTTGCTCCTCAATCAGTAAAAACCGCCAACGAAATTCAGCGCGTTGCTGTGACCGAAACTCGTCTCGGTATTCCTGTAATCATAAACGATGAAGCACTGCATGGTTGTATGGGTAAAGGTTCAACCAATTATCCTCAGTCCATTGCCTTGTCGTGTACCTGGGATTTGGATCTTATCGGTAAAATCGGAAATGCAATTGGGCAAGAGACTTATAGCCGTGGCATTCGTCAGGTGCATGCTCCTGTGCTCGATTTGGCTCGTGATCCTCGTCATGGTCGGATAGAAGAAACCTACGGCGAAGATCCCTATTTGGCAGCTCGATTTGGTGTAGAATTTATTAAGGGTGTGCAACAAAATGGTGTTATCTGTAGTCCCAAGCACTTTCTGGCCAATTTCGTTACCGACGGTGGTCGTGATGCAGGAAGCGTTGCCATGAGCGAGCGCGAACTAAGAGAACTTCACATGACTCCTTTTAAAGCTGCGGTTGTGGAAGCTAATACTCAATCTCTTATGGCGGCATACAATGCAATTGATGGAGTTCCATGCTCGGCCAATAATTGGTTGTTGAACGACATTTTACGTAAGGAATGGGGATTTTCAGGCTTCGTAGTCTCCGATTGGAGTGGTATAAATCATACTTTCGGTCATCATAAAATTGCCGGGTCATTGGCTGAGGCTGCTGTGTTGTGTTCCAAAGCAGGTCTCGATGTAGATTTACCCCGTTTGAAAAGTTATCTGAATCTCATTCAAATGGTAAAAGAGGGTAAAATAAAGGAATCGTCTATTAACGAAAATGTTAGACATATTCTTCAAGTAAAATTTAAATTAGGATTGTTTGAAAATCCCTATGTAAATGAAGGTTCGGCAGAAAAGTTACAGGATGCTCCTGAATTTCGCCAATTAGCGCGTCGTGCAGCCCGCGAGAGTATCATATTGCTGAAAAATAAAAACAACATTTTACCCTTGACGGTAAAAAAAATAGCAGTAATCGGACCTAATGCCGATAAAGTGCAGTTAGGCGGCTATTCAGCTCGTGAAGTAAAAGGCATTACTCCACTTCAGGGGATAAAAAACTTTTTTGATACTAATGCCACTATCACTTATTCAAGTGGATGTTCGCTTATCAAAGATGATAAATCTGGTTTTGAACATGCGCTCAAGACAGCACAACAAGCCGATGTAAGCGTATTGGTGATGGGAGGTCAAAATTCAGTGACTGGTGGCGAAACACAAGATCGAATTGACCTGAATTTGATGGGAATTCAGGAAGATTTAATCAAAGAAATAACAAAACTCGGTAAACCGGTGGTGGTTGTGTTGGTTGATGGTCGCCCTTCCACCATGATGAATTGGATTGATCAGGTGGACGGAGTACTTATGATGTACTTTGCTGGTGAAGAAGGTGGTAATGCCCTCGGCGAAATTCTTGCCGGTAAGGTAAATCCTTCGGGAAAAACCACCGTTACCATACCTCGCCATACCGGACAATTGCCCATGCCGCTTATTCATCGTCCTTATGGTCGCGAAGGTAGTTTTGCAGAATATCCAGAGATGCCGAACGACAAAGTTTACAACGAAAAAGGGAATCGTTATTACCCATTGTTTCCTTTTGGATTTGGATTGTCATATACCACGTTTCAATATGGCAAAATACAGTTGGAGAAAAAAGAGTTTGCTAAAAACGAGAAGATAAATCTCTCAGTTGAAGTTAGCAATACAGGAAAACTGGATGGCGATGAAATTGTACAACTTTATCTGACAGACTTATACTGCCGTATTTCTCAATCGAAAAAACAAATGAAAGCATTTAAACGGGTTTCTATTCCCGCCGGTGCCACTAAGGTTATTTCGTTTTGCCTTACTGAATCCGATTTGGCTTTCTTGAACGAAAAACTTCACCCCGAAGTTGAACCCGGCGAGTTTGAAATTTTCGTTGGTACAAACTGCATGAGTGGCGTTACCGAACGCTTTAATGTGAAATGATTTATTTAAATACAACATGAAAAATAATAAATTTCCCCTTGCTCTCGTAATAAGCCTTGCAGTAGTTTGTCAAGCTTATGCATTAGGTGGTTGGCACGATTGGAGCAGTACAAAAATGAGTGCTTTGATTAAAACTAATTGTACAATAGAATATAGCAAAGCTGCTTATTTTCAAGACTCTTCGCTGCTGGTAAATTACACTCCGGGTGCAAGTCTTACTTTTCCGTACAATTACACATCGAGTTTAACTGCCGATGGGCTTTTTTACATGCCTTTTTTGAATTTAGCTTCTACCCGAATGCAAGATACCATAAAAGTGGAATTTTTGCTTAACGGTGTGGTGAAAGCAACCATTAAAATGTCAGGCCGGAAGCCTGGTTGGAATACCATACACTATCAGCAAGTCAATGGCGAAATTGGTATGGGAATCGACCCGTTTATCAGCACAGGCTTAATCCCCGATAAACCAACTCAAATTCGGATCACTTTCCCCAACAACACAGGCTCTGTGTATTTGGGTAAAGTGTTGCTTTGCAATAATGCCACATGGACGACACTTAAATTGTTACCTTTTAAAGATGCTACCAATGAAACAACATCGTTCACCTTACCTGCTACACCTGCAACTGTAAGTGATACGCAGCACACCGAACTTCAAAAAATTGCCACTGCTATTGACGAAACTTGGGGTGTATCCACTTTGGGTCAAATTGCAAATGTACCAGCCGCCACCCTTACCGATATTCAAACCAAATACAACAGTTGGGGAATAGTGCGAAATGGCAATATAATAAATGGGAAAAACAGAACAATGTATAATTCCGTTTACGATTATACAACGGTTGCAGATACACTCGGAATGTTGGCTCTCAACATTGCAGTCAACTACCGAAATACCCAAAGTGCCACTGATAAAGCAAATTTGTTGACAAAGTTTTACGATGTTTTTGATTTTGCCGTTTTCATGGGTGGTCAGATTTTTGAAGCTTGGAATAATGGATACAAATTTGCCACCGCCACCTATTTGATGCGTGAGCCATTGACCAGCAGTGGCCGATTAACTCCAGAGTTATTAAATGATTTTAAGCGCATTAATGGATTTAGCCGAATTTATTTGAACGAATCATTTATGTGTAAATATCAAAAACTATTTTCAGTCCGAGCTTATAGTCCAGGTGAACTTGGCGAAGATTTAGATTACATGCGATTGGTTGCCTGGAGATTACTGATGTTTAATATCATGAATCCGAACGTGAACGAGCAAGTGCGGGACATGACGGCTATTTCCAATTATTTTTCGAATATTGTCTTTCAATATTCTCCCTGTGCCATTGATGGGCTTAAACCTGATGGTACGCTGAATCATCACATTGGCTGGCTCGATACTTATGGCGGAACCACCATTTACGAGATGACAAAAGTTGTTTATGCTTTGTCGCACACATCTTTTCAGATTTCATATCCTGCATATTCCGTGATGTATAATGTGGTTAAAAGCGAAGATTTTAGAAGTTACAAAAGCATTATACCAAGTTGGATGACCTGCAAGAATGGCAATCCCAACAGAGATCAATACGCCAGTATTCCTGCACGGTATGGCTATATGGCATTAAGCTACAACTACAATGGAAGTTCCAGTCCCGATAAATTTATGGCTCAAACCTATTTGAGAGCCATTGGCGGTGAAGATCAGGGTGGTGCATATACCTATAGCCCATTTGACAAAAATGCAACACGCCAACTTCAAACGTTAGGTTTCACAAGTAATGCAAGTCCCGACGGACATAAAACATTCAGCTACGGTGCGGCATTTATTCACCGCAGAGCCGATTGGCTTGTATTTATGAAAACAGCAAGTAAATATCAATACGTGTATGAATCTTCCGATCCTTTTGTCACTTATATGTCGCACGGGGTAGTATCGGTAGTTAACAATATGTATTGGAGATGGACATCCACAAAAATGATTGCTTCAGACATTTATACTGCGGGTTACGACTGGCGTAAATTACCAGGCACAACTACGGTCGATTTTTCGAATATTCAGTCGATCGTCAACAAAGAATATCATCATTATTGGCCCAATACTACTTTGGTGGGTGGAGTTTCACAATCGGGAAATGGCGCATTTACAAATGCAATAGTTGGATCGAGTGCAAACGGACTGGGCTCATTTAGGGCAAATAAAAGTTACTTCTGTTTTGATAATCTTATCGTTTGTGTTGGAAGTAACATCACGAATAGTATATCGGGTCAGAATACAATTACTACACTGTTTCAGGATAAAATAGTGGCAACCGATGGCACTTTCAACAATAGTACCACTGCCACAACCACCATTCCTTATACCTTTGATAATGCAGCCACTACCACGCCGTCTTGGTTGATGGATAGTCATAAAACCGGATTTTGGTTACCATCGGGTGTAAATTTATCCGTTAGAAGACAATCGCAAACCAATCCAAATTGGCTTAACACCGGTAACGAAACCGGCTCGTTTGCTTTGGCATGGCTAAATCATGGAATTGCTCCACAGGCAAAAAATTATTGGTACATGATGAATATCAATTGTACAACAACTGCCATGGATGCTCTAAACACCACCATGCAAAGCACCTCACCACCCGTAAGGTTATTAGCAAATACCAGTAATTTGCAAATGGTGGAGTATGCACATAGTTTGCAATATGCAGGCGTAGTGATTAATTCGGCTTCTCCCATCAATATAAAAGATATTGCATCGGTATCAAAACCATGTACGTTTATGGTGCAGGATTCGTTGACCTATAAAAAACTATCCATTTCATACCCCGAACTGGATTTTTTACAAACTGCCACGCCTACAACAGGAGTTGCCTATTTCGGTCAAAATTTATTTTGGGGCTATAGCAAAACGAACAATGTAATCATAAAACTAATTGGCGAATGGGATATTGCTGTGCAGCAACCGGCTGTAACTGTTCTTCCAAGAACAGAGACCGGTTTCACCTCATTGAGTGTAAATGTAAAAGATGGACTTCCTGCCAATATTTTACTGAAACCATTCAATAATACTGCAATTTACACAGTCATTAAAGATAATTTCAGAATGTGGACAGAAGACCAACAACTTGTAATTTCTCAATCAAATGATCTGATTTACACAAATAGTAGATGTAGAATTCAAAATGTAAATGGAATTACCCTTAAGCAATTTAATTTATACAACAGTTTAATGAAAATAAATATCAGTGATCTTTTGCCTGGGTTCTATTTAGTAATTAATGAAAACAAGGGCTGTATAGGCAAATTTATTAAGCAATAAACCATTCAATGATTCTAATTAGATGATTAAGGCAAACCAGACATAGAATTCGGTGGATTAATTTTCATTTATAATTAAGACGCTTGATAATTCGAATTTTGTGTTGTTACATGTACTCTATTCTAAATTAAATAAACATAGATAATACCGATGAAAAAAACTTTTATTTTTTTTGTAAGCTTACTAATTTCATTTTCTGTTTCTGCAGCCGACCAGCCCAGATTTTCTACTGCAGGTTTTTACCCTTTGGAAGCCACTGGTCGCAAAGCTTATTCGATGAATGTGGGATGGCGCTTTGTTAAATCGGATGTTCCCGGCGCAGAGGCTCAAAATTATGATGACTCCAAATGGGAAGTAGTATCCTTACCGCATGGGCTAGAATACCTACCCATTGATGCCAGCGGTGGCGTAAATTATCAAGGTCCTGCATGGTACCGCAAACACTTCACACCCGATGAAGCATTGAAAGGGAAGAAACTATTCCTTCATTTCGAAGCCATCATGGGCAAAAGTAAAGTATGGATAAATGGAAATTTAGTGAATGAGCATTTTGGCGGCTTTTTGCCAGTTATTGCCGATGTGTCGAAGTATTTGAAATGGGGTGTTGAAAATGTGATTGCAGTCCGAGCTGACAACAGTGATGATCCACTCTATTTACCAGGTAAACCACAAGGTGAATTAGACTACTGTTATTTTGGTGGAATCTACCGCGACTGCTGGTTGGTGGCACACAATGAAGTTTTTATTACCGACCCAAATTATGAAAATGAAGTAGCAGGAGGTGGTCTTTTTGTCGCTTTTGACAAGGTCAGCGATTTAAATGCAATCGTAAATATAAAACTACAGGTTCGCAATGACCAAAAGGCGAAATTTTCCGGTTCGGTGGAGTATGAATTAGTTGATAATAATGCTAAAATAATTATTTCTACATCAGAGATACTTACTGTTAATAATGGCTCTGCCACTAATACTGTGAAGAGTCTAAATGTAAAATCACCTAATTTGTGGAGTCCAGAATCTCCAAATTTGTACCAACTTAACATTCGGATAAAAGATACTAAAGGTAAGGTTGTGGATGGTTTTATGCGCAGAATTGGTATTCGTGGAATTGAATTTAAACAAAAAGACGGGCTTTGGTTAAATGGTAAACCATATAATGAAAAATTAATCGGGATGAACCGCCACCAAGATTTTGCTGTAGTGGGCAATGCACTTGCTAACAGCACACATTGGAGAGATGCAAAAAAAATGAGGGATGCCGGCATCAAAGTGATTCGTAACGCTCATTATCCTCAGGATCCAGCATTTATGGATGCTTGCGACGAATTGGGTTTGTTTGTTATTGTAACTGCTCCGGGATGGCAGTTTTGGAACAATGCACCCATTTTTAGCGAAAGAGTGTACAGTGATATCAGAAATATGGTACGCCGTGATCGCAACTGCGCCTCTCTCTTTTTCTGGGAGCCTGTGTTGAATGAAACCTCCTATCCTGCTTATTTTGCGAAGAATGCTGCCGACATTTTGTCGAAAGAATACCCATATCCATATAGCTATTCGGCTTGTGATGATGGTGCCGATGGTGCTCAGTATTTTCCGCTTTTACAAAGACCAATAGGGGTATTAAACCCAGACAAAACTTATTTTGTGCGAGAATGGGGTGATAATGTGGACGACTGGACGGCACAAAATGCTGATAGTCGTGTGAGCCGTAGTTGGGGAGAAGTGCCGATGCTCATTCAGGCTGCACATTATGGAAAGCCGGGTGAGGTAAATACAAAATGGCCTCTATCAGCAGTATCGAGTGGCACTCAGAATGGAATAAAAGCAAAACCACTTTATAATGGCATTTGTCTGGAAAATTTATACACGGCACCTCGTCAAATTGTAGGCGGCTGTTTGTGGCATGCTTTCGAACATCAACGCGGGTACCACCCTGTTCCTTTCTTAGGCGGTTTAATGGATGCTTTTCGTCAACCCAAGTATTCGTACTATATGTTTCAATCTCAAAGGAGTACTTCGAAGAGTGACCTTATTGCTGAGACAGGCCCCATGGTGTACATTGCACATGACATGTCCCCTTTTTCCCCTACAGATGTAACGGTTTATTCAAATTGTGATGAAGTACGACTCACTTTTTTAAAAGATGGAAAACCACTGACTTACAAAAAGGAAATCGGTAGAATTGGTATGCCATCGCCACCAATTGTGTTTAATAATGTGTTTGACTTTATGAGTTGTAAAAGTAAATCCAGAGCAGGCAAGCAAAATGAGGTTTTCCTACTCGCAGAAGGATTGATAGACGGTAAGGTGGTGGCAACAAACAAGGTTGTTCCTACGCAACGTGCCGAAAAAATTGTGCTTTGGTTGGATCATGACGGAGTGGATTTGGTGGCCAATGGCTCAGATTTTGTAACGGTAATTGCTGGTTTAGCAGATAAGAATGGCGTGATTAAAAGGCTGAGCAACGAACAGGTGAAATTTGAGATTGAAGGAGAAGGTCGCTTGTTGGGAACAGGGGATCAGATGCTCAATCCACGTCAACTGATTTGGGGAACTGCACCCATGTTGGTACAATCTACTACAAAAGCGGGAAAGATTAAAATTCGGGCAAGTCTGGTTTTTGAAGGTACCCACAAAGCCATTGGAGGTGAACTCATTATCAATAGTGTTGGAAATAACATTCCTGCTATTTTCAGCCAAAAGGAAGTAGATCTAATCGGAAAACAAAACATACAAGCCGTTCAAAAATCGACCAATAAATCGGATTTGGAAATTGAAATTCAAAAGCTGCGCAAAGAGCTGAATGACTTTAAGATTAAAGATGTTGAAAAACAACAGAATAAGTTTGGAGTAGGGATAAATTAACCCAACTTGAAGCCAAATAGTTCAAACTTTGGTGTGTTCTAAAAAGTATATCTATCTTCAAAAGAAGAAAAAAATCCGTTTGTTGTTCGTTTTCGTTTTAATAATTCGTCTTTGCCAGATGTTTTTAGCAACGAAGGCTTACCACTGGCTCCATTCAGGACTGATAAGTGGTAAAAAAATTCAATAAGGATGTCGATATAATAATACCAACCCAGTAATGGGCTGGTATTATTCGTTATAAGACTATGGCTTACAACTTTTTTATTGAATTAATTTGGGCCAGTGTAAAAATTTTAGACAAATTGAAAATTATTTTGAAATAGCTCAAAATATTGTGCGAGGTACAAGTGTTTCTATATAGAAATAGTCAGTTTTGAAGTTTAAATTGAATTATTAATAATTGAAACTTCAAATAGATTTTAAGAAATTTTGAATATCAATTAGCTTGTAGAAGTCATATCCATTTAAAACAAAAAATCGAATGTAACCATTATTTCTTAATAATAGAGCTGTTCGGGTATTAATTGCTAAATGTTTAATAAACTATCTGACAGCTATAAATATTTTGTTTTGATTTGTAGTTTTTGTAGAAAACCTTATTTTGAGAAGTTCTACTCTCAGTAAAATTTCAGTTTTATTTTCTATTATTTTTTGAATTTGCTTTTCGAGGTATTTTTCGTCTAAAAGTTCTTTGCGGTTCTTGACTTTATATTTTTCGTCCTGTGTCATTTAATTTTGATTTTGGAGTTAGACTTCTTCTATTGTAGCCTGTCGATCAGGAGTAGTACAGCTGGATTTGTCACTATCATTTGCCCCAGTTTAGGAGTGAAACAAATTTGAATTTGTGAAACCTCACACCCGACCCCTCTCCTTGAAAATGAGAGTGTGGATTTCAATTCTTCAATCATATAATCAGCAATATCAAGACCTTCGAAACGTTGAACTTTAGTTGCAATCTCTTCCAAAATTTCTGATACTTTAATTTCGCAATTCACTGATTGTTTTATTTCCTTGAATTTTATACTCCATTTCTCATAACTACCTAAATCAGGGAATAAAGTAACATTTCGACCTTTCAATATCTGGCATTTTTCGAGAGATAATCCGTTGAGGTTTCCTGCAGCAAGCCAAACCATATTTGGTACTATGCAGCTGGCAATGATGGCTGATTTTTCGCTTTCAACAATGGCGACTGTTTTTTCCGAATAAGTATTCAATAAATGCTCTCCAAAGAAACATTGTTGGAGGTTGAAGTCGTCAGGCAATGCTCCAAATTTTTTGAGTTTGTTATGCACCCAGTCGATTGCTCCGCTTTGATGTTTTATGCGTTTGCCTGTTTCGGGATTGTATTGCATGATTTTACCTGTACGGATTTTGCCGGCAACATCAATTTGCCAAAAAATAACTTCTTTGTTTTTGGTTGCCCCCAGTAAATAGTTTTCGAATACTGTATTGATTTGTTCTTCGGAGAAATGGTTTTTTAGGAATGAAACAAAATTGCTGTTGGGGCTGAGGGAATGTTCGACGAAATGAATAGGTAATGTTCCGATTGGGCAGGGCGGTTTAATAATTTTGAATTTTGAGACGCTATGCATAGCTTTATTTGAGACGCCAAGCATGGCGTCTGTACAATTATCGGCGAAAAATTGTTTTGGGGTATAATGATAGCCACATTTAATTTCGCGGTTACACCGACCAACTGTACGGTGGATTGGTTCGTGGGTGTTTCCATTCAGGTATAGTGTGAAGCTTTGGGTGCGACCACAGGAAGGGCATTTGTAACGGGTGGATTTGCCTTTGTATTTTTGTAAATATGGGAGTTTGTACATACATCCTTGATTTAGTTTTTATTGTCCTCAAGCCGGACAGGCTTTTACTTTTTAGCTACAGCCCTAAAAAGTAAACAAAAAAGGCCGCCGCTGCCGACAAAAAGCTAAAAATTGTATGCGTTTCGCTCAAAGCGTCCAAACTCCTCTCAGTCAGCTGACGGATCGTCAAACAAGGACGCTTTTTAAACGCATTACTACTACAATTTTTTTCACGCTTTTTATCTAAGGCGGAAAGAGGAATATGCAGAAATGAGTATTTTAGGTTGCGGTGGATATTGATATAAAACATTGCTAATAAGGGATTTTGGAAGAGCGCAACCGCAACTGCGCAACACAACCTAATTCATAATTAATAATGCATAATTGATAATTATTTTTATTGATTACAGATTTTGGAAATGTATTGCCGGGATACGCCAATGGAGTCGGCAAAGGCTTGTTTGTTGCTGATTCCGTATTCTTGTTGTATTATGCGTATCGCTTCGCCCGGAGTTATTGTTTTTTCGTGACCTGTATTCTCGACCCTTTGTATATTGGAGTTAAAATACTGACAAATGTCAATGGCATATTGAATGGCTTCTTTGGTTATTAAGTTTTGTTTGCATTCGTCGGGATTATAAACGCCTCTGATAAGTTGGATTATAAGTGCAATACGCAATACCTGAATTTCCATTTTGGCATAAGTGGCCCGAAAGAAATTATTTGAACTTGCATTTACTAAATCGGTCGTGTTGTTTGCATATTTTACAAATAGTTTTCGGGCATCGCCAGAAAGTGTATATGGTTCGTCTGCTTTACCTAATTGATAGCAATGTTTAACCAAATCTTCATATTGCTTCAAAATGTTTTTGTCCGGGGTTTTCTCTGAATATTTTTGTTTTTTTATTTCCCTTGGATAAACGTATAAAAACCGGCTTGCAAATCCATTTTCCTTTAAATAATTATTGTTTAAAGCCACATTGAGTATTTCGGGCTGAATAGTGCCACAAATAGTCATAAAAGGTTCGGGTATTTGAAGTGGCTCCTCGCTCTTTCGATTAATACAAAACTGTACATTGTTGAAAATTGACAGATATCGACTTATTTCGCCACTTTTATTGTATCGGCCAAAATCGGCAAACCATCCTGAAAGTTCGTCGCGGTACAACGAAACGGCACCGTTATTTCGAAACATGGTTTGGTATAAACTTTCGGGGGTAAAATCGTCGATTAAACATTGTTTGAAAAATGGCCTATCAGGTTCTAATTTTCTGTTTTGTTTTGCTTCGGCACAGTCAGCTTTCCAATTATTTAAATCAAGCAGGTAATTGTCGTAACTCAATTTATCGAGCTGTAATAGTGGACGAAATGCAGCCGCAACAGGTTCGGACTTACCAACACCGGGAGGTGCTACAAACATTAGCCATAACTGACCAAAATTACGATATTTACCACTATCTACTGTGAACTTCTTGCGAATAGCTGCACTTACAGCACACAGTGCTGAGAGGGCAGGGAATTCAATGGGAACTCCATATACTTCCGAAATTTCCTTTGCAAAATCAAGTATTACTTTCGGAAGTCCACTTGTAGGAAAAATGGTGTCATTTTCATTCGAACACCTGTTTATGCTTTGAATTTCAGCTTTCAGTTTCTGAATAAATGCTGTATTTTTGCTTTGTGTTGGTTTGTTTGCCTCTTCGGATTGTAGTGTATTCGAAGGGGCTTCTTTTTTTTCTGTCATGGCTTCATTCCCGCCTTTTTAATTGATTTGTGATAGTTCTCGTCAAGAAGTTTCTTTATATCGGACATGCGGTAATAAATTTTACCACTAATTTGAGAATAACTAATCAGTTCCTGGTCTCGCCAAAGCTGAGCTGTACGGACACTAATACTCATTAATTCCATAAACTCATCGTTGGTAAAAAAGGGATCGTCGGGAACTTTTCTGTATTCATTCAGACCTGCCACTAAACTATCGAGTTTTGAATGCAAAACATCATATTTGTTTTTCACCTCCTTGAGTGATTCAATTACGATTTCATCATCCAGCATTTTTTTTCGAATATCGGCTTCAAACTTTTCGAAGTATTCTTTGTAATTCATTTTAAGCTCCTTCCTTTTGCAAAATGTGATTCTTTTTCGACAACATATTCTTCGACTGTTTGAATGCGATTGGCTAACAACCATGCTTCAATCTCGTTGCGCCTAAAAAGAACTTTGGCGTTTCTTTTGTAAAACGGTATTGCCTTTTCGCAAATCATTTTATTGATTGTATTTACAGCATAGCCGGTTAGTTCGCTACATTCTTTTTTACCAAATGTTTCGGGAAATACTTTTTGATCTGTTTGTAAAATTGCTTGTGGCTTAACCATATCGCCCAATAGTTCTTTGAACTGCCCGATAGTAAGAGCAGCTAATGGTGTTTCGTTTGTTGGTTGGAATTTTGTTTCCATTATGTTATCTAATTTTGAGTTTATGAAAACAAATTGCTGCGCAGTCAATCGGTTTTCGTGCTGCAAATATATCATCAGAAATATAAGCGGATACTATAAAATAAAGGATATTTAATGGTCGTAGTACGACAAAAGGGTTGGTCGTGGCAGGTCGTGATTCTAATAAAAAAGCCTCATAACAGAGGCTTTAATTGGTCGTAGTAATGGTCGTATTATTAGAGCGATTTTTTATTTGAAATAGTAATAATTTGTTCTATTTCCTTATACGTTATGCTTGATTCGTAAATTTTCCTGGTAGGTTTTACATAAACCGATGTAGGAAAAATAATTTCAATTGTATTTGGTTTGCTTTTGAAGGAAATATGTTGGATGACATTTGAAAGCATCGTGTTTGAATTAATCCACTTTAATGTTTCCGGATTGTTTATTGACTTCCGATTAAACCAGTAGAGCCAAATGTCAGAATTTGTATTTTCCAATAGGTTCTTTTGAATAAGATGTTGCATTATTTTTATCAAACATTCGTCGGATAGAAATGATTGGAATTTGGGTACTACATTGCTTTGCTTGTTGTAGGTTGTATTGAGTTCAGTTAATGTATCCTGAAACATAAATAAATTACAGTTTGCCTCCCGCGCATGTTTTGCTATGCTTATGTCAAAATGGATAAATGCATTAATAAGCTTATCGATAAAATCGAAGTGATTAATCAGTTCAACTGTCAGCTTATAAACCGGATATACTTCTTCCTCAAAGCCTAAACCTGTAACATTGTCTTCTTTAACAAAATTATGGTCAATGATATAGAGAAACAGTTCTTTGAGCCTGAAATTGAGCAAGTTTTCATCTACATCTAAATTGTAAACATGACCTTTGTTAAAGCTGTTTATCAGCATTTTGGCGTAAGCAATTCTTTCATCTTCATTGCGCAGCACCAACAAATTCTGCTCTACTTCTGCAATTGCTTTCAAATACAACTCTGAACGGTTTGATAAGGTGTTTTCGGGTATTGAATTTGTGATACAATTAGCCCAACTAAAAGCTTTAAATTTGAGTCGGTCTCTGAAACTTAAGGGCAAAGCTTTCCCATGATTTTTTTTAAACTGATAAAAGCCCTGTTGTCGAATCTGAGCTCTTAATTTTTCTTCGTTGAGTTGTTTTGTTCTATGGCAAAATGAGTTATGCCAGCATATATAAACGGTTTCGGAAAGCACATTAAAATCTTTCAGATACAGGTTGGTTAAATCGCGCGAAATCATTCTTTTGTTTGGTGTGTAATACTTTTATTAATTTTTCAATGTTGAGTCCACTCCGAAAAGTCCGAGCAGACGATTTTAGTTGATTAATAATTTGTTTTAAAAAAAGTCATATAATTGGGTGAAATAACCCGAAAAAAGTTCTTTGAAATATTGCGTATATCATT
>Ga0114938_1000184_pt1 | contig 49751 bp, 53 predicted proteins | sample AshMeaBigSpring_FD_88675 | JGI IMG/M metagenome (GOLD analysis project Ga0114938, IMG submission 88675) | Groundwater microbial communities from Big Spring, Nevada to study Microbial Dark Matter (Phase II) - Ash Meadows Big Spring | ecosystem: Environmental > Aquatic > Deep subsurface >...
GCTCCCGTTCGATGTTGCTTCCGACCGCGATGATGACGTGCTCGTGGGGGTGGGAGGCGTCTGTCATGGTGTCACCCTTCGGCGGCGTCCTGCTCGCTGTCAACCCGCGCCCTGCGGATGGTGATTCCCACTGATTCGGCGTGGCGCAACGCCGTCGGTTTCTCGACGGTCACCTCGACCGCGGCGACGTTGGCCTGCGTGGCCAGACAGAGGTCGGCCAACTCCTGGACGAGCCGCTCAACGAGGCATGGGCGGCCCCGCTCGATGTGGGCGATCATCGCCTTGGTGATGGTGCGGTAGTTGACGGCGTCTGCGATGTCGTCGCTCCGGGCGGCGACCCGGGTGTCGACCCACAGCGTGGCGTTGACCCTGATGAGCTGCGGGTTCTCCTGCTCCTCCGGCTTGATGCCGAGGATCCCCATCACCTCGAGGTTGCGGATGTGGATCTGGTCGAGGTGGTTCGTCGGCTGCATCGGGAGAGGCTATCGGGCTGTGGCGGTTGCCGGGTCGATCGGTTGTGGTTGCGGGCACGAGGCTGGGCGCACGGACGATGTGTAGCCTGTCGCGGCCATGCGCCAGCGCCGAGGCGCACTTCTGAGCGGTGACGAGCGCAGCGATGCCGTCGGGATGACCGCGACGGCGGCGGTGGTGGGTCTGGTTGCGTCAGCCCCAGCACAGGCAGAACGGGTGCCCCGCCGGGTCGGCATACACCTGAAACCCGTCCGCAGCGGCGGGGTCCTCGGCCGGTTGCAGCAGCCGAGCGCCGAGCGCGATGACCTGCTCATGTGCCGTCTCGAGGTCATCGACGTGGAGATCGAGATGGATCTGTTGTGGGGTGCCGTCCGGCCACTCCGGTGGGATGTGGTTGGGCGCCAGTTGCACGCCGATGCGCGGTGACAGCTCGGCGTCGTAGACCGAGTGCCAGTCGTCATCGGCCACCACGGAGCCGCCGAGCACCCCCGCCCAGAAGGCGCTCTCGGTCGCAAGGTCGGCGGCGTCGAACACGATGACCTGTCGAACGATGTTCATGTGCAATGCCTCCGTGATTGCCCGGTCAGGCACGCACCCTACACCGTGACCGAGCCGCGCTACTCCCGGCGTGCCCTACACCAGGTGGCCGCCGCCATCGATGCGGACGATCTCGCCGGTGACGAAATCGTTCTGCACGAGGGCCACAACCGCGGCGGCTACGGGGTCGGTGCCACCGGCCCGCTGCAGCGGGAGATCGGCGGCGAGTGTGGCGAGGTATGCCTCGTCCTCGCCAGGTGGGGGCAGGATCACACCGAGCGCAACCGCGTTCACCCTGATGCGGGGGCCGAGCGCAAGTGCCGCCGCCCTGGTCAAGGTATCGATGCCGCCCTTGGCGATGACGTAGCTGAAGTGCTTGCGGTACGGCCGGTGGGTCTTTACGTCTGTGACGTTTACGACGACGCCCTCCATGTCGTCTGGGAGGGTGGCGGCGAAGGCCTTGGTGAGGAACACCGGGGTCGCCAGGGTGAGATCGAGGGTCTGCCTCCATCCGTCGAGGGTGAGGTCGTCGAGCGTGTCCAATGGGAACCCCGAGGCGCTGTTGACCAGGATCGACACCGGTCCGAGGGCAGAGGTGGCCGCCGCCACCAGATCGGTAGCCACCGCAGGGTCTCCGAGATCGGCGGCGCCGGTAGCGGCCCGCCTCCCCAGGGCCTCGACCTCGGCGGCGACATGCTCGGCGGGTCCCGCCGAGCTGTTGTAGTGGATGAAGGTGTCGGCGCCGGCGGCGGCCAGCGCCAGCGTCAGCGCCCGACCCACCCGGGTGGCGCCACCGGTGACAAGGGCGACCCTGCCGGCGATGTCCATCGCCGCACCCTACAACCGGCCCCGGTCCACGGTCGAGCATTCCGTTGGGACTATCTTGGCGCCCGTGAGCAGATCAGATCCCCACCACGGGCGTTGGATCCTCCCCCTTGTCATCGCCGGGCTCGTCGGGTTCACCTACTTGTTTGTGAACGCCCTTCCGCCTGCCCCGGTGGACGTCACAGACGACACGCTGGCGAATGGCGGCACCGCCACCACCGTTGACGGCACGAGCGGGACGGGCGGCACCGGAGCGCCGGCGACCTCCACGACCGCCGCACCCGACGTCATCGCCTTCCTCACCGCCGTCGACGACTTCGCCGCCCGCACCGCCGCCCTCGCCGAGGATGCCCAGCAGATCAACGACGATTGGGATGCCCGCACCGTCGGGCTCACCCCGACAACCGATGCGCTCACCAAGCTGCAAGCGGACACATCGACGCTGGTGAGCGAGATCAACCAGCTGGTCGTGCCGCCGCAGGCTGCAGACACCTGGGCCGCCATCACCGCCGGTGGGGCGACGCTCAACACCGCCGCCCTCGACATGTACGACGGTCTTGTCAACTCGCCGACGGCTGATCAGCGACTCGGCGGGCTCGACACCTATGTGACCACGGCGGCGGAGATGGCCACCAGCTACGCCGCCGCCAAGACCGCCGCAGGCGGCTGAGCCCCCACCCGGGTGCGCCGCCCCCGAGGAGACGGCGCACGATCCTTCCCGCAGCCTGGGCTCACACGCCTTCGTCGAGGGCGCTGCACACCGTGTCCGTGATCAACCGGGTCACCACGTACGGGTCGCAGTTGGCGTTTGGCCGCCGGTCCTCGATATAGCCCTTCTTGTCCTGGGCCACCTGCCACGGGATGCGCACCGAGGCGCCGCGATCCGAAACCCCGTACTTGTACTCGGTCCACGGGGCCGTCTCGTGCAGCCCGGTGAGCCGCCGCTCGATGCCGGCGCCATAGCTCTGGATGTGGAGGTCGGCCTTCTTGCCCAACGCCTCACAGGCGGCGATGATCGCGTCGTACCCCTCGCGCATCGACCTCGTCGAGAAGTTGGTGTGGGCGCCTGCGCCGTTCCAGTCGCCTTCGACCGGCTTGGGGTTGAGATGCGCCGAGATGTCGAAATCCTCGGCGACCCGGTAGAGCAGCCAGCGCGCCATCCACAGCTGGTCGGACACCTCGACGGCTCCGAGCGGGCCCACTTGGAACTCCCACTGGCCGATCATCACCTCGGCGTTTGTGCCCGAGATGGCGATGCCGGCCTCCATACAGGCGGCGGTGTGCGCCTCCACCACGTCGCGACCCCAGATCTCGTCTGCGCCAACCCCGCAGTAGTACCCACCCTGAGGGGCGGGGAAGCCGCCGATCGGCCAGCCATGGGGCCTTCCGTCCTTGTAGAACGTGTACTCCTGCTCGATCCCGAACCACGGCTCGTGGTGTGCGTACTTGGCGGCGGTCTCGACACAGGCCGCCCGGGTGTTCGACTCGTGTGGCGCCATATCGGTGTCGAGCACCTCGCACATCACCAGCACGTCGCTGCCACCACGGATGGGGTCGGGCTTGACGAGCACCGGCTGCAGCACGCAGTCCGACGAGCTGCCAGGCGCCTGCTCGGTGCTCGACCCATCGAAGCCCCAGATGGGCGGCGCCTCGCCGCCGGGGACGATCTTGGTCTTGGATCGCAGCTTGGCGGTGGGTCTCTGGCCGTCGATCCAGATGTACTCGGCCCGGTATGCCATGGGTTGATCTCCTCCGTGCGTAGCTGTCTCCATCATCCCGGGCATCCTCGCCCAAGGCAATTTCGCTCGGGTGTCAGGAGTGTGAACATCGTGTTTCGCCCCGCCTGCAGGCTGGACCACCCCGCCGGTGCGGCATACCATGGCGCTTGTCAGGAGGTGGTACGCCCAGTGGGCAAGGAACAGCAGTTCGTCCTGCGCACCGTCGAGGAGCGCGGTGTCCGGTTCATCCGCTTGTGGTTCACGGACGTCCTCGGCCTCCTCAAGTCGTTCGCCATCACCCCCGCCGAGCTGGAGACGGCGTTCGAGGAGGGGATGCGCTTCGACGGGTCGGCGATCGACGGCTTCTCCAGACGCCACGAGACGGAGATGCTGGCCCGCCCCGACCCGACCACATTCCAGATCCTCCCTTGGCGATCCGGAGACGACGCCGGTGTCGCCAGGATGTTCTGCGACATCGTCACCCCCGAGGGCGAGCCATTTCCCGGCGACCCCCGCTGGGTGCTCAAGCGCAACCTGGAACGGGCGCACGACCTCGGCTACACCTTCTACGTCGGGCCGGAGATCGAGTACTTCTACTTCAGGGACGCCTCGGCAAACCCTGAGGTGCTCGACCGTGGCGGCTACTTCGACCTCACCCCGCTCGACGTCGCCCAGGAGTACCGCCGCCGCACCATCATCACCCTCGAGAACCTCGGCATCCCGGTCGAGTCGTCGCACCACGAGGTGTCGCCCAGCCAGCACGAGCTCGATCTGCGCCACACCGACGCTCTCACCATGGCAGACAACGTGGTCACCACCCGGCTGGCGGTGAAGGAGGTGGCGATGGAGCACAACATCTACGCCACCTTCATGCCAAAGCCGCTCGAGGGGTTCGATGGCAGTGGGATGCACCTGCACCTGTCGTTGTTCCAGGACGACCAGAACGTCTTCTTCGAGGAAGGCGCCGAGTACGGGCTCTCCAAGGTGGCCCGCGCCTTCATCGCGGGGCTGCTCAGGCATGGGCGGGAGATCACCGCCGTCACCAACCAGTGGGTCAACTCCTACAAGCGGCTTGTCACCGGGTTCGACGCCCCGGTATACGAGCAGTGGGGCCGCCACGACCAGTCCGCCGTCGTGCTCGTGCCGAGCGCCAAGCGGGGCAAGCCGACGGCGAGTCGGATCGAGTACCGCTCCCCTGACCCGGCGTGCAACCCGTATCTGGCCTTCTCGCTGATCCTGGCCGCCGGGCTCGCCGGGATCGAGAACGGGTACGAGCTGCCCGAGCAGCGTCACGACGGACCGGTTGCACCGACAGGGGTTCACCGTCTCCCAGCCAACCTGGCGGAGGCGCTCGATGCGATGGAGGTGTCTGAGCTGGTGCGCACCACGCTTGGCGAGCACGTCTTCGAGTGGTTTGTGCGCAACAAGCGCGACGAATGGGACCGCTACCAGAGCCACGTCTCGCAGTTCGAGCTCCGGGCCTACCTGCCGGTGTTGTGATGTTTGTCGCCGTGTACCCGCCGGTGCCAAGCCAGTCGCTGATCGGGGCGCTGCTTGCGGCCGGCCACCACCCCGTTCCCGTCGAGTCGCCGGCCGATGCGGCGAAGAAGGCGCCGGAGCATGGCTGGCCGGCGGCCGTCGTCGAGGTGGGGGATGACCTCGGGCTCGCCCTCACCATGGCCGCCAAGCTGGGCAGCGACCATGGGGTGCGGGTCCTTCTCGTCACCGACCGCACCCGCACCGCCGATCTGGCCGACCGCGACGAGTTCGAGGACTTTGTGCTCACCCCGATCGACAGCGTCGAGCTGGGTATCCGGTTGCGGCGGCTCGGCGCGGCCCAGGCAGACCAGGACGGCGACGAGGTGGTCCGCCACCGCGACCTCGAGCTCAACACGGCCACTTACCAGGCGACGGTGGCAGGAGCGCCACGCGACCTCACCTACATGGAGTACGAGCTGCTCCGCTTCTTTGCGCAGAACCCTGGTCGGGTGTGGAGCCGCGAGCAGATCCTGTCGAGGGTGTGGGGGTACGACTACTTCGGTGGATCGCGCACGGTCGACGTCCACGTGCGCCGTCTCCGAGCCAAGCTGGGCGAGGAGCGCAGCTCGTGGATCAGCACGGTACGCAGCGTCGGCTACCGCTTCGGCTGAGGGCAAGCGGTCGGAGACTCCCCTAGCCTTGACGTGAGGAGGTGACCTCGATGGCGCACACGGGCGATGGCACGGACAACCTGCCACAGGGAGCCGACGATCCAACGCTCGACTCGTTGCCGCTCGGCGCCAAGTTGTACACGCATGAAGGCAAACTGAAGAACGCGTTCTACCTGACCGAGCTGGCCAGGCTCCAAGAAGAGCTCGTCAAGCTCCAACACTGGGTGCAGGAGCAGGGTCTGAAGGTCGCCATCGTCTTCGAGGGGCGCGGCTCGGCCGGGAAGGGCGGGGTCATCAAGTTGATATCGGAGCGCACCAGCCCGCGCATCGTGCGGACCGTTGCGCTGCCAAAGCCGACCGAGCGGGAACAGAGCCAGTGGTACTTCCAGCGCTACGTCACCCATCTCCCCGCCGCAGGGGAGATCGTGCTGTTCGATCGCAGCTGGTACAACCGCTCCAACGTCGAGTGGGTCATGGGTTTCTGCACCGAGATGGAGCACCAGGAGTTTCTGCGCAGCTGCCCGGAGTTCGAGCGGATGCTCGTCCGCTCGGGGATCATCCTGCTCAAGTACTGGTTCTCGGTGAGTTGGGAGGAGCAGCGCCGTCGCTTCGAGTCACGCAACGCCGAGCCGCTCAAGCGGTGGAAGTTGTCGGAAATGGATCTCGAGGAGCACCGGCTCTATGTCCGCTACTCGATGGCGAAGGACACCACGTTCCAGTACACCGACATCAAGCAGGCGCCGTGGTACGTGGTCCCCTCTGACGACAAGCGTCGGGCGCGACTCAACTGCATAAGCCACATCCTGGCGACGATCCCATACCGTGACGTGGTCCCCGAGCCGGTCTCGCTACCGGAGCGGGAGGACATCCCATACGTGCGACCCCCCATGCAGGACCAGACGTTCGTGCCGATCGGGTACTGAGACGGGCGCCATCGTGTGTTGTGTCCAACCGAACTCGGTCGCCGGTCGCCGGCGGTTTCGGGCCGCTCCGCCTCCGGGCCACCCATCGGCTCAGCCGAACTCTATGCCCTGCGCCAGAGGGAGCTCGCCGCTCCAGTTGATCGTCACCGTCTGACGGCGCATGTACGCCTTCCAGGCATCGGAGCCTGACTCCCGGCCACCGCCGGTCTCCTTCTCACCGCCAAAGGCGCCGCCGATCTCGGCGCCGGACGTGCCGATGTTGACGTTTGCGATGCCGCAATCGGAGCCCTCGTGGGAGAGGAAGCTCTCGGCAGCCGACATCGAATCCGTGAAGATGGAGGATGACAGCCCCTGCGTGACCCCGTTCTGGATGGCGATGGCCTCGTCGAGCGCCCCGAACTCCACCAGGTACAGGATGGGCGCAAAGGTCTCGACCCCGAGAATGTCGGCGTCCGCCGGCATCTTGATGATCGTCGGCTCGACGAAGTGACCGGGTCGGTCGAGGACGTTGCCGCCGTAGAGGACCTCGCCGCCCTGCTCTCTGGCGATGCCAACGGCGGCGGCGAAGGTGTCGACGGCGTCCTTGCTGATCAGGGGTCCCATCAACGTCTGCGGATCGAGCGGGTCGCCGATGCGCACCTGGGCGTAGGCCTCCACGAGCCGCTTGGCGATCTGGTCGGCGACGCCGCGCTGGATGATGAGGCGGCGCAGGGAGGTGCAGCGCTGACCTGCGGTCCCCACTGCGGCGAACATGGCCGCCCGGGCGACCAGATCGAGATCGGCGTCATCCATGACGATGGCGGCGTTGTTGCCGCCAAGCTCGAGGAGGGAGCGACCGAGACGCTTGGCGACGGCGGCGCCGACCTTCTCCCCCATCCGGCACGACCCGGTCGCCGAGATCAGCGGGACCCTGCGGTCGCTGATGAGGGCGTCGCCCACGGTCGCTCCCCGGCCAACGATGAGTGAGAACACGCTCTCGAACCCCGACCCCTGCATCACCTCGTCGACGATGTTGGTGACGGCGAGGGCCGAGAGCGGGGTCTGCGACGACGGCTTCCAGATGACACTGTCACCACACACCCCGGCGATGAGTGCGTTCCAGCTCCACACCGCCACAGGGAAGTTGAACGAGGTGACGACCCCCACCGGACCCAGCGGATGCCACTGCTCGTACATGCGATGGCGGCGACGCTCCGAGGTCATGGTGAGCCCGTACAGCTGCCGGGAGAGACCGACGGCGAAGTCGGCTACGTCGATCATCTCCTGGACCTCGCCCTCGCCCTCCACCGTGATCTTGCCCATCTCGAGGGCAACGAGGGCGCCGAGCGGCTCCTTGTACTCGCGCAAGGCGTTGCCGATACGCCTGACGTACTCGCCTCGGTGCGGGGCGGGCACCATGCGCCACTCCTCGAACGCCTCGACCGCCTCGGCGGCAACGGTCTCGTAGTCGCCTGCGGTGCCCTGGACGACAGAGGCGATCGGCTCGGTGGTCGCAGGGTTCTCGCTAACGAGGACGTCGCCGGACGGCTCGATCCAGCGGCCGGCATACACGCCGGGGTTGATGTCGGAAAGGCCAAGCGCAGAGAGGGCGGCGTCGCGGTTCACGGGGACCTCCTGAGACCCGAGCGAGGGGCCGATGCTAACGGGCAGCAACCACCTCGATCTCGACCTGCACCCCAAGGGGGAGCCCTGCCACCTGCACCGTCGACCGGGCCGGTTTGGCGTCACCGACGTAGCCGGCGTAGATCCCGTTGACCGTCGGGTAGTCGGCGATGTCGGCAAGGAAGATCGTCGTCTTGACGATGTCGTCGTACCCGAGCCCGAGATCGTCGAGGATGGCGCCGATGTTGCGCATGACCTGGTGGCACTCGGCGGCCACCCCGCCGCTCACCACGGTCTTGGTGGCGGGGTCGAGCCCCACCTGGCCCGACACGTAGACAAGACCGGCAGCCTCTGTCGCAACCGAGTACGGCCCGACGGGCGGCGGAGCTGACGGCGGCTCATGGATGCGCTTTGGCATGGAGTCACTCCGCGGGCCGGCGCACGCCGGCCGCGGCGGTGGGTGCGCTCAGCAGAAGCTCTGCCCGCAGCCGCAGCTGCGGGTCTGGTTGGGGTTGTTGATGGCAAAACCCGAGCCCTGCAAACCCATCTCCTTGAAGTCGACAGACGCCCCACGCAGCATCGCCGCCGACTCGGCGTCGACGGCAAGCCGTACGCCGCCGTTCTCGGTGACGACGTCGCTGTCCTCGATCTGGCTGTCGAAGAACATGTCGTATGAGAACCCCGAGCAGCCACCGGGGCGCACCGCAAGCCGAAGCGCCAACGATGGGTCGCCCTCGGCCTCGATCAGCTCGCGCACCTTGGCCGCGGCGCTGTCTGTCAGCGTCACCTGCTGCACGGGGGCGTCGGTTGCGGGGTCGTTGGTGATCACGGTCCGAAGACCTCCTGGGCGCGATGAGCCGTTCTGTCGTCGCGCAGTATACGCACCGATTCGCACTACCGGGATAGTGATAATGGGACTACCGGGTCTACGATGCGGCCATGGCAGAGCGGGCCACCATCGAGGCAGCGCTGCGAGGCGTGATCGATCCCGAGCTTGGCACCAACATCGTCGACCTCGGGATGCTCAAGAGCGTCACGATCGAGGGGAGCCACGTCACCGTTGGCATCGCCCTCACCATCGCCGCCTGCCCGATGCGCGACCAGATCGAGGCGGATGTCATCCGCAAGTTGAACGCGTTGCCCGACGTGGAAGAGGTGACCGTCAGGGTATCGGCGATGAACCAGGACGAACGCTCGGCGCTGATGCTCCGGGCCCGCCGCCACGCCCGAGACACCGCAGCCGAAACCCAGGTGAGCCCGCTCACCAGGGTCATCGCGGTGAGCAGCGGGAAGGGGGGTGTCGGGAAGTCGTCGCTCAGCGTCAACCTGGCGCTCGCCATCGCCGCACAGGGACACGAGGTGGGGTTGCTCGACGCCGACATATGGGGCTTCTCCATCCCCCGCATGCTCGGGGCCGACGGGGTGCGTCTCGGGGCGGGTGAGGACCGCAAGATCATCCCAGGCGTGGCGCAGGGGATCCACATCGTGTCGACCGGTCTGATCGTCGACGACGAGCAGACCGCGCTCATGTGGCGCGGTCTCATGCTGTCCAAGGCGCTCGAGCAGTTCCTCCACGACGTCGCCTGGCCAAAGAGCCTCGGCTATCTCGTGATCGACATGCCCCCCGGCACCGGCGACGTGCAAATGGCGCTCGCCCGGCTCCTCCCCCAGACGGAGATGGTGGTGGTGACCACCCCGCAGCGGGCCGCCCAGCGGGTCGCCGCCCGGGTCGCCGACATGGCCCGCCGGTCGTTCATGCCGGTGGTCGGGGTCGTCGAGAACATGTCGGGGTTCACCACAGAAGAGGGCCGCCACTACGACTTGTTCGGCGTCGGTGGCGGCCGCGAGCTGGCCCACAGCCTCGGGGTGCCCCTCCTCGGTCAGGTGCCCCTCGACCCGTTCGTCGTCGAGGGTGGGGACGAGGGCCGGCCCGTTGTCACGGCGCAGCCGGGGTCACCCTCCGCAATTGCGATCACGGCGGTGGCGCAGTGGCTCACCGAGTTGGTGCCTCCCGTGGCGGACGAGACCTGCACGTCTCGCATCGCCATCCTCGCCGAGCAGCTCGAGCAGCTGGCTGCGTCCCGGTAGCGGCTCAGTTCACGGCTTGCCGGCATTGGTCGGGCGATCGCCCGAGCCATGCGATCGCCAACCGCTCCATCGTCGGAGTCTGGCACGGCACCCATGCGACGCACCGACCGAACCCGACGTATCAGGCGTGGGTGATGGTTGCTCGTATGCTCGTGAAGGGAGAGCACATGTCACAGAACCGGAAGTCTTGGTCGCCGGTCAGCAAGCCGACAGCCCAGCTGTGGGCGCTGCAACACCAAGCCCGTCAGCAACGATCGAAGCGTCCCACCCACCGCGTCCGCCCGCCGTTGCCGACCGTCGTACGGAATGCAGCCGCCATCTTGCGGGCTCTGGCGTACCCGAGTCACCTCAGAAGCAGAGTGAGGCGGCGAGCGGGTACGGGTTGACCGCAGAGCCGCCGCCAGGATGCACCTCGAAGTGCAGGTGGGGGATGGTGTACTGGGCGTTGCCGGTGTTTCCCACATAGCCGATGAGCGTCCCCATCGCCACCCGATCGCCTGAGGACACACCGCTGGCGTAGCCGTCGAGATGGGCGTAGTAGAACTCGTCGCCGCTGGCACCGGTCAACCAGATGGTGAGTCCACCGAGGCTGCTGGCGCTGATGCGGGCGATGACGCCGTCTTCGATAGCCACCAGCGGCGTGCCCCTGGAGGCGATCATGTCAACCCCTTGGTGGGTGCGCCCACCGGAGCGGGGGGCGCCCCACGTGTCGGTGAACGACACCGCACCGTTGACCGGGCAGGTCCGGCCGCCGCTCGAGGGCGGCGGCGGGGGCGCCGGCGGGGGCGACGTCGTGGTCGTCGTCGACGAGTCGCCGCCCGGCGGCAACGTGGTCCCGGTCGGCGCCTGTGTCGTGGTCGTCGAGGTGGCGGCGCGGCGTTCGGCCTCGCGGCGGGCCGCCTCCTCGGCCGCCCTGCGCTTTGCCTCCTCCTGGGCGACGTAGGCGGCGACCACCGCGTCGTACTCCGCATTGGCGGTGGCGAGGCGATCGAGCAACTCCCCGGCAAGCTGTTCGAGCTCGGCAGTGGTCGCTTGCTGCTCGGCGAGCAGGATGTCGAGCCGTCCCCGCTGGTCGGTGAAGGCGTCCTCGAGGGCGACAAGCCGCGACAGCGTCGCCTGCCCGGACGCCGAGAGCGCGTCGAGGTAGCCGGAACGGATCGACAGGTCGTTGATCGATCGCGCATCGAGTATCGAGAGCGCATCGACCCCCCCGGCCTCCATGTACAGCGCCCGGGTCACCACCTCGGCCTCGGTTCGCAGGTCGCTCAGGATGCGCTCGGTGACTGAGAGCTCAACGGTGAGGACCGAGAGATCGTCCTCGGTGGCGACGCTGCGCTGGACGGCGGCGTCGTACTCTGCCGTGATGCCGGCCAGGTCGGTCGCGGCGGCGCGGCGGGAGGCATCGGCGGCGGCAATGTCCTCAGGGGTGATCTCGCCCTTGGCGGTGGCGGCGTATGCGGGGCCCACCACCAGGAGGACCGCCACGATGGCCGCCGCATAGCGCTTCACAATGCTTCACTCCAAGGGGGGCGGTCGACGACCCGGCCCGTTGCGCCGTCGTGGCGGAACTCTAGCCGACCTTCGCCGGCGAGCTTCTCGAGCTGGGTCTCGACCTGCATGACGGCGGCCGGCACCAGGGCCGAGGCGAGTCCCGGGTACACCACCGCAACGATGGCTGCAACCGTGTCTGCGCCGTTGGCCACGGCGGCGAGCACCTGCCGCTCCCGCTCCTGGCGATGGGCGATGTAGGCGTCGACCATCTCGACCGCATCAGGGATCTCGGCACCGTGGCCGGGAAGAATCCGCTCGGGGGCGAGATGGCGCACCTTGTGCAACGAGGCCATGTAGGCGGCGAGGTCCTCGATGATCACCGTCGATCCACCCATGATGTGATCGCCTGTGAGGAGCACGTTCCCCGTGTGTAGCACACATGGTCTGTGGTGTGACCCGGTGTGTGCACCACCCGCAGCCGACCGGCGCCGATGGAAACCTCGTCACCGTCGCCAAGCAGCCCGTCGGGATCGAACGCCGGCCCCGGTGCGAAACCGAGCGCAGGGACGCCGAGCCGGCGGGCAAGCGGGTTGGCCGCAGGGGCATGATCCGGGTGGGTGTGGGTGACGAGGACGGCGACCGGGGTCGCCTCGCCAACGGCGTGCTCGATCGCCCCGAGGTGGATGTCGATGATGGGCCCTGGGTCGATCACGACGGCGAAGTCGTCGAACGCCACAACGTACGTGTTGGTGCCAGAGCCGGTGTAGGGGCCGGGGTTGGGCGCAAGCACCCGCTCAATCCGCATGGCGACCCAGCTCCGGGATGGCCTCCCCCTTGGCCGATGTGACCCTGACCACCCCGGCCAGGGTCGCGGGGTCGGCGGGAAGGTCGCCGAGCTCGTCGTACCCAGGGTCATCGGGGAGCACCGCCTCGATGGTGTCCTCGCCGACGAGACGCAACCGGGGTTGGATGCGGGGCACCACCGGTTGCGCCGTGGCGTGCGCCGCGATCCGCTCCGCCGACCCCAGCCTGGCGAACAGTTCGAGCGTCTTGCGGGTGGGGAAGGGCAGGAGCAAGGACCCGGAGTCCGCCGCAGCCATCGCCTGTGGCGGTGTCACCCAGGCGACGGCGTCCATCTCAACACCGTCGGCGATCCCGTCGATCCCCGGAGGTGCGATCGCCACGTAGAAGCGGGCCTCGAACCGCAGCGGTACCAGGGTCGGCGTCACCCACGTCGTCAGCCACACCATGGCGGAGCCGGCAAACCGCCCGTACTCCCGCAGCGCCGCGGCGTACACGGCCGCACCGTGGGGGCGCGGCGACGGCACCACCCGGGGGGGAGCGGAGAGCCACACCCCGGTCTCCTCGACCGTCTCCCGCAGCGCCGCCGCCCGCCACGTCGCCTCCGCGGGGTCGAGGACCCCGGCGACGGCGTGTCGAGCCTGGTCGGTCCTGTCGACCTCGTCGACGACCCCGCCGGGGAAGACCCAGGCCCCTGCCATGAACCGCGCCCCTGCGCCACGTTGCGCCATGAGCACCTCGCATCCGCCTGGGGCGTTGCGCAGCAGGCACAACGAGGACGACGGTCGCGGCGGGGCGGCGGTCACAACACCTGCACCCTGCGCTGCAGGCGACGAGCGCCGAAACGGCGGATCCCCTCCCGCACCCGGGGGACGAGCAGCAGAAACCCTGCGGTGTCGGTGAGGAAGCCGGGGGTGATCAGTAGCACGCCGGCCACGAGGATCATGGCGCCGTGCGCCAGCTCAGCGGTGGGGAAGCCGCCCGTGGCGAGCGAACGCTGCACGCTGGCCAGTTGACCCCGCCCCTGACGGGACACCAACGCCGAGCCGAGCGCGGCGGTGAAGATCACGAGCCCAATGGTCGGGACGATCCCGATCCGGCTCGCCGCAACGACGAGCAGCACCATCTCGGCAAGCGGGAAAACGGCGATCAACACGAAGACTGCAAGCGGGAGCCGCATCGCCACAACGATACCGGCCGGCCGAGAGCAGGTCCCCGAGCGCTCTAACCTCGGTCGCACCATGGAGCGCACCCGCCTCCCCTCGGTCGACGCCCTGGCCAGGGCCCTGGCGCAGGAGCCGGTCGCGGCCCTGCTCCCTCAGACACTGCTGGTCGACGTGGCGCGAAGCGCCGTTGCCACCGCACGCCGCGGTGAGGGTGACAGCGAAGGCGATGCGGCGGTCTCCCTGGCCCGCCGCGGTCTGGCCGCACTCGTCGCCAGACGCCCGACCCGCATCATCAACGCAACAGGGGTGCTGCTCCACACCAACCTCGGGAGAGCCCCGCTCCACGCCGAGGCGGCCACAGCCGCCGGCGCCGTCGCCACCGGGTACGCCAACGTCGAGCTCGACGTTGCCACCGGACGGCGGGGGGGACGCCACGTCTACGTCGGACGGTTGGCCGCCGCCCTGACCGGCGCCGAGGCGGCGATCGTCGTCAACAACAACGCCGCCGCCCTGGTGTTGGCGCTGGCGGCGCTCGCCGCCCCCGGCGGCGTCGCCGTGTCTCGCGGCGAGCTGATCGAGATCGGTGGGTCGTTCCGGCTCCCCGAGCTGATGGCCGCCTCGGGGAGCCGTCTCGTCGAGGTGGGCACCACCAACCGGACCCGCGCCGCCGACTACGAGCGGGCCTTCCCCCAGGTGTCAGCCGTGCTCAAGGTGCACCCATCGAACTACAGGGTCGAGGGCTTTTCCGAGGAGGTGGGCTATCGGGAGCTGGCCACACTGGCCGCCACGGCCGGTCTGCCCTTCATCGCCGACGTCGGCAGCGGGCTGCTCGACGCCAGAACCCCTTGGCTCTCCGCCGCCCCGCCCTCTTGGCTCTCCGCAGAGCCTGGGGTCAGGCAGACGCTCGAGGCCGGCGCCGGTCTTGTCCTCTTCAGCGGCGACAAGCTGCTCGGTGGTCCTCAGGCCGGGGTGGCGGTTGGTCGGGCCCAGCTGGTCGAAGCGATGGCGACCCATCCGTTGATGCGGGCGATGCGGCTCGACGGCCCGACGCTCGCCGCTCTCACCACGACGTTCGAGCTCTACGGGAACGGCCGGGGTGGCGAGATCCCCTTCTGGCGGATGGCCACGCTCACCGCAGCCGACCTCGATCAACGCCTCGAGACGATCAGGGACGCCTCGGGTGTCGCAGCCGAGGTCGTCCCGGGTGCCTCGATACCCGGCGCCGGCTCCGTGCCTGGCGAGGCGATCCCGACACCGGTGCTCGCCATCGCCGATCACCCAGACGCCAGATGGGTGCGACTGCTCGCCGCGGCAACTCCGATCCTGGCGCACCGCCACGACGACAGGCTCCTCGTCGATCTGCGCACAGTCGACCCCGCCGACGACGCCGCCGTCGCCGCGGCGCTCGCTTGAGATGCCGATCGTCGCCACTGCCGGGCACGTCGATCACGGCAAGTCGACCCTGGTCCAGGCGCTCACCGGGCGCGACCCCGACCGGTGGGCCGAGGAGAAGCGGCGCGGGCTCACCATCGACCTCGGTTTCGCCTGGACAACGCTCGGGGCGCACCAGGCGGGGTTTGTCGACGTGCCGGGCCACGAGCGGTTCATCAAGAACATGCTCGCCGGTGTCGGTGCCGTCGACGTGGCCCTGTTCGTTGTGGCCGCCGACGAGGGGTGGATGCCGCAGACCGAGGAGCATCTCGCCATCCTCGACGGCTTGGGTATCGCCACCGGCGTCATCGCCCTGACCCGCGCCGATCTGGTCGAACCTGACCTGGCCGAGCTGGCTGCCGCCGAGGTCGCCGAGCGCACCGCGGGCACAACGCTTGCGCAATGGCCGGTGATCCCGGTGTCCGCCGTCAGCGGCGCAGGGATGGAGCGGCTGCGTATCGCATTGACAACCGCCCTCGACCGCACGGGACCGCCCGCCGACATCGGGCGACCTCGGATGTGGATCGACCGCGCCTTTCTTGTCGCCGGGTCGGGGCTCGTCGTCACCGGGACGCTCACCGACGGGTCGCTGCACCGCGGCGACACGGTCACGCTGTGGCCGCAGGGAAACGCCGCAAGGGTCCGCACCATTCAGAGCCACGAGACCGAGAGCGAGTCTGTGGCCCCCGGCTCGAGGGCCGCCCTCAACCTGGTGGGGCTGGAGCGCCAGGACGTGCCGAGGGGGACCATGCTCGGCCGCGGCGTCTTCCGCACGACCCGGCGGCTGCTGGCCACGCTGCGACCTGTGCGTAGCTGGCCGGGTGCGGTTGCTGACCGTGGCGCCTACCACCTCCACGCCGGTACCGGTCACTGGCCGGTTGCTGTGCGCCTGCTGGAGGCGAAGAAACTCGAGACCGAGGGCGCCGCCCTTGTCCAGATCGACACGCCGCTGTCGCTGCGCACCGGCGACCGGTTCATCGTGCGCGAGGTGGGACGGCGGGTGGTCGTCGCCGGCGGCACGGTCCTCGACCCGGTGCCGGGTCCGGTGACCGCCGCCAGACGCAGCATCACGACGCTCACCACCGCCATGGCCAAGGGCCGCAACGCCGCCGCCGCCGCACTGGTCGAGGTGCGCGGCATGACGACGGCCGCCGCCATCGACGCCGACACCGGGGGCGGCGAGGCGCCAGGCGCCATCGTCGCAGGCGACGTGCTGGTGGCGCCCGCCGCAGCAGCCGAAGCGGTGGGGAGGATGCGGGCACTGGTCGGTGACTTCCACACCGCCAACCCGAAGCGGCCGGGGATGCCGATGGCCACCCTGGCGTCGGCGACCCGGATCGATCAGGGCGTGGTGGAGGCGTTGGTGCGCCATTCGGGGAGCGGGCTGGTGATCGAGCAGTCGACGGTGCGCAGCACCGGCTTCGGCGTCGAGTGGGACGAGGCAGAGACAGCGATGTGGACTGCGGCGCAGGCGACGCTGCGCAGCTCGGGTCTGGCCGTGCCGCGCACCTCGGCGCTCGGGCTCGACGCGGAGTTGCTCCACGCCGTGGTGCGCCGCGGCGAGCTGGTCGTCATTGGCGACGACCTCGCCTATCTCCCAGAGCAGCTCGCCGAGGTCACCACCCGCATCCAGGCGCTCGGCGAGGCGTTCACGGTCGCCGACTTCCGCGATGCATTGAGCCTGACACGCCGCCAGGCGGTGCCGCTGCTCGAGTGGCTCGACACCAACGGGTGGACGTCGCGCCGCGGCGACGTCCGCAGCGTCAGACGGCGGCTGCGGTCTGCAGCTGACGACGCTCCGCCTCGGTAAAGCCGCCCCATATGCCGTACGGTTCGCGGATCTCCATCGCATAGTCCAGGCATTGGACCCGGACCGGGCAGATCCGGCATATCGACTTGGCCCTGTCCTCGCGGCGCTCTCTCTCCTCCTTCCGCTCCTGTGCGCTCGGGGGGAAGAAGAGGTGGGAGTGGTTGCCACGGCACAGGGCAACCGGCTGCCAGGTACGGTCAAGGGACAGCGTCATCGGGGGGGACCTCCAGACCCAAAGTGCCTCTCAGCAGCGGGGAAGCTACATCGCCGCAGAGCGGCCCACAAGAGAAATCGTGGGTTCCGGTGCTAGCTAGTCGCGAACGCCATCGGGCCGGGCGCCGAAGGGCACCACCTCCAGCATGATTCCCGTCACCTCCATGACCTCGACGGCGTCACCTGGGGCGATCCCGGCCGCCCGGTGGCTGCGTGCCCGCCACCTGGCACCATCGACATCGACGATGCCAAACGGGTCAAAACTCGTCTCCGCCGTGCCCCGCCGCCCCACGAGATGCTCGCGGCCGATGGTGCGGGTGGAGAAGCGCGACCGGGCGACCGTGGTGAGCGCCACCATGTAGAAGGCGGCGACAGCGATGACGGTGAGAACCACCGCCCACCACTGCGGGCCGAACTGGGGGGCGGCGTCTGTGATGGTGAGCCCGCCGCCAATGAGCAGCACGGTGCCGGCAACACCACGCCACGAGATCACGGTGTTCTGGAAATCGATGGTGTAGAGCAGCATCCCGGCCACCAGCGCCGCAAGCGCCGTCCAACGGACAGGGAGGCTGGCCATCCCAAACCCGGCCAGGAACAGGCATACGACAGCGACGGTGGCGGTGATGCCGACACCGGCGGCATAGAACTCGAATACGGCGATGGCCAGCCCGATGAGCAGGAAGAACACCGTCGCCTCGGGGCGTATCGCCAGCCGCAGGAACCGGGTGAACAGATCGGGCTTGAGGAACCGCACGTCAACGGAGGCGACCACGATCTCGGTGCCGTCCTCCGCGGTGGCAGGCTCTGTGGTGTCGAGCACCACCGGCCCGGAGGCGGTCGGCAGCTGGCGGCTTTCGAGCGCGGCGATGAACTGCCCGATCGTCGGTACCACCTCGTCGACGATGCCAGGGATGGGAGCCGCCACCTCGACGGCGCCGCCCACCACGCGCTCGTCGACACCCGCCGCCGCCTGCGTGGCGAACCCCTGGCCGGCGATCCGCTCGCCGAGGTGACCCACCTTCGCTCCAGGGGCGGCGCCACGGTATGCGGTCCTGGTCACGATCTCGGCGACACCCCCGTACGCCTCTGCCCCAGAAGGGCCAACCCACGCCGTGATCGGCCGCTCGGCCGCGGCGATGGCGTCGAGCAGGGCGGTGGGGTCGCCGGAGGCGATCCCCGGGTTGGCGATCTGCAGCACCACCACCTGCCCCGGCTCGTTCTCGACGACGTCGGTGAGGAAGTCGAGCGCCCGTTGCTCGAGCGGACCGCGGACGTCGGCGACGACGACGGCGTCTGCTGCGCCCTCGGCGGCGAGCCCAGGGGCGACCCCGGCGAGCACGAAGCCAACGGCGAGCAGGAGACGAAGGGCACGACCCATGAGACCTGCGATGTTACGGCTCGGTACCCCCTGGCAGGAATCCTGCGCCATGTCGCCCCAAGAGAGCCACCGCTATCCTCGCCGTCATGAGCCGCATCCTTCTCGTCGCCGACGTCGCATGGGTCCGCAACGAGGTGCACGCCACGCTCACCGCACCAGACTTCGAGGTGGTGGATCTCGACGACCCGACCGCCGCTGCCGCCACTGCCGTTGGCGAAGACTTCGATGCCGTGGTCGTCGACCTCCAGGTGGGGTCGATGGGCGGCATGGCAGTCACCCGCCACGTTCTCGAGGTGATCGGGCTACAGGGCCACGACCCGGTCCCGGTTGTGATGCTGCTCGACCGGGCCGCAGACGCCTTTCTCGCCAAGAGGGCGGGTGCCGCCGCCTGGCTGACCAAGCCGTTCGACGCCCACCAGATCCGCACGGCGCTCGACAACGCCCTCCGACCCGCCCCCGCTGTCACCAAGGAGACGTGACCAGCCGGAGGCCGGGACATGCGTGGTCGCCGGTGGAGCTCGCCATTGCAGTCGTCGAGACGGACCCGTCGGTTCTACGAGATCCGACAGGATCCAGGCTGAGCGACCCCTCGAGGTGAGTACACTCCCATGACTCGGGACGTGGCGCAGCTTGGTAGCGCGCATCGTTCGGGACGATGAGGTCGCCGGTTCGAATCCGGCCGTCCCGACCAGACCTCACCAGCACCGCCAGCGGCGCTGTCAGTTGCGCAGCTGGTTGTCGGCTTCGATCGACCGCTCCAGCGCCTCGAGCTCGCGCAGCACTCTGCGGTTGGTGCTCCCCCGCAGGATCGGCCCGAGGAGCACGACGGCTATGCGGGTCGAGACGCTGTCAGGGCCCGCCTCGATGATGCTGGTGACCTTGGTGCCGGTCGGGGCGGGCGAGAGCTCCATCCTGCCCTCGAAGCCAAAAGGCCCCCGCTCGGTCTGGAAGGCGATCACATGCGGCGGGTCGTACTCGGTGATGATCACCTGGAGCTCGTATGGTCGCCACCCCCCGGTGTACTCGAGCACGAAGTGGGCCCCTTTGGCCATTGCCGGCGACAGCATGCGGGCGCTGTGCACGCCGGTGACCCACAGCGACATCCGTGAGACGTCCGACACAAAGGCGAACACGTCCTCGATGGTGTGGTTGATCTCTACGCTGGCACTGGCTTTCACGGCGGTGGCCCCTCTTCGACGCCCTTGCGAATCGTCACGCATTCTACGAAGGGCCGTCCGCTGCCGCAGCGATCCCCGTACCTCTGCTGGGGAGTCAGGCGATGAGCAGCTCGGCGAGCTGGACTGCGTTGAGGGCGGCGCCCTTGCGCAGGTTGTCGCCAACGGTCCACAGGCTGATGCCGCCCTCCTCGCCGATCGTGGCCCGCACCCGCCCGATCAGCACCTCGTCACGACCGGCGGAGTCGAGCGGGGTCGGCACCTTGTCGTCCCCCCACAGCTGCGCCCCTGGGGCGTGTGCCAGCACACGGTGCGCCTCCTCGACCGTCACCGGTCTGGCGAAGAACATGGTGGCGGCGATGCCATGGCCCACCATCACCGGCACCCTGACGCACGTGGGCTCGACGGCGATCTCGTCGTCGTTGAGGATCTTGCGGGTCTCGTTGACCAGCTTCCACTCCTCGTCCGTGTAGCCCGCCTCGGTGAAGGTGCCCGCCTGGGGGAGAACGTTGTAGCCGATGGGTCTGGCGTAGAGAGAGCCACCCGGGTCTGACCAGCCACCGGACACCAGGAGGTCGCGGTCCTTGCCGAGGATGTCGAGCTCGTTGCTGAGAACGTCCATCCCTGTCTGGCCCGAGCCGGAAACCGACTGGTACGAGGTGGCGGTGATGCGGCGGATGTGGGCCGCCGCATGCAGCGGCCCTGCCGCCATCATCAGCACCATCGTGCTGCAGTTGGGGTTGGAGACGATGCCCTGATGCCCTGCGATGGCGTCGTCGTTGACCTCGGCCACCACGAGCGGCACTGCCGGGTCCATGCGAAACGCCGAGGAGTTGTCGACGACGACGGCGCCGGCGGCGGCGAACCGGGGGGCATGGTTGCGGGAGCGGGCGGCGCCTGCGGAGAACAATGCGACGTCGATGCCGGCCGGATCTGCGCTTTCGAGGTCCTCGACCGTCACGTCGCCCCACATGGTGGGGACCACTCGGCCCGCCGAGCGGGCGCTTGCCATCAGCCGCAGCCCCGCGACCGGGAAGTCGCGCTCCTCGAGGACGGCCAGCATCGTCGTGCCGACGGCGCCGGTGGCGCCGACGACGGCGACGTGCGGTCGATCGATGCTCATTGCGCCGCTTCCTTGGTCGGATCACCAAGCGCAAACCCGTCGTGGAGGCTGCGCACGGCCGCGTCCACGTCGCGGCCGCGCACCACGCAGGATATGCGGATCGGAGACGTAGAGATCATCTCGATGTTGATGGCGTGGTCCGCCAGGATGCGGAACATCCGCCCGGCGATGCCAAGCTCGGTCTTCATCCCCGCTCCGACGAGCGAGACCTTGGCGATCTCGGTGTCGACGTCCACTCCGCCGGCTCGCATACCGGCGGCGACCACCTCTGTGACCGTGCGGGCCATCTCCGCCTGCGACTTCGCAACGGTGAAGCTGATGTCTGTGGTACCGGCGGTCGAGACGTTCTGGACGATCATGTCGACGTTGACCCCTGCCTCCGCCAGCGGCTCGAACACCCTGGCGGCGACACCCGGCTGGTCGGGTACGCCGTGGATCGTGACCTTGGCGTCGTTGGTCTCGTAGGCGACACCACGCACGATCGGCTCTTCCATAGTCGTCTCCTTAACCCAGGTGCCCTCCCGCTCGTGGAACGAGGATCGGACGTGGATCGGTATCTGGTACCTGCGGCCGAACTCCACCGAGCGCGCCATCAACACCCCGGTCCCGGCGCCGGCAAGCTCGAGCATCTCGGCAAAGCTGATCTCGGGGAGCATGGTGGCATCGGGGATGAGGCGGGGATCGGCGGTGAACACCCCGTCGACGTCTGTGTAGATCTCGCACACGTCTGCGCCGAGCGCCGCCGCCAGCGCCACCGCCGTTGCATCCGAGCCACCGCGACCGAGCGTTGTGATGTCGCGCGAGTCGGGGCTGAACCCCTGGAAGCCGGCGACGATCACGATGCGGCCGTGGTCCAGCCCGTCACGGACCCTGTCGGCGCGGATCCCGATGATCTCGGCCTGACCGTGGTTCGCGGTGGTGAGGATGCCCGCCTGGGAGCCGGTGAGGCTGAGGGCCGGCACCCCGAGGTCTTGGATCGCCATCGCCAGCAGCGCCATCGAGATCCGCTCGCCGGCGGTGAGCAGCATGTCCATCTCGCGGGGGTAGCTGTTGTCGCTGACCTCGCCGGCGAGGTCGACCAGCTCGTCGGTCGACTGGCCCATCGCCGAGACAACGGCCGCCACCTGGTTCCCGGCGTTGTGGGTTGCAACGATGCGCTGCGCCACGTGGCGGATGCGGTTGGCGTCGCCGACAGACGTGCCGCCGAACTTCTGGACGATGAGGGCCATGACGGCGGCGAGTGTACCGGGGCAGGGTCATCGGTCAGAGCCGGCCCGGATGGATCCTCGGCTGCAAATGACGGCCGGACCTCGCCGGAGATGGTCGCGGTGTGGGCAACTTGTCGCTTCTCGAGAAGCGCCTGGCACCGCTCGGGGTCGTGTCCCGTGGTGTGGTGTGATGGGTGTGGCCCTCAGCGTTCCCGCCGGCTTATGCGGCGGGGAGTCGGTGCTGGTTGGCGGTGGTCACCTGCTTGGGTTGGTCATCTTGGTCGCCGGTGTCGATGAGCGCCATGGATCCTTCGGAGACGTAGCGGCGGTCACCGACGGCCCATTCGTCGTGTTGGTCCGACAGGACGGCGCCGACGAGGGTTCGCCCGGCCAGGGGGAGGAGGCAGTTGGCCGGCTCGGTGGCAAACTCGGCGACCGGCTCGCCCTCGCCTGCGCCCGGGTCGAACCACACCGTCCGGCCGTCGGTGAGCGCCCAGACGCCCTGTTAGGTGCCCACGATGTGGTCCACGGCGCGCCTAGCCGGCACCCGTGGCAGGTCGAGCCCGACGGCATGGATGCCGTCACTCGTCCCGGCGAGCACCTGCGGAGCGGTCACGTCTGCGAGCCTACGCCGGGGATGTCCGAGGTGAGACGGCTCGGACGGGCTCCGGTTCCGGCGTCCCGGTCGACGTCAGCCACCTCTCGATGTAGGACGACCGCACTCTCCTCCGCCGGAAACGCGAAAACGATCTGTTCGCGAACCGCCTCTGGTCGGTGTATTAGATGGGTGCGTGAGGCGCAGCCTTACACCGAGGGGAGGATAATCGTGAGACGCTTGTCGATCGTGATTGTCTTTGGGGTCTTCGTATCGCTGGCCGTGGTACCGGCAGCGCAGGCGGTGCCCGGCGATACGCCGTTCACCGGCACCTGGGTCGGTCGGGATCCCGCTCCGCCGGACGGCGACGGCAGTGCGTTGCTGCTCATCGTCGGCTCGGGCCCACGACCGGCGATCACCTTCAACGACGACTTCGGCACCGTATGTGTCAACGAGGGCTCCCCGGTTACCGAGTTCACCTCGCTCCTCAAGGGTCAGGTCCGAGACGATGCGATGAGAGGCAGGTTCGTTGCCGCGAGCTGCGGGCCCGTCGAGCTCGACTTCCTCGTCGGACTCAGGCAGCTCTGGAGCTACCGCGACAACGGTACTTCAGACCCTGCGGACGACACCCTGTGGGACGGCTCCGTTCTCTGGTCCCGCGGGTGACGGACACGTCGGCCGAGTAGGACCTGGTTGACAAGGTCGCATCGGTGAGTCCGAAGCGGCCGTCCGGGCCGTACCGAGCGCTGGTGCACTCACAGGTCACGACGCTCGGCGGTCGTTGAGCAGCCGCGGAAGGCCGCTCGAAGGCTCTTGATGATCCTGTACTGCGGTCAGGGACCGAGGGTGGCGGCGGGGATGACGACGATGCCGTCGGGTCGGGTGTAGCCGTATCCGGTTGCGGTGATGACGGCGAGCGCCGCCGGTCCGCCGACCTTGGTCGTGTCGACCTTGCGGGCGAAGGTGAGCAGGTTGGCGGCGGCCTTGTCGATGTCGGCTTGGCCGAGCTTTACCTCGAACGCCGCCCAGCGTCCGTCGCCGGCGGTGACGACCGCGTCGATCTCCAGATCGTCCGAGTCCCGGTAGTGCTGCACGGTGCCGTCCACGACGGCGGCGAACACTCGCAGGTCACGCACGACAAGCGCTTCGAACAGGTACCCGAAGTAGTTCAGGTCGGCGAGCATCTGATGCGGTCCGGTGCGCAGCGCGGCAACAGCAACCGACGGATCGCAGAACTGCACCCGTGGCGAGGTGCGCAACCGGGCCCGCGAACGCAGATGCGACGACCATGCCTCCAACGGGTCGAGCACCATCAGACGCTCCAGAGGTGCCAGGTAGTCGTAGACCGTCGAGCGCGCGATATCAGAGTCGTCGGTGCTGGCGTCCTGTGCGATGCGGGTGACGACGTAGTCCATCCCGATGTTGCGGGCGAGCGACTGCAGGACCCGCAGCGCCAGCCGGGGATGCCGCCGGGCCGGGTCGATGGTGGGCAGGTCCACCCCGGTGATCGTGGTCACGTAGTCGATGTTCGCCCGCGCCGCAGCGGTGACCGTTCTCGTCAGGTTCCGCGGCCAACCACCACGAGCGACCAGTTCGGCGTAGCGGCGCACGGTCACGTCGGTTGGTTTGGCGGTCGGCCGGTGGCCGTCGATCAGCGCCGCCAACGACATCTCACCGGTCGAGTCGCCCGATTCGAACAGGCTCATCGGTCGCATCGTCAGACGGGCGAAGCGACCGGCGCCGCTGTGGCGGCGGGTGTCGTCGGGCGGCGTGGCGGAACCGGTGAGGATGTACAGCCCGGTGCCTTGGCGGCGGTCCACCTCGGAGCGGACGTGGTTCCACACGCGTGTGGCGTCGAGCTGCCACTCGTCGACGAGCTGGGGTGGGTCACCGGACAGCACCAGGGTCGGGTCCACACCGAGCGCCGCGCGTGCCCGGTCGTCAGTGTCGAGGTAGACGCGGCTGGCGGCCTGCTGTTCGGCGGTGAACGTCTTCCCGCACGCCTTCGGGCCTTCGATCAGCACCGCTCCCGCGGACGTGAGCCGGTCGGCCAGCAAGGCGTCGATGACACGGGGACGGTACACAGTCACTCCACCAGACTACACATTGCGGTCTCATCGGGCTACACATTGCGGTCCGTTGGGATGCAGGTCGCGGCCACTCTGGGCTACAGATTGCGCTTGAGTACCCGGAGCGGGTCGTCAGCGTCTGGTTGCGTTTGTGTCGTTTGCGAATGAAGCTTGTCGCATGGGTGCGTCCAAAGTCGAGGTGGTCGTTCTGGGGGATCCTGATCGTGTCGTCGTCGCGTCGATCGCCTCTGAGCAGTCGTCGGTGAGCGTTCGGGTGGGTGACGAGACGGTTCTGTCCGCGCGTCATTGAGGCACGAGGCATGCGCCGACCATCTGGCGGTGTTGACACCGAACCTGGATAGCATCCCGGCTCATGCCGATCCGGTCCCGCACCCCGTATCTGACCGCCCTGCTCGCCTTTGCCCTCGGGGCCGCCGGCTGTGGCGGTGACGCCGCACCGGCAACGACCACAGCCTCCACGCCAACGGGGCCGACCACAACGGTTACCGAGATCCCGCTTGCGGTGAGCCGTCCGCCGGTCGACTACGAGGGGTTCAGGGCGCAACAGACGGCCTGCGGGGCGACCCAGCCACCGGCGCTCACCCCGCTCAGCTTCGCCTCCCCTGAGGATCAGGGGATAGACGCAACGACAAGACCACGGGCGACGGTGACAACGTCGTGCGGCGACATCGTCATCGAGCTCGACCCTTCGCTCGCCCCTGCGACGGTCAACTCGTTCGTCTTCCTCGCCACCGCCGGCTACTTCGACGGCAGCGCCATCCACCGCGTCGTCCCTGGATTCGTGGTGCAGGGCGGCGACCCTGAGGCGACCGGTCGGGGTGGACCCGGTTACACCGTCGCAGACGAGGTGCCGGCCACGGACTTCGTCTACGCCAGGGGCACCGTGGCGATGGCGAACGCAGGGTCCGGAACGTCCGGTTCGCAGTTCTTCGTGATGCTCGGTGACGCACAGTTCCCGCCCCAGTACCAGTTCAACGTGTTCGGACGGGTGGTGGAAGGTCTCGACACCGTCGACAGGATCGCCGCCCTTCGCCTCGCCGCCGGTCCAGACGGTGAGGTCAGCGTCCCGCTCGAGACCGTCTACATCGAGCGGATCAGCATCTCGCCGTAGCCGGAAAACGCCCCGTCCCGCCGGGTGCGGCGGCTGTATGATCTGCGGCCATGGCGACATCGAAACGGGAACGACAGCGGGCCAACCGCGTAGCCAAGCTTGCTGCCGAGCAGAAGGTGCAGCGCAAGCAGAACATCTTCCAGCGCGGCAAGCGGATCGTGGTGTGGGTGGTGGTGGGCATCGTGCTCTTCGTGCTGGCCAACCTCATCTGGGGCGGTTCGGACGAGGCGGCAGCGGCGGCGCTCACCACGCTCCTCGGTTGACGGTTGGCCGTCGACCTCCATCTCCACAGCACCGCATCCGACGGAACCGACGCACCGGCTGACGTGGTGCGGCTCGGGGCGGCCGCCGGGCTGTCGACCATCGCCCTCACCGATCACGACACGCTCGACGGCATCGCCGAGGCGCGGGCGGCCGCCGAGCGGCACGGCATCGGGTTGATCCCGGGCACGGAGCTGTCGGTCGTGTGGCCAGACGGGACGATGCACCTGCTCGTCTACCACCTCGAGCCTGGCCCCGGCCCGCTCCAGGAGAAGCTTGCTTCGCTTCGCACAGGGAGGTCTGTGCGCAACGCCGCCATCCTGGCCAGGCTCACCGAGTTGGGTGTCCCGGTGAGCGCCACCGCGGTCGCCGAGGAGGCAGGGGGTGGCGTTGTCGGCCGGCCCCACATCGCCGCGGTGCTCGTCGCCGATGGTCACGTCGCCACGATCGCAGCGGCTTTCGACCGGTATCTGGCCAGGGGACGACCCGCCTACATCGAGCGGGTCAGGCTCGAGGCGGTGGCCGCCATCGAGCTGGCGAGGGCCTCGGGGGCGGTGCCGGTGCTGGCCCACCCCCACACGATCGGCGTCGCCACCGCCGAGTACGAGACGGCGTTCCGCCACCTCGCCGCCGCAGGTCTCGCCGGGATCGAGGCCTTCTACAGCGAGTACCCCGTTGCGCTGCGTGAGCATCTCGCCGCGGTCTGCGACAGGCTTGGTCTTGTCGCCACCGGGGGATCCGACTACCACGGCCGCTACAAGCCGGACATCCACGTCGGGGTGGGACGAGGCGACCTCAGCGTGCCGGACGACGTGGTTGAGCGCATCGCCGCGGCACGTTCAGGTTGATGAAGCGGCGACCATTCCCCGCCTCACCCGCCGTTGTCGGTCGGCTCGGTCGAGATCGACCACCCCAGGGCGTCGTAGGTGTGCGACGGGAGCGGGTCGGGGATGTCGCGGGGGCGAGCTGCAAGCGCCCACGCGGTCTGGCGGGGACGGCGCAGCGGCTGTGAACGTGCCGCCGCCTCCTCGCCGAGCAGGTGGGTGATGACGGCGCCGATGGCGGCGGCCACCGCCGGGTCGGCGCCGCCCCGTATCTCATAGCGGGGCGATGTCACGGCGCCGGCTCCACGAGCTCGATGAGGGTCCCTGCCAGCTCCTTGGGGTGGACGAAGGCGATGCGGGCACCGCCCCCGCCGGGGCGCGGCGACTCGTCTACCAGCCGCACCCCCTGCTTGGCGAGATGGTCGAGCGCCGCCTCGATGTCGGGGACGGCGAACGCGATGTGGTGCAGCCCCTCCCCGCGGCGCTCCAGGAACCTACCGACCGCCGTCTCTGGGTCGAGCGGTTGGAGCAGCTGGACGAACGAGCCGCCGATCGGCAGCATCGCCTCCTCGACACCCTGCTCGACGACGACCTCCCGGTGGATCGGTGTCACCCCGTACTGGGCGCCAAACCGGGTGATCGCCTCGTCCAGATCGTGCACTGCAATGGCGACGTGATCGAGGTTGTACGGGAGCACGGCGGAAGTATGCCATCCGGTGACCAATCGCCGGGCCACGGGCGTGCGGACGGCGAATAGACTCGCACGTGTCGCACTCGAAAGGGCAGGCATGGCCAACCCGGTGATCTGCTCAATCGCACGCACCCCGATCGGGAAGTTCAACGGGGTGTTCACCCCGCTCACTGCGATGGACCTGGGGGGCGTGGCGATCGGCGGTGCACTCGAGCGCGCCGGGCTCGAACCCGCCAGGGTCGACGAGGTGCTGTTTGGGCACGTCATCCAGGCCGGGCAGGGCCAGATCACGGCCCGGCAGGCCGGGCGCAACGGGGGTGTGCCGCTGACGGTGCCGGCGACCACCATCAACAAGGTGTGCCTCTCCGGGATGACCGCCATCGCCGAGGCCAGCCGCCACATCCGTCTCGGCGAGGCCACATTCGTCGTCGCAGGTGGCATGGAGTCGATGACAAACGCCCCGTATGTCCTCCCAGGCGCCCGCCAAGGGCTGCGGCTGGGCGACGCAGTGCTCGTCGATGCGATGAACCACGACGGGCTGTGGTGCGCCTTCGACAACTGCATCATGGGGGAGTCTTCCGACCACAAGAACCGCATCCTCGGCATCGCGCGGGAGGAGCAGGATGCGTGGGCGGCGGCCAGTCACGCCAGGGCCCGGGCCGCCACCGATTCCGGGGTGTTTGCAGACGAGATCGTCCCCGTTGCGGTGCCGCAACGACGAGGCGAGCCGGTCCAGGTGACGATCGACGAGGGTATCCGCCCCACCACGGTTGAAGCGCTTGCCGGGCTGCGACCCGCCTTCGCCCCTGACGGCACGATCACCGCCGGCAACGCCTCGCAGATCTCAGACGGCGCCGCCGCCGTTGTCGTCGCCGACAGGACCGCGGCCGAGGCCGCCGGGCTGCCGGTTCTCGCCGAGATCATCGCCTACGGGCAGACGGCGGGACCGGACGCCACGCTCCACGAGCGTCCCGCCGAGGCGCTGCGCATCGCCCTCAAGCGAGCCGACCTCGACGTCTCCGATCTCGACCTGGTCGAGATCAACGAGGCGTTTGCCGCCGTGGCGCTGTGGTCGGCGGGGCTGCTCGGGCTCGGGCACGACAAGGTCAACGTCAACGGGGGCGCCGTCGCCCTCGGCCATCCCCTCGGCGCCAGCGGCGCCCGCATCACGATCTCCCTCATCAACGCGCTCCGCCACCGCGGCGGAGGCATCGGAGGCGCCGCACTGTGCGGGGGCGGCGGTCAGGGCGACGCCCTCATCGTCAAGGTCGAAGGAGCAGGCAGATGAAGCAGCGACCCGATCGCAACCTGGCGCTCGAGCTCGTCAGGGTCACCGAGATGGCGGCGATCGCCGCCGCCCGTCACCAGGGGAGGGGCGACAAGAACGCAGTGGACCAGGCCGCCGTCGATGCGATGCGCCAGATGCTGTCCACCGTCGACATGGACGGGGTGGTGGTGATCGGAGAGGGTGAGAAGGACGAGGCGCCGATGCTGTTCAACGGCGAGGTGGTGGGGAACGGCAACGCCCCCCGTGTCGACGTAGCCGTCGACCCCGTCGATGGCACCCGTCTCACCTCTCAGGGACAACCGGGTGCGCTGGCCGTGATCGCCCTCGCCGAGCGGGGCAGCATGTACGCTCCTGGCAAGCTCGTGTATATGGACAAGGTGGCCGTTGGTGAGGAGGCGGCAGGGGCGATCGACATCGAAGCCCCCGTCGCCCACAACCTGGACAGGGTGGCCAAGGCCAAGGGCAAGTCGGTCTCCGACCTCACCGCAGTCATCCTCGACCGGCCCCGCAACCATGAGTACATGCGCCAGGTGCGGATGGCGGGGGCCCGCATCGCCCTCATCGGCGACGGCGACATCTCCGGCGCCATCTCGACCGCCAAGCGCTCGAGCGGTATCGACATCCTGTTTGGGATCGGCGGCTCCCCCGAGGCGGTCACCGCAGCGTGCGCCATGGCCGCATTGCGGGGCGAGATCCAGTGCAAGGTGTGGCCGCGGGACGACGTCGAGCGGGAGTGGGCGAGCGAGCAGGGTATCGACGTCGACAAGGTGCTCACCATGCGCGACCTGGTCAACTCCGACCACACGTTTTTCGCCGCCACCGGGGTCACCTCGGGGTCCCTGCTCCAGGGGGTCGAGTTCTTCGGCGACCGTGTCGAGACCCACTCGGTGGTGATGCGCTCGAACAGCGGCACGGTGCGCTACGTCGAGGCGGTGCACCGCGCCGACCGGCTCCAGGGGGTCGACACCCTGCAGTGACCCCCGGCTAGGTCCGCTCGGTGCACCGCCGCCATGTGTGCGGGCTGTTCCCGGAGACCACATCGCTCGGCGTCATCGCCGCAGCCGTTTTCACTGTGCGGTCGTCGACGGTCGAACTCGTGGCGGAGCACACCAGCCTCCTCACCACCGGCACTCGCCCGTCCGGCAAGCCGGCAACCGATCAGAAGGCGTAGCCGCCGCAATCGCCGCTGATGATGGCGAGCACGACCAGGATGACGAAGCCAACACCGATGTAGTAGAAGACGCTCTTCGTCGGCTTCTCCGCCGTGGCCGCCTCCACCGGCTCCGCTTGGCGATCCGGCATCAAGACAGGCGAAGTCTCCGCCACGGGTTCGACGGCACCACCCCGAGCGCGAATGATGCCAAGGACATCCTCGACCTCGTCGCGGACAGAGGCGCGAACGTCCGAGTGGCTGCGGAGCCGCTCGAGGGCATCGTGAAGATCCGCCAGCTTCTTCCCGCTCGCCAAGCGCTGGTTCACCCGCAGCTTCAGCTCGGCGACGATCTCACGCTGCTCGGAGAGTTCGAGCACAGGCTTGTCGAGGGGAGCGAGCAGGTCGTCGAGATACGACGTGGGAACTCCGGGAGGCGTTGGCAGCGGGTCAGGCAGGCCGGGTGAGGATGGAAGTCCCCGCATCTGCTCGATCATCGCAAGTGCGGACCGCTTGTCGTCCGGGTCGTACCGGATCTCCTGGAGGGTGCCGAGCGCCTTGGGGACGATCACCGGACGCCGACCTGCCACCACGACCGGCACCCGCACCTTCGCCAGCCGCTCGGCGTACTCGAGCTCGGCTCGGCAAGCCTCCGAGCTGAGAAAGGCGTCGCTGAGCACGAAGAGGAACACATCGCAGCGGCGGATGCTCTGCAGGATCGTGTCCCACCACGCCTGGCCCGCCGGCACCTGCCTGTCGTACCAGACGTCGTGACCGCCACCGATGCTGAGGTCGTCGACGAGCACCCCGACTGCGGCGGCGTCCTCGTCGCGGCTGTAGCTGACGAACACCCTGCTCATCTTGCGCTTCCTCGACAGGTGTCATGCTCACCAGGTTCGAGCCTACGCGCCCTCGCGGCCAGGCGGGAGAGTGTTTGCCGGGCCGCGGCGCCGGCTAGAGCGGGCGGCGACCCGCCAGGGCGCGCCCAATCGTGATCTCGTCTGCGTAGTCGAGATCGCCGCCGACGGGCAGCCCGCTGGCGAGGCGCGACACCGTCACCCCGAGCGGCTTGAGCAGGCGGGCGATGTAGAGCGCCGTTGTGTCGCCCTCGACCGTCGGGTTGGTGGCGGCGATGACCTCGGTCACCCCCTCGGCGCCGATCCTGGCGACAAGCTCCTTCATCCGCAGCTGCTCGGGACCGATACCCTCGATCGGCGAGATGGCGCCACCGAGCACGTGGTACCGACCGGAGAACTCCTGGGTGCGCTCGATGACAGCGATGTCCTGCGCCCTCTCGACGACGCACATCACCGTCGGGTCGCGCCGCGGGTCACGACAGATCGCACATTGCTCCTCGGCGGTGACGTTGAAGCACCTCACGCACAACCGGACCTGGTCGCGCAGATCGATGATCGACTGGCCAAGCCGCACCGCATCGACCGCTTCCACGTGGAGCAGGTGGAAGGCCAGCCGTTGCGCCGTCTTGCGGCCGATTCCCGGCAGCCGGGCCAGCTCGTCGATGACTCGCTGCACGGGTGGCTCGAACATCAGCCGAGCAGACCGCCGAGTTCGAGTCCTCCGGTGACGCCGCCCATCGCCGTGTTGGCCTCCTCGGCCATCGCCGCCATCGCCTGGTTCACCGCGGCGACGACGAGATCACCGACGAGATCGGGGTCGTCAGGGTCGAGGATCGACGGGTCGAACGTGACCCGTTCGAGCTTCCCTGAGCCACGCACGACAGCCTTGACCACACCCCCGCCGGCACTGCCCTCATAGGTCTTCTCGGCCAGCTGCTGCTGTGCCCGCTGCATCTCGGCCTGCATCTTCTGCGCCTGCTGCATGAGCTGGCGCATGTCCCTCGGCATGCGTCCCATGCCGGCAAGCGTAGCGGCAGGAACCCGCTGCGCCCGGTCTCCCCAGCGGACCGGATTACTCGCTCACGACCTCGCCGCCAAGCATGTCGACGACGATCGCAGCCGGGTCCTCGGCCTCACCGGCGGGTTCGAGGTCGTCTTTGTCCGGCGAGCGCACCGGCTCCGCCAAGTTCTCGTCGGCGACAGCCCCGACGCCGGCGGCGCCGACGAACTCGAGAGAGACCGCCCCGCCGAGCAGCTCGCCGGCGATGACGTTCATCTTTGCCTGGAGATCGGTGTCCTCCTGCAGACGCTCCAGGTGGAACGGCATGTGCGCCGGCAACGCCAACTGCACCACCCCGTCAGCGGCGCCAATGGGGGTGGCGACCTTGACAAGGGCGTGCCGCACCGGGCCGGCCGCCTCCCGCACCTGCGCCACGAGCGCCGGCCACACCGTGGCGAACGTGGCCAGATCGACATCGCTCAACACCCGGTTGGCGACTGCCGCAGGCTGGGCGGCGGGCATGGCATCCGACACCGCGCCCTGGGCGGGTGTGTCGGCCGGCTCGGGTTGCACCTCGGGCGTGTCCTGCACCGGGGTCGGGCGTCTCGCCACGGCTGGGCTCTGCGTCTGAGATGCGCCGCTCGCCGCCGGGGTGGGGTTGCGCTCCATCGTGCGCAACCGGGCCTCGATCCTGTCGATGCGAGTCGCCAATGCCGCGGCGTCTGTCGCCGTCTCCGGTCGGGTGATCCGCAGCAGCGCCAGCTCGATGACCAGCCGCTCCTCCCGGCCCTGGCGGAGCTGGAGCAGCGCCTCGCCAAGCGTGTCGACGGTCCGCAGCACCTCGGAAGACGGGATAGTGGCCGCATGTCGGCGCCAGGTGGCAATGACATCGACCGACTCGTCTACCACCTCCTCCAGGTTCGGGGCGTACTGGGCGAGGAAGATGCCGCGGAAGAACTCGACGGCCTCGGCGGCAAACCGCCGGAGATCGGCGCCGCGTGAGGCCATCTCGGCCACCAGCCCGAGGGCGGCGGCGGCATCGCCGCTTGTCACCGCATCCGCCAGCCGGCCGAACGCATCGCGATCGGCAAGCCCAAGGGCGCGGATGATCACATCGGGACGCACCTTCCCGTTGCCGAGCGCCGCCACCTGCTCGAGAAGGCTCATGGCGTCGCGCACCGAACCATCGGCGTGCCCGGCGATCATGGCGCGCGAGGCTTCGTCGACATCGAAACCCTCGCGAGCGGCGATGTCCCCGAGGTGGTCGATGAGCCGCTCCGAGGCCACAGGGTGGAAGTCGAACCTCTGGCTGCGGCTCCGGATCGTATCGAGCAGCTTGTACGGCTCGGTGGTGGCGAGCACGAAGATGACGTGCTCGGGGGGCTCCTCGAGCGTCTTGAGCAGGGCGTTGCCGGCCGCCCGTGACAGCATGTGCGCCTCGTCGAGGATGTAGATGCGATGCGCCCCGGCGGCGGCGGCGACGGTGCCCACGTTGACCCGGATCTCGCGAACGTCCTCGACCTTGTTGTGCGAGGCGGCGTCGAGCTCGATCACGTCGAGCGAGTTGCCCTCCGCGATCCCGAGGCACGAGGCGCATGTGCCGTCCGGTTCCCCATCGGCGCCACGGTTGGTGCAGTTGAGCGACTTGGCCAGCAGCCGCGCCGTCGTGGTCTTGCCGGTGCCGCGGGGCCCGGCGAACAAGTAGGCATGGGCGATCCTCCCGTCGACCACCTCACGGGCGAGGGTGTGCGTGATGTGGTCCTGGCCGATGACCTCTGCGAACCGCTGGGGCCGGTACTTCCGGTAGAGCGCCTGATACTCCATCGCCGTCGATGGTAGCGACCACCCCTGTCAGGAAACCGGGCGCCCCGGCCGGCTCGGCGCCACCGCCGACGGTGTAGCGTCCCGGCGGCGTCTGGTGCTGGTGCGGAACGGCGAAGGGAGCGGGCGGCTCCGATGGGACCATTGCTGGTGGCGTTTGCGCTTGCCGGGGTGTTGGTCGGCGGTGTTGACGAGCTCCCACCGGGGGGGACCTTCACAGACGACAACGGCTCGGTCCATGAGTCGAGCATCGAGGCCCTCGTCGCCGAAGGCATCACCGCCGGCTGCAACCCGCCGCTCGCCACCCACTACTGCCCAGACGATGCGGTCAGCCGCGGGCAGATGGCGGCGTTCCTGCGGCGCGCCACCACCCTCCCCATCGCCCTCGAGGACTACTTCGTTGACGACACCGGGAGCATCTTCGAGGCCGACATCAACGCCATCCGCCTCGACGGCATCACGCTCGGTTGCAACCCACCGATCAACGACGCCTACTGCCCGGACCGCTCCATCTCCCGCGCCGAGTTGGCCACGATGCTGGTGCGGGCGTTCGACTACACCCCTTCGACCGACGACCCGTTCGCCGACGACGATGGCTCCATCCACGAGGGTGCGATCAACGCCATCGCCGCCGCTGGGGTGACGTTCGGGTGCAACCCGCCGTCCAACGACCTCTTCTGCCCAAACCAGGCGGTGTCGCGAGAGCAGATGGCGTCGTTCCTGGTGCGCGCCCTCGACCTCGACCCGATAGTGCCGCCACCGCAACTCCCCGAGCCTGGCGCCGAGTCGTGCATCGTGGCCGCAGACGCCCCCACCGGGACGCTCGGCATTGTGACGGGTGAGACCGAGATCGTCGGGCCAGGGACGGTGTGGGACGTGCGCTTCGAGATCGAGGTCGATCTCGGTGTCGACGGTCCGTGTTTCGCCGCCGAGGCGCTGCGCATCCTCAACGACCCTCGGGGATGGGGGGCGGACGGCGACCACACCTTCCGTCAGGTCGACGGCGACAGCTACGACATCCGGCTCATCCTGGCGTCGCCGGACAAGACAGATGCGCTCTGCTACCCGGTGCCGACGGGCGGCATCTACTCGTGCCGCAACGGCAACCTCGTCGTCCTCAACTTCTGGCGGTGGGAGGACGGTGCCGACCCCTTCGACGGCGACACGACAACCTATCGGCAATACCTGGTGAACCACGAGGTCGGCCATCGTCTTGGCCACGACCACGCCGGCTGCCCCGGAAGCGGGCTTCCTGCACCGGTGATGATGCAGCAGACGAAGTTCACCGACCCCTGCTACCCGAACGGATGGCCGCTGTCGTCCGAGCGGTGACCCGGGACGGGTCGAGGGGAGTCTTGTCGCACCTGACACCTAGGATCGAGAGCAGGAGCTCCGAGGTCGCGCCGCCCGATGTCGATGCCAACGATCCATCTCACCCAAAACGCCCGCACGGTCGTCGAGCGCCGCTACCTGCTGCGGGATGCGGACGGACGCCCCACCGAGCAGCCCGAGGACATGTTCCGGCGCGTTGCGAGGGACATCGCCGCCGCCGAGACCGTTTGGGGTGGCTCGCCTGATGAGTGGGAACCGATCTTCGCCGAGGCGATGGGGACGCTGGCGTTCCTCCCCAACTCCCCGACGCTGATGAACGCAGGGCGCGAGCTGCAGCAGCTCGCCGCCTGCTTCGTGCTCCCCATCGAGGATTCGCTCGACTCGATCTTCGACACCCTCAAGCTGGCGGCGAAGATCCACCAGTCGGGCGGCGGCACCGGGTTCTCGTTCTCCCGCCTCCGCCCGAGAGGCGACATGGTGAAGACGACCCGAGGGGTGTCGTCCGGACCGGTGTCGTTCCTCGAGGTCTACGACTCGGCCACGGAGCACATCAAGCAGGGCTCGTTCCGTCGTGGCGCCAACATGGGGATCCTCGACGTCACCCACCCGGACATCGGCGCCTTCATCGATGCCAAGCGCCGCGGCGGCATCACCAACTTCAACCTGTCGGTTGCCGTCACGGAGGAGTGGATGCGGCGAGCCGCCGCAGGCGAGGACTACGCCTTGATCAACCCGCACACCAGCGAGGTTGTCGCACAGGTGCCGGCCGGTGCGGTGTTCGCCGCGATGGTCGACGCCGCCTGGGAGACCGGTGACCCCGGTCTTGTGTTCATCGACCGCATGAACCGTCCCCGCACCAACCCCACCCCGGTCCTCGGCCGGATCGAGGCCACCAACCCGTGTGGGGAGCAGCCGCTCCTACCGTTCGAGGCGTGTGTGCTCGGCTCCATCAACCTCGGCGCCGTTGCCGGCGACGGAGACATCGCCTGGGAGGCGCTGCGCCGTCTTGTCGGGGTCGCCGTCCGCTTCCTCGACAACGCCGTCGAGCGCAGCCGCTACCCCATCCCGGAGATCGAGCAGATCCACAAGCGGGGCAACCGCAAGATCGGGCTCGGGGTGATGGGCTGGGCCGATCTGCTGGTCCGGTGCCGCATCGCCTACGACAGCGACGAGGCGATCGAGCTCGCCGACCGGTTGATGGCGTTCGTCGCCTCCGAGGCAGACGCCGCCTCGGAGGCGCTGGCCGGTGAGCGGGGCACGTTTGGCAACTGGGAGAGCTCGGTGTACGGACCGGCCGGTGAGAACCGCCCGATGCGCAACGCCACCCGCACCACCATCGCCCCAACAGGCACCATCTCGATCATCGCCGACTGCTCGTCCGGCATCGAGCCGCTGTTTGCCCTCAGCTACCACCGCAAGGTGATGGAGGGCGCCGTGCTCACCGAGGTCAACGCCGACTTCGAAGCGGCGGCCAGGATGGCGGGGGTGTGGACCGAGGACCTGGCGGCGAGGGTGGCCGACCGGGGCGGTATCCGTGGGCTGGGCGGGGTGCCGGCCGACCTGGCCGCCCGGTTTGCCACTGCCCACGACGTCGCCGCTGAATGGCACGTGCGTCACCAGGCCGCCTTCCAGCGCCACGTCGACAACGCCGTCAGCAAGACCATCAACCTGCCGAGGAGCGCCACCCGCGACGACGTGCGCCGAATCTTCCTGCTGGCTGCGCAGCTTGGCTGCACCGGGATCACCGTGTACCGCGACGGCTCGAAGCAATGGCAGGTGCTCAACCGGGGGCGGGCGGGTGGCACCGACCTCGGCACGGTCGAGGGGTCGCCACCCGCCTTCGGTGAGGACCAGGCGTTCGCGCCCCCGCAACGGGGTCAGAGCGTGCTGGAAATCTGCCCGGTGTGCGGCTCGGCGTCATTCGAATTTGCCGAGGCCTGCGGCAAGTGCCACTCCTGTGGTCACTCGACGTGTTGAGGAGACGGCGGTGAGCCAGCCCTTCCGGCTCAGAACCCGGCAGGACGCCGAGCGGATCGAGAACGAGACGCTCGCTACGGCCGCCACCCGCTCGGCGGCAACGCGGGGGCGGGTGGTGCACGAGATCCCGGACCCGCACCGGACGGCCTTCGAGCGCGACCGCGACCGCATCCTCCACTCCAAGGCCTTCCGGCGGCTCAAGCACAAGACCCAGGTGTTCATGAACCCTGAGGGCGACCACTACGTCACCCGTCTCACCCACACGCTGCAGGTGACCCAGATCGGGCGCTCCATCGCCCGCAACCTGTCGCTCAACGAGACGCTCACCGAGGCGGTGTGTCTCGGTCACGACGTTGGCCACTCACCGTTTGGTCACACGGGTGAAGAGGCGCTGTCCGAGTTCGTCGACGGCGAGTGGAGCCACGCCGCACAGAGCGTCCGCATCTTCGCCGTGCTCGAACCACTCAACCTCACCTGGGAGGTGACCGACGCCATCGCCCGGCACCCGTGGCGGGTACCGGTTGGGCCGAGCACGGCGGAGGGCAGCGTTCTCCGTATTGCGGATCGCATCGCCTACCTCACCCACGACGTCGAGGATGCGCTGCGGGCCGGGGTGCTCCGCAGCGACGACCTGCCAGCCGATGCTCTCGCCGCATTCGGCGACCCAGGTCGGGAGTGGATCGGCACCGCCATACGCTCGGTCACGGACGAATCGCTGCGCACCGGGGTGATCTCGATGGAAACGCACCTGGCCGAGGCGATGCACGAGCTGCGGGCATTCATGTTCGAGCGGGTCTACCTGCGAGCCGCGATGGAGCCGCAGCGGAGACGGGCGAAGGAGATCGTGCGCAACCTCGTCGGCTACTTCGCCCAGCACCCAGACGAGATCCCGGACAGCTACCGCCACGTCACCGCAGACACCCGAACCCAGGTGATCGACTACGTCGCCGGGATGACCGACCGCTTCGCCATCCGCATCCACGACCGGCTGTTCCGCCCCCGCTTGTTCGATTGACGCCAAGATGGGCCGGGTGTCGAAGGTGGGTAGCATCCGGCGATGCCGCGACCCCTGGCCATCGGCGTCCAGCTCCCCGAGATCGAGCGCGAGGTGCGCTGGCCCGAGCTCCGTGAGCTGATCAGGACGATCGAGGACGTCGGGTTCGACTCCATCTGGGTCGGCGACCACCTGTTGTACCGGCTCGAGGACGGCACGACTGCAGGGCCGTGGGAGGCCTGGTCGCAGCTTGCGGCGATCGCCGCCATCACCGACCGGATCCTGCTCGGGCCGCTCGTCGCCGCCACCAGCTTCCACGCCCCCGCGATGCTGGCCAAGAAGGCGGCAACCGTCGACGAGATCTCTGGCGGCCGGCTCGTGCTCGGGCTCGGCGCCGGATGGAACGAGTTCGAGTACACCGCATTCGGGTTCCCATTCGACCACCGTGTCTCCCGGTTCGAGGAGGCCTTCACCATCATCCGCACCCTTCTCACTGAGGGTCGGATCGACTTCGCCGGCGCCCACTACCAGGTGAGGGACTGCGAGCTCCTCCCCCGGCCCCGGCCCGGGGGGCCCCCGCTCATGATCGGCTCCCTCGGCCCGCGCATGCTGGGCGCCACCCTGCCGCACGTGGCGATGTGGAACGCCTGGCACGCCTGGTTTGGCAACACCCCTGACGGCCTGCTGCCGATCCTCGCCGATGTCGACGCCGCCTGCCGGGCGGTGGCACGTGCGCCGTCCGAGGTGGTGCGCACGGTCACGGTCCTGGTCGAGGTCGGGGCCGGCTCGGGACAGGTCTATGGCAGCCCTGGCCGGACCGGCTCGGTGCCGCTCGCCGGCGACGCCACCGAGGTGGCGGCGGGTTTGCGGCGCTACGCCGACATCGGTGTCGGGCACATCCAGCTCGTGGTCGAGCCGATCACGGCCGGGGCCGTCGAGGAGCTCGGCGAGGTGCTGGCCATGCTCGATGCGTGAACCACCACCGCCGCCCGCTCAGTCCGTGAGCGAGGCGATCACGGCGAGAAGGATCATGGCGGTGACCGCCCACCCGATGGTCCACGCTAGGTAGCGCCGCCACCAGTCACCCCAGGTGCGGCTCACCACCGCCAGCCGGCTGCCGAGAAGGAACCAGAGCGGCAGACCGGTGACGATACCGAGCACCACGGTCGCCACCGGCGCCAACTTCGCCAGGGCGAAGACCCACGTAGTGGGGACAGCGAGGAGGAACAGCAGACCGGCGAACAGCGGGGTCGCCGGGTCGGTGAGCCCTGTGATGGTCCCTCGCATCGACCCGAGGGCGACCGCCACGGTGACCAGCGGCCAGGAGAGAGCGAAGAGACCGCCGCGACCGGTGGGGAGGCCGCCGCGCCGTGCAGTGAACGAGAACTGGCGAGCCACTCCCGCTGACGATAGCCCCACACCCCGGCGACCGGGGCCGCGGTACCATGCCCTTCCAACCGAGAGGAGCTGCAGGTGAACGACTTCATCGAGACGGGAGCGATCAAGGTCATCGAGGTGATCGGGGTCTCGACCGAGAGCTTCGAGGACGCCGTCGACCAGGCGGTGAGGAAGGCGGCGGAGAGCATCAGCGGGATCACCGGTGTCGAGGTGTCGTCGTGGAACGCCAGAGTCAAGGACGGCCAGGTCGTCCAGTACCGGGCGGCCTGCAAGTTGGCGTTTGCGGTCCGCTGACCACAACAGCGGTCGTGCACAGGGGGCGGGCCCGTAGGCCCGCCCCCCGGTATTGGCTACAGGGCGGGCCCGTAGACCCGCCCCCCGGTATTGGCTACAGGGCGGGCCCGTAGGCCCGCCCCCCGGTATTGGCTACAGGGTCGGGCCCGTAGACCCGCCCCCCGGTATTGGCTACAGGGCGGGCCCGTAGGCCCGCCCCCCGGTGTTGGCTACAGGGCGGGCCCGTAGACCCGCCCCCCGGTGTTGGCTACAGGGTCGGGCCCGTAGGCCCGCCCCCCGGTATTGGCTACAGGGCGGGCCCGTAGACCCGCCCCCCGGTGTGTCACGGCCCCAGGTCGTGGGGGACGAGGACCGTCGCCGTCACCAGCTGAGTCTGCCCCGACGCGCTGGTGACGTATGCGGTGATGGTGTAGGTGCGGCCCTCGAGGGCAAACCGCTCCGCACGCAGCCGAACCGTGGCCGGTCCCGTGATGACGATGTCGATCGGCACGTCGTCTGGACCGAGGCCCGCGTCCGCCTCCGAGGACACCGCGACAAGAATGTCGACGGTCAGGGGAGCCCCTCCGGAGTCGACGGCGGTCATCGTCACCGTCCGGTACTTGTGGTTCGGTGGCCACAGCAGGCTGGGGGTCGCCGTAACCACTGCCCCCACCGCATCGAGCCCGACCCCGACCACGACAGGGTCGTGGTCGCTTGCGCGGAACTCGTCGGGGGCATGGAGCGACGTGACCTGCCCGACGCTCTTGAAGTTGGTGTTGTAGTCGAGCACGCTCGGCTCGTCGGCGTTGATGTGGTACTCGGCGTTGCCGGTCACCTGTGCCACAAGGCTCGGTGAGGCCAGCGCATAGTCGAGATAACCCCATTGGCCGTCGAAGACATACGAGTAGGCATCGGTCCCGCCGTATTGCTCGACGAGGTTGGCGTACCCGCCGGCGACGAACACGTCGATCGGGCTCTCCTTGTTGTACGAGTTCATGTCACCGATGACGAGCACGTCGGGATCGCCCGCACCGGTCGGGTCGGTCGCCAGCCAGGCAACCTCGGCGTTGGCCCCTGCCGTGCGCGCTGCGTTGAAGCAGCCGGCACCATCGCCCTGGTCGAGGTCGAGCCCGGTGGCGTCTGTGCACCCCTTCGACTTCAGGTGGTTGACCACCACGGTCATCGCCTCGCCCGTGGCGACCTCCACGAAGCTCTGCGCCAGCACCGGCCGGTGCAACTCGTCGTCGAACAGCGGGTCAACTGTCGAGTCGAGGATGGCGTGAACGCCGAGCGGGGTCACCGAGCCAGGTTTGTAGATGATGCCGACCTTGATCACGTCGCTGCCGATGGTCCCGGTGGCGACGTAGTCGTATGTCCCCGCACCCGCCAGGTCGTTGAGCCCGGCGACGATGTCGGCGAGCGGCTCCACCCCCTCGGTGTTCTCCAACTCGATGAGCCCGACGATGTCGGCATCGAGCTGGGCGAGCGCCGCCAGCAGCTTGGTCCGCTGCCGGGCGAACTCGGCGGCGTCCTCGGCGCCTCGGCACTCCTGGGGGAACCCGAGAGGACCGCAGTCGAGACCGCCGTCGTCGAGGGTGAGGAAGTAGTTGAGCACGTTGAAGCTCGCCACCGTGAGCGAGCCACCGACGCTCGGCGCCGTTGCCGGCCTCGGGTTGTCGGCGCCGAATACCGGCACCCCGCCCCCAGCCACGAGCCCGGTGTCGCTCAGGTCACCCACCGGCCGCAGCCGGTAGGCGTTGCCAGAGGCGCTGTTGCCAGACCAGGTGTACGTCATCACGCCGACGATGCCGGTCACCACGTCTCCGCCCCGAAGCGTGTTGGCTGCGGTGAGCGGGGCCCCGCCCCGTCCGAACAGGATCGGGTCGGGGTTCTGGTTGTTGAGATCATCGTCGACGATGAGCCGGTTCAGGTTGTTGGCGGTCTGCACCGCATTGGCGGCGGCCCCGGGCTCCGCAACCGCCGTCGGCTGGTCGAGCCGGTCACCAGACGACACCACCACCTGGCCAAAGCGTCCGAGCTGGAAGTGCTCGGTGACGTACAGCGGCTGGGTGAACGTTGCCAGCATGCCCTCGTAGCGCTCGAAGTGGTCGGACGCCGGCACCGGCAGCGACGGCGACGCGGCGGTCACGACCTGACCAGAGCCGAGCACGGTGACGGAGCTGACCGAGCCGAGCTGGGTCTGTCCCTGGAACTCGACGGCGGTGCCGGTCACCCGCACGAGGTCGCCAAGGGCCACGCTGTCGGTGTCACCGTTGAACACGAAGATCCCTTCGGAGGTCACAGGGTCGGCATCGTTGTCCGCATCCTCCTCCTGCACGTAGAAGCCGCGCAGCTCCGGGGAGGGGCCCTCGTAGTCGCCGACAACGACACCCTCGACGGTGACGATCTGCCCGCCGCACGGGGTGACATCGCCGCTGCCCTGGACAACCGAGATGTCCACAGGGACCACCGTGCACACCGCAGGCGTCGAGCAGCCCGAGGTGTCGCCGCTGTTGGCGAGACCAGGCGTGATGCAGCGAGCGCTCAGATCGATGTTGTTCACGTTGGTGTCGACGCCGTCCGGGAAGCGGGAGATGCCGATGGCGGCGGCGGCCGCGTCATCGACGAGACCGGTCCCAGAGCCCTCGGTGTAGGGGGCGCCGCTGTCGCCCTCGTAGCTGACGGCGTCGACGAGCGATGCGGTGGCGTCACGCAACCCCACCGCGTCCGGAGCGCCGTTCTGGATGAAGTTCGTGTCTGGCGAGTCGTCGAGATCGCAGTTGGCGACAGTGGCGGCGTTGGCGCACACGACGTAGTAGTCGCCTGCGGCCAGGGTCACGGCCGGCAGCACGATGGTGTCGTACAGGACGGCGCCGCCGCCGGTGCCGTTGACCAGCTCGAGCGTCCACCCGGTGAGATCGGCCGACGTCGACCCGACGTTCATCAGCTCGACGAACTCGGCGGCGTCGGTCGACGCCTGGTCGTAGTCGACCTCGTTGATGACGACAACCGGCGGTGTCACCGAACCGGTGAAGGTCTGCCCGGTGTTGGGGCCGGCCAACGTCGCCGTCTGGGGCGCCGTCCAGGTGAAGTCACCGTACATCGCACCGGTACCGGTGAGCTGGAGCGACTGGCCGAGCGGCTCGGTCCCGGCTTCGGCGACGCCGATGTCGGTGCTGCCCGTGCCCATCGCCGGACCGTCGATGGCGGTCAACGTCCCTTCGTAGGAGAGGAACTGCACCACCGAGCTGGCGGCGTCGACGAGGGCGATGCCGTCCGGGGCGCCGTTCTGGATGCCGTTTGACGGGTAGCTGATCGACACGGTGCCGAACCCGTTCTGCTGGTCGACGATGGTCCCGGCAAGCGAGTCGGTGTCGTAGACAAGGCCGGTGGCCCCGTTGTACAACACCACGGTCCATCCGGTCAGATCGGTGCCTGCCGGCCCGGCCACCTCGATGGCCTCGCCGGCATCGGTGCCGGTGTTGTCATAGTGGATCTCGTTGATGAAGACCGTCGGTCCTGCCGCAACCGTGGCCGGCGCTGGAAGGACGACGAGCGTGCCTGCCAGAAGCGCAAGCACTGTGATGGCGCGCAACCGGCGCACACGGGAGGTGCTGTTCACCACTCCCTCTCTCTCGTCCGTGGTCCTGGTGGTGGCGATGCCGGGGGGCGATCGTCGCCAGAAAGGCAGCGGGCCGCCACCGCAGCCCCGCTGCCACGCAGCTGGACCCGTCAAAGCTACCCGTCACTACGGGTGGGTGTAGGGCCGAACGACCCGGCGTGATTGAATGCGAGCGACTCATGAGGAGGCCCGGTGCGGATCGCCGCTGCGCTCGTCCCGATCGCCCTGCTTGCCATCGCCTATGCGGTGTGGATCGTTCGTGACATCCAACGGTCGGAGGTGCGACACCTACCCAGGGCAGCGTGGATCGCCATCGCCTTGGTGAGCATCCCCTTCGGCGGGATCATCTACCTGCTGGTGGGGAAGGAGCGGATGTGATCCGGGTCCGTGGGCTGACAAAGCGGTACGGCGAGCAGACGGCGCTCGACGCCGTCGATCTCACCGTTCCTGCCGGGTCGGTGTACGGTCTCGTGGGACCCAACGGCGCCGGGAAGACCACGCTGCTCTCCATCCTCGCCGGGCTGCGCCGCCCGACAGCGGGAACCGTCGTCATCGATGTCGGTGTTGGCGCCCGGGCGGTACTGCCGGACGCCCCCCGCTTCGACAAGTGGCTCACCGCCCGTGAGGTCGTTGCGCTCTCCGCCCACCTCGGTGACGTGGGCGACCCGGAGCGGATCGACGCCGTGCTCTACCAGGCCGGTCTCGCCGAGGCGGCAGACCGCCGCGTCGGCGGCTTCTCCCGCGGGATGCTGCAGCGGCTCGGCATCGCCGCCACCCTCGTCACGGGCCCCCGGCTCGTGATCCTCGACGAGCCAGCGGCCGCCCTCGACCCGGCGGGGCGGCGCGAGGTGCTCGATGTCGTAGAGCGGATGCGGGGCTCGTCGACCGTGCTCTTCTCCAGCCACATCCTTGGCGACGTACAGGCGGTGTGCGACACGGTGGGGATCCTCGACCAGGGTCGTCTGCGGTTCGAGGGACCGGTGGCGGCGCTGCTCGGCGGCGCCACCCGCAGCGCATACCTGGTGCGGGTGCGCGATGGCGACGACGTGGTGCGGAGCAGCCTCGCCGCCCTCGACTGGGTGAGCACTGTCGAGATCCCCGCCGAGCACCTCATCCGGCTCGAGGTCACGTCCCTCGCCGCCGCCGAACGCAACCTGGTCGCCGCCCTGGCCGCCATCGGTGCGCCCGTTGTCAGCATCGAGCCTGAGCAGGTGAGTCTGGAGCAGGTCTTTCTGGAGCTGACCACATGACGCTGTGGCGGCTGGAGTGGGTGCGGCTTGTGCGCTCGCGGCGGCTGCTCGCGCTGCTCGGCGTGTACCTCTTCCTCGGGCTGCTCGGACCGGTTACCGCCCGCTACATGGGCGAGATCCTGGAGCGGTTCGGGGGAGACGTCGTGGTTGTGCTACCCGACCCGGTCCCGGCGGACGGCATCAGCCAGTTCACCGCAAACGCCCACCAGATCGGTTTGCTCGTTGGCGTGGTGGCGGCTGCCGGGGCGCTCGTCATCGACGCCATCCCCGAGATGTCGGTGTTTCTCCGCACCAGGGTCAGGTCGGTGCCTCGCCTGCTCACCCCTCGTCTGGTGGTGTCGTTCGCCGCCATCGCCACCGCCTTCCTCGTCGGAATGCTTGGCGCCTGGTACGAGACGGTGGTGCTTCTCGGTTCGGTCGACATAGGTCGGTTGATGCTGGGGACGCTGCTCACCCTCGTCTATCTCGGGTTTGTCGTCGCCCTGGTGGCGGTGCTCGCCAGCCGTCTCGCCACCGTCCTCGCCACCGTGGCAACGACGATCGTCACGCTGCTGGTACTGCCCATCGTTGGGTTGTTCGACGTCGTCGGCCGCCGGCTCCCCAGCCACCTGCTTGGGGCGACAGACGCCTTGATCCGCAACGCCGAACCACCCGCCGAGTACCTCGCCGCGGCGCTCGTCACCGTTGCGACATCGGCCGCGCTCGTCTGGCTGGCGGCGCGATGGGCGGCGCAACGGGAGCTGTGAGCGGCGCCACGCTCGCATGAGACGGCCGGCGACCCGGCGCCGCCGCCGCCGTCGACGAGTTCGGTAACCTCGTCCTACCAAGACCGGTGGCTGGCGTTGTCGCTGTGGTGCTGGTCGGCGGAGAGCCGGTTGGCCAGGGCCGATCCGGCGGAACCGCCGCCGATCACGACAAGGTCGTAGGTGGCCGAGCGCATCGGACGAGGTTGCTGCCGGCGCCTCCGGCTCAACGGTCGGCGGCTGACTGCATCGGGTTGGCGGGGGGTTGCAGCTGCTTGGCTGCCGCCTGGGTGAGCCGATCGAGGACCATCGCCATCAGCGCGATCGCAAGACCCACCTCGAACCCGTTGCCGACCTCACCCCGGGTTACCGCGTTGATCACCTCGAACCCGAGGGCCCCCCCACCGACCAGACCGGCGATGATCACCATGGCCAGCACCATCATGATCACCTGGTTGACGGCGGTCATGATGGTGGGCGCCGCCAGCGGGATCCTCACCCCCCACAAGGTCTGGCGGGGGGTGGCGCCAAAGGTTGTGGACGCCTCCAGGGTCTCGGTGGCGACCTCGCGGACTCCGAGCGCCGTGATCCGAACCCCTGGGACGAACGCATACCCGACCGAGGCGATGACACCCGGCACGATCCCGACGGTGAACCAGTTGACCACCGGGATCATGTAGACGAACGAGGGAAGCGTCTGCATCGTGTCGAGGAACGGCCCCAGGACGGCTTCGACCCTTGCGTTTCGGCCGGCCCACACCCCGAGCGGGAGAGCGAACACCAACGAGAGCGCCACCGCCGCCATCACCTGGGTGAAGGTGTCGATCGATGCCTCCCACCACCCCATCAGCCCCATCATCATCACCGAGGCAACCGTGAACGCCGCCAGCCGCCAGCCCTTCACGACCCAGGCCAGCCATCCGGCGACGAACACCAGTGCCGGCCAGGCCACGGTGTTGGTGAGGAAGTCGCGCACGGGGATGTAGACGCTTGCGACCACGAAGTCGTTGAACGGTCTGGTGAGCCACGACAGGTTGTCCCGCACCCAGATCACCAAGTCGTCTATCGGGTCGAACAACGTGGTGGAGAACACCTCGGGGAATCCCTCGGTGCCGCTGATCCTTCCGATGACGATCATCGCCACCAGCCCGGCGCCGGCGCCGAGCCGGGTGCGTATCGGGAGCCAGCGGGTGCGGTCGGTCTGGGCGATCGCCCTGGCTGCCCTGTCGAGCACCATCGCCACCGCAACGATGGCGAACCCCGCCGCCAGCCCCCGTCCGGTGGCTCGCTGGCGGAGAGCCTCGAGGATCACCTGCCCGAGCCCCCCGGCAGCGAGCAGGGCGGCGAGCACCACGATGCCGAGGGCCATCATGATGCTCTGGCTTATCCCGGTCATGATCGTCGAGAGCGCCATCGGGATCTGGACCTTGAGAAGGGTCTGCGCCCGGCTCGACCCATACATCTCGGATGCCTCGATGGCGGCGCTCGGCACCTGACGGATACCGAGCGTTGTCAACCGCACCAGCGGTGGGAGTGCGTAGACCACGGTGGCGAAGGCGCCCGCCACCGGTCCGACCCCGAAGAACAGAAGCATCGGGAGGAAGTAGATGGGGGCGGGGATCGTCTGCATGGCGTCAAGCACCGGTCGCAGCACTCGCTCGACGCCCGGCCGGTAGGCCGACCACACGCCGAGCGGGATCCCGATGATGACGCACATGATCACCGAGATCGCCATGAGGGCGAGGGTGGCCATCGTCTCCGGCCAGAGACCGACGATGCCAGGGTAGAGGGTCATCGCCGCGGCAACGCCTGCCCGTTTCCATTGGCGGGTCCTGGCCATGATGAGGGTCCCGATGGCGACCGGGAGCACGAACCACGGCAGCCAGTCGAGGAAGCCCTCCGCCGAGTCCAGGGCCCAGGTGAGCCCCTCGGTGAGTGGCTGGAAGAACCCGGTGAACAAGGCACCCGTTCGCCGATTGGCCTGCGCCCAGCCCGCCAGGTCGTCGAGAGGCTTGGAGATGAGCGTATCCCATGTGGCCGGCAAGGTCTCGGAGGCGGCAAAGACCACCTGGAGTAGCACCACCCCTGCCGCCAGCACGATCCACTTCGCACTGCGGACGGCAGCGGTCGCCACCGGGGCCGGGAGCGGTGGGGCGGCGGCGGTCATGCCAGCACCCTGGCAACGGCCGCCCGGTCGACCACCCCGACGGCGGTGCCGGTGTCGTCAACGACGGTGATAGGTTCGTCGTCGTCGAGCAGCGCCGGCACCAGCGACTCGACCGTGGCGCCTGAGGCCACGGTCCGCCGGTTGGCGCCGTCTGTGACCGGTCCCATCACGTCGAGGGCGATCAACACCTTGGCTTTCGGCACATCCTCCGTGAACTCCCTCACGTAGTCGGTGGCCGGCTTGCTGATGAGCTCCGCGGCGGTCCCCACCTGGTCGAACACCCCGTCCTTCATGATGGCGATCCTGTCGCCGAGCTTGATCGCCTCGGCGAAGTCATGGGTGATGAACACGATCGTCCGCTTCATCTCGTGCTGCAGCCGGATGAGCTCGTCCTGCATGTCGCGGCGAATGAGCGGGTCAAGCGCCGAGAACGGCTCGTCGAAGAACATGACTTCGGGATCCACCGCCAGCGCCCTGGCGAGACCGACCCGTTGCTGCATGCCACCCGAGAGTTGCTGGGGGTAGTGGTGGTCCCATCCGGAGAGCCCGACGACCTCGATCACCTCCATCGCCTTGGCGTGGCGCTCGTGCCTTGGCACGCCCTGAACCTCCAGGCCGTAGGCGACGTTGTCGATGACCCTGCGGTGCGGGAACAACCCGAAGTGCTGGAACACCATCGACAGCTTCCTGCGCCTCACCTCGCGCAGGGCGTCGTCGCTCATGGTGGTGAGGTCTTCGCCATCGAGCCGCACCGCGCCCTCTGTGACGTCGGTGAGCCGGGCCGCGCACCGGACGAGGGTCGACTTGCCCGACCCTGACAGCCCCATCACCACGAAGGTCTCGCCCTTGCCCACCTCGAATGAGACATCGCGGATACCGATCGTGCACCCGGTGGCGCCGAGGATCTCGGCTCGGCTCGACCCACCCCTCGCCAGCTCGAGAGCCTTGTCGGGCTTGTGCCCGAACACCTTCCACACACCCGAGACAGAGAGCGAGGTATCGGCGACCGCGTGCAATGGCGTCATGTCGGTAATGTACCCGGCGTGCGCTTTCGGGGTCGCCGGAAGCGACCTGAGGAGGAAGCAAATGAAGATCAGACGATGGGCGGCGCTGGTCGTGCTCGCCGTGGCCATCGCCGCCTGCGGCGGTGACGACACGACCGGCGACACGACCGGCGACACAAGCGGAGACACCGCCGCCTCGGGTGACAAACCAACCATCAACCTGGTGGTGAACGCCTGGACGGCGTCTGCTCTCAACGTGGCGATCGCCGAGCAGATCATCGAGAACGAGCTGGGGTACGAGGTCGAGGCCAAGACGGTCGACGAGAACGAGGCCATGTTCACCGGGCTTGCCGATGGCAGCCTCGATGCGGTGTTGGAGGTGTGGCCGTCTGGCCTCACCGACACGGAGACCGCCTTCATCGACGACGGCTCTGTGGCGAACATCGGTGAACTTGGTGCGATCGGCAGGATCGGCTGGTTCGTCCCGAAATATGTGATCGACGAGCACCCTGAGCTGGCGACGTGGGAGGGATACACGAGCGCCGAGGCTGGTGCGCTGTTCGCCACCGCCTCGACCGGCGACCAGGGACGGTTCCTTGGCACCGATCCCTCCTACTCGCAGTTCGATGAGCAGATCATCACCAACCTGGGTCTGCCGTTCGTGGTCGAGTACTCGGGGTCGGAGCCGTCAACGGTTGCCGAGCTCGATGCCCGAGTGGCGGCGAACGAGCCGATCCTCATGTACTGGTGGACCCCGACGGCGGCGGTCGCCAAGTACGAGCTGGTGAAGGTGGAGCTCCCCGCCTACGACGATGAGTGCGGGGCGTCCGCCGCCGCCGGTGACGGCGGGGTCGACTGCGACTACCCAGAGGACGTGCTCCAGAAGTTCGCATCGGCCTCCCTCGAGGAGAGGGCGCCAGATGTGTGGACCTTCCTGCAGAACTTCACGATCACGACCGAGGATCAGCTCTCGATGCTGCCCGCCGCCGAGATCGACCAGACCCCGGTTGCGGATGTCGCCGCAGAGTGGATCGCCGCCAACGAGGACATCTGGCGCGCCTGGCTCGGCTGAGCCGTCGCCGCTAGGAAACCGCAAACAGGGGCTCGCACCGGCGGGCCCCTGTTGTGCGTGTGTGGCGCTCGTGTGGCGGCGGGGTGGGCGCCACAGCAGGAGGTCGGTGGCGTCTCCGCCC
>Ga0114938_1000185_pt1 | contig 49714 bp, 38 predicted proteins | sample AshMeaBigSpring_FD_88675 | JGI IMG/M metagenome (GOLD analysis project Ga0114938, IMG submission 88675) | Groundwater microbial communities from Big Spring, Nevada to study Microbial Dark Matter (Phase II) - Ash Meadows Big Spring | ecosystem: Environmental > Aquatic > Deep subsurface >...
CTACCGGTTTTGTGGATCAGCCGCGGGGCGCTAGCCCGCGGTCTTTCGCGGATGAACCGCGGGCTAGCGCCCGGCGGCTGATGAGTGATTTCGGTAACTTATTGTTGAACAGCGCCTTAGCGAGATGACGATTGTCGGAGTCTGGCCGTCGCGTCTCTTGTTTTATGCCGGCCACCTGGAAGCCATGCCCGCGTGGCGCTATGTGCTCTACGTCTCAGCCCCGTTTGTCGCGCTCTCCCTGCTTCCGCTGGCGGTTGCCAAATGTGTGCCGAGCACGGCGCTGCTGTGCGCCGCGGTTTCCGTCCCCAATGCCTTGTGCTGCGGCGGCGACCTGGTGATCATTGCGTGCATCATTGCGCAGGTGCCGCTTCGAGCATCGGTGCAGAATCAGGGTTGGTCCACCTGGTGGAAGGCCGCGGCCTGAGTCTCCGCCGGCCAGCGGAGGGACGCGCCGGGAGGCCACCGGCTGGTCCGCGGCTCCCGGCGGACACACCCACTTGCAGTCGAGAGGCTCGCGCGACGGCCCTTCTTCTTGCAAGCGACAATCGGCTCGTTCTGATGGCTGCCCACGGCCGGCGGAGCACCGGCCTGAGGGGGCCCGCGACCGTGGCAGGCAAGATCGTCCAGGCGGCGCGTCGGCGCGCGAGCGGCGTCGGCCCGGCATGGTCGTCGGGCGCGGACCTGATCGTCGGGCGGCATCAGCCGCCGCTGCGAATCGTGCAGGCGTAGAGCGTAATCACGGCGCCGGCCGAGAGGAGACTCCACGGCGCCCATTCGGGCGGCTCGATGGCCCGCTCTTCGGCCACCGGGAGCATGTTGTACGGGCTGTAGGGGTCGAGCGGTTCGGTGGCGGTGGATCCGGCCAGAAGTGCCCGCTCGACAACCAGGCACTGAGCGCCCAGGATGCACAGGGTGATGCCGACCGCCAACACCAGGGCTCGCCACATGGCTGCTGCATCCTTCTGGAGTAACGGAACCGTTGGGGGCGGGGCGACACCGTTCTGGCCGGCCGCGCCGGGGACCTTGCCGCGAGGTCCCCAACACACACCGCGGGGGAGGCGGCGGTGCCGAACTGCGGCGCGCACCATCGCACCGCCCTGGAACGTTTATCGACGTGTCGCGGTACCTAGTGTTCTGTCCATTTCAAATGTTCGGGTTCGGCAAATCAGCCGGAGGGCGCTAGCCCCCGGTTTTTCCCGGATGAACCGCGGGCCAGCGCCCCGCGGCTGATCCGCAGGTTCAACTTGGACGATGCACTCGTGGAGTCGCACGCCGCCACGGCACGCTCGGCCGCCGCGGGCGGCGCCGATCCTGACGATTTTTCAGGGCCTGGGCCGCGCAGTGGGTGGCTTTGCCGAATTTCGTGTCGACGGGCGAGATGCAGAGGTGCCGTTCACGGGGTGGACGCCAGATATACTGCCCCCCAAGGGGTCAGGCACATTTTTCGGCGGCAGCGTCCCACGACGCCGCGTGATCTTCCCCGCCGAAAAATGAGCCAGGCCCCGGCCTGTGAGCGGTTACATACAGAGAACTTGGACCGTGGTTCCAACCGGGCTGGAAGCCAATTCCACACGATTCCTGGCGGTCCCTGAAGAAGGGGCCCTCCGCGCAACCCCGGACCGTCAGCCCGGCGGCAGGCGGGCAGCCGGAGTCATCGGCGGGCAGGCGCGAAGCCCGTCTTCTCCGCCTCGGCCATTCGCTCCCGACGAGCGCAGGGGGCGCGGGTCGGTCGGTCTCCGCGGCCGGACGGCGAGCGGGCCCGGCTCGGGCGGCGTCGCGCTCGTCTTGGTGCTCGTCGTGGCCTGCGCCGTCTGGCCAGCGCGGGCCGACGAGTCGCCGTCCCGCGGGCCGGACCCGCCGCTGGAAACCACCTCCCAGCGGCGGTCGGACGCGCCGCCGAGGCCGTCCCGCCAGCAGGCCCTCGAGCGGCTGGGGCAGGCGGGCCTGACGCGGTTGGGTCAGGGCACGGTGTGGATCAATGCCAACGAGCTGAGGTTGCGGCGGCTGCTGGATGCGCTGCCGGCCAACCGGGACAGGATTCTCGCGCTACAGTCTCAGCTGGAACAACAGGCGGCAGGCAACTCCCAGCGCTGGGCCGCGCTGCTGGCGGCCAGGCGGGAGCTGCGCAACGAGGGCGGAAGACTGCCCGCGACGGAGCGGCGACGGATCGAGGGGCTGGTCGACTCGCTGCTCAAGCAGGCCGTCGCCCCAGAGCAACTTGGGGCTCGGCCCGAAATCCGTGCCCAGGTCATCCAGCTGATCAACCTCCGCCACGAAACGCTGCTGGCCGTGCGGTGGACTCGCGACCTGGTCCCCGAGCTGCCGCGACCGTATTCCGCCCTGGAGCAGGAGCACGAGGTGGCCGAGGCGCTGGCACGATTGGGTCCCACACACCGGCTGGGGCCGATCGGGGGCTATGCCGACCAGCTTCCCCGACTGAACGTCTTCGAGCGGCTGGTGCTGACCGATTGGACGCCCGTCTACCGCGAGGCCGGACAGCTGCGGCTGGGTGCCATCCTGGACGGCCGCCTGCCCGTGACGTTCACCTGGCACGAGGGCAGCGAACCGATGCTGATCACGGCCAACATGGCCCAGGCCCTGGGGTTGGACGCCTTGGTCGGCGGAGCACCCCGCAAGCTGGCGGTCGCTCCCGGCCGAGAGTACGAATTGCGGCCCGTGCGGCTCCGCTCGCTCGAGACGGGCAGCTGTCGGGTGGCTGGACCGTTCGCCCTGGTGCTGCCCCCCGAGGCGGAAGACCTGGGCGCCCGGGTGGGTCCGGCGGCCTTTCTCGGGTGGGTGCTGAACCTGCAAGCGGAGCAGCTGAAGCTGTCGTTCCAGCCCACCCCCTGAAGCCGGCCCCCGCCGGGCGGTTTCTGCCAATAGGCATCGGAATGGAGCCTGGCGGCCGACGGCCAGCCACGCCATGCCCACACGACCGATACGCCTGCGGCGGCTGTGCCGGTCGTCCGGGTTGGCGAAGATCAGTAAACTTGGATGCTGTCCCCGGCCGATTTGAGACACTATCCGCCGTGCCGGACTCGCCCGCGGCGGGGCCCTTTTTTGGCTGGTTGTTCAGCGAAAAGTCGACCCATATAATCCCGCAGAGGATGGTAATGCGCGTTCTGATGGGCTGGGTCAGGAGCGGCTGACGTTGTCCGAGAAACCAAAAATCCTGTTGGTAGGTATTCCGACTCCCCAGGACGCCGCGCTCGTCGACCATCTCCGGCAGACGAACGAGGTCGTCCAGGTCAGCAGTCCGATCCGCGCGCTGGCTCGGCTGACGCACGAGCCATTCGACGCGATTCACGTCGTCTCGGCCCACTTCACCGAGGGGCTGCGGCTCGGGCGCCTGCTGCAGAACGAGCATATCCTCGAAGGGATGCCGGACGGAGTTGCCCTGCTGGATGCCGACAACACGATCGCCTGGGCCAACGATCGGCTCCACCAGTGGTGCCGCGAAGAAAACCTGTCCGGCAAGAATTTCTACTCGTCGTTCGGCAGTCCCGAGATTCTCGGTCCCGACTTCTGTCCCTTCCATACGGCCTTGGCGACCGGCGAAGCCAGCAACTCCACGCTGCGGACCGCCGAGAATCATTTTTTCCAGGTGCATGCGGCGCCGCTCCAGGAAACGGACGCCCCGGTGCAGCACCTGATCGTGACGGTGCGGGACGTCACGCGCGAGATGCTGCAGCAACAGAAGCTGGCGGCGATCCACCGGGCCGGCGTCGATCTGGCCGATTTGACGACCGAAGAAGTCTTCAACATGGCGGTAGCCGACCGCATCGAGTTGCTCAAATCGAATATCCTGCATTACACGAAGGAGCTGCTGAATTTCGATGTCGTCGAGGTTCGCCTGCTGACCCAGAAGACGGGCGAACTAGCGCCGTTGCTGTCCGAGGGAATTGAAGAGGAGGCTGCTCGGCGACCCCTGTTCGCCCGCGCCAAGGGCAATGGCGTGACCGGCTTCGTGGCCGCCACGGGCAAGAGTTACTTGTGCGAGGACACGCAGGAAGACCCGCTCTACATCGAGGGCTGTAAGGGGGCCCGCAGTTCGCTCACGGTCCCGCTGATCCAGCACGACCAGGTGATCGGCACCTTCAACGTGGAGAGCCCTGAACCGCGGGCCTTTTCCGAGAGCGACCTGCAGTTCCTGGAAATCTTTTGCCGCGACGTCGCCGCGGCCCTCAACACGCTGGAGCTGCTGGTCGCCCAGCAGGCCAACACGGCCCAGGCCAGCGTCGAGGCGATCCACCGCGAGGTGGCCCTGCCGGTCGACGAGATCCTGAACGACGCGGTCAACATCATGGAGCGGTACATCGGGCACGAGCCCGGTGTCGTGGAACGGTTGCAGCGGATCCTGCGGAACGCCCGGGATATCAAGCAGCTGATCCACCTGGTGGGTCAGAAGATGGCCCTGGCCGAGGCCGTGCCGGCGTCCGCCCAGGTGGAGGTGCACCCGGTGCTGCAGCGGCGGCGGGTGCTGGTGGCCGATGCCGATGAGAGCGTGCGCAGCGCCGCCCACAACCTGCTGGAACGGTTCGGCTGTGTCGTGGAAACCGCCCACGAGGGCGGCGAGGCGACGTTCATGGTCCGCAACAGCGGGCCGGAGGGCGGCTACGACGCGATCATCGCCGACATCCACCTGCCGGATATGACCGGGTATGAGCTGCTGCTGAAACTGCAGTCGATCATGGACACGGTGCCGATGATCCTCATGACCGGCTTCGGATATGACCCGGAACACTCCATCGTCAAGGCCCGCCAGGCGGGACTGACGGCCAACGCGATCCTCTACAAGCCGTTCCGGCTGGATCAACTGCTCGAGACCGTGGAACGGATCATCGAGACGCACCGCGAGGTGGCCAAGGCCTGACGGCCATCGTTCCCGGGGTGAGGCCGGATCGACCCTCGCCCGCCAGTCCCCGCCCGCCGATCTCGCACGGACCGAAATCAACGACCCGCTCCCCCGGAACCACGACACACAGAGGACCAGGCTGTGACCGTTTATCCCGGATGATTCATCAACCTGACGAGTCAAGTTGCAAGGTGAAGCAGAGAAACAGGTTGTGGCTATCTTCCCAAAAACACGGCGCACATCAGCCGGCACGCGCTTGCGTGCGGTTCTCCCCAATTCGGGCCTGTACGGATTTTTGTGTCAATGGCTCTGCCGAAGGGGACAGTCCCATTTTTCTGGCATCCATGCCACAAAAATCGGGACAGTCCCCCCAATTCGACCAAAACCGGACGCTAGCGCGCTTGCGGCTCATGAATAATCCGGGTTATCGCCCGACGCCTTCCACCCGCCTGCGCGGCGCCCCGCTCAGCCCTGGGTCCTGATCGGCGGCGAACGACAGCCTGCCCCGCGCGACGCCCCCACCCGCCACCATGCCGCTGTTCCTTCCAACGCTGCTTGCCCTCGCACTGGTCGGGCACTTCGCCTTCTGGTTTGCGGTCATTAACCGGCTGCACGCCACGGCCTTGCCTTACCGGTTTCTCAAGTTGTGCGACGCGGCCTGGTACGTCATCGTCCTGGGGCTGCCCGCGGCCCTGGGCTGGTCGTGGTGGCAGGCGGTCCGCGCCGCCGTGCCCTGGCCCGGCCCCGGACAGATCTGGCCGCTCGCGACGTATCTCGGCCTCTGCGGGCCGGCCACCCTGGTCGTCACGGCGCGCTGGGGCTGGCGAACCTTCGTCGAGCGAACCACTCCGCTCTTGATCGCCAACCACACGCAGCGGGTGAACATTCGCGAGCGGCTCGGCCGTCAGCCCGCCGCAACCCTGCTCACCCGCCTGCTCGCCACGATTCCCGGCAACCAGATCTTCGACCTGCACATCCATGACAAGCAGCTCCGCCTTCCGCGGCTGCCGTCCGCTCTGTCGGGGATCACGATCGCGCATCTGTCCGACCTGCACCTGACGGGCCAGTTGGCACCGGAATTCTTTCAGGAGGTGGTGCGGCTCACCAACCAGCTGGATGCGGACCTGATCGCGATCACCGGCGACATTGTCGACAAGGCGCGCTGCCTGGACTGGATTCCCGACACCTTGGGCCCGCTCCGGGCGCGACAAGGCGTCTACTTCGTGCTGGGCAACCACGACACCCGCGTGCCCGATCCGCGCCGGCTGCGACGTGCCCTGGCGGCGGCGGGCATGATCGACCTGGGCGGCCACTGCCGGCGCATCGAAGTGCGAGGTTTGCCGGTGATCCTCGCCGGAAACGAACTTCCCTGGTTCGGACCCGCGGCCGATCTCGGCGACTGTCCCGGCGATGTGCCGGCCGACCCGCGGCCGCTGCGGATCGTACTATCCCATTCGCCCGACCAGATCGACTGGGCCCGGGCCCACGACGTTGACCTGCTGCTCTGCGGGCACACCCATGGCGGACAGATCCGACTGCCGCTCATCGGGCCGCTCGTCAGCCCCAGCCGGTTCGGCGTCGACTTTGCCGGCGGGACCTTCCACCGACCTCCAACGCTGATGCACGTCAGCCGCGGTGTCTCTGGGACGCGCCAATTTCGCTGGAACTGCCCGCCCGAGTTGACACGCCTGACGCTCGTGTCCGATTAGCGGGGCCGGCCGCTCTCGGCCGGCCGGCCGCGGCCAGCATTCGCGCTGGCAGCCGGTGTTCCCCGACTCTCCCGGTCGCGGCCTTTTGCCCCAATCGCCCGCGCCTGCTCTGTTTCTTGCTTTTGCCTCTCCCCCCAACTATGATCATCACCTGGGGCTGGTCGCGATCTTGCCCCGAGTTTGCTGGTCATTTTTCTCGCCAAAACCACGCTCCCGCGTGCATCTTTTTGGTGTTGCGCGGGGGCGTCCCGGATACGGCGCGGCGTTGAGCCGGTGTGCGGCTCGGACAGCTTGAGGGTCAACAACGATGTTCTGGTCTCGGTTCCGGTGCCTTTGCGTATTTCCCGTGGCAATCGCCTTGTTGGGGATTGCGTCCCGATCGGTCCACGGTCAGTCGGGCGTGATCGTAGATGCCGAGGGGGTGCTGCGAATCCGGACCGTGGCGGATGCTACCGGTCAGTTGGCGCGACGCCGCCAGGCCGAGGCGCGGGCCGTGCTCGAGGCTGATCTGGCTCGGCCCAGCCCCCTGCGCAAGGTGGCGCTGAACCGCTTGGAGCAGGCGCTGGGCGAACGTCTCGCGGCCGGTGCTGGTCCGACCGACGAGATGCGCTACCTGGCCGGACTGACGCGCATCCAATACGTCTTCTTCTACCCCGAGACCAACGACCTGGTGATTGCCGGACCGGCCGAGGGCTACATGCTGGACCTGACGGGGCGGCCCATCGGGCTGGCATCGGGCCGTTCCATTCTGGAACTCCAGGATCTCGTGGTGGCCCTGCGGGCCTTTGGCCCAGACGGGCGCCGCACCCAGGTGATCCGCGTCTCGATTGACCCGACCCAGGAGGGACTCGCGCGGATGCAGCAGTTCCTGCAACAGGTTGGAGGACGGGCGTTGCCGGCCGACACATCACGCTTGGTCCAAGGACTGCGCGAGAGCCTGGGGCTGCAGCAGGTGCGGATCAACGGCGTCTCGCCGCAAACGCACTTTGCCCAGGTGCTGGTGGAAGCCGACTATCGGATGAAGCTGATCGGGATCGGGCTGGAACGGCCTCCCGTGAAGATTGTCAGCTACGTGGAGCGGGCCAACCCCTCGGCCGTGGCCCGCAACGCGCTGCAGCGGTGGTACTTCGTTCCCAACTACGAATCCGTACGCGTCAGCGACAATGGCCTGGCGATGGAGCTGGTGGGGGAAGGCGTCCAGCTGGTGGGAGCGGACGAACTGGTCCGGGCGGACGGGACGCGCGTGGCCACGGGACAGGACGATCGGGCCAGTAAGGCCTTCGTGGACAGTTTTACGCAGCGGTACCCCGAACTGGCCCGCCACTCGCCCGTGTACGCCCAGCTGCGCAACCTGATCGACATGGCGATCGTGGCGGCGTTCATCCAGCAGCAGGACTACTACAGCCGGTCCGGCTGGGCGTTGGGCGTGCTGGGCGACGAGCAGGCGGTATCGGTCGAGACCTACGAGGTGCCGCGGCAGGTGGAGACCGCCGTGAACGCCCTCTGGAAAGGCCGTACGCTCATGACACCGATCGGCGGCGGAGTTCACATCCAGGCGGCGCAGGCCCTCTCGGCCGGAAATCTGCTGCCGGACGAGGGAGGCAAGGTCCAGCAATTGCACCAGAGTGTCGATGTTCGCCAACTCGGCGACGGGCGCTGGTGGTGGGACTGAGACGCTGACCGGCCAGCACGGCGCGGGAAGAGAAGAAGTTCGGGCCGAAACAGCCGTGCGTGATCCTGCGAGATCCGGGACGAGCTGACCAGCGTTGCACGGCATCGGGAGGGCGAGGCTCCTGCCGAGCCGGCGCGGGCAGCGGGTTCTCGGCTCGGAAGGAGCCTCGCCCTCCCGGAATCACGCAAGGGGATGAAACCGGAAAACTCGCGGGACGACTCTTCCCGGCCGCAGCGTTGCTCCCACCGGCCAGTCCCTCGTCCCCCGGCCGGTGCGGGTTTACTGGCGTACGACATGTGCCCCGCGGGCCGGTCGGCTGGAGAAGCTGTCGGCGCGGATCCCCGTGCGGGATTCGTAGTCTGCCGCGAGGGCCGCGGCAATCGCGTCGGCTGGCCGGGCCTGCACGAGACTGACCGTACAGCCGCCGAACCCGCCGCCGGTCATCCGCGAACCACAGACGCCGCCCGCGGGTCCGATGTCGCGGGCCGGTTGCACCAGGAGATCCAGCTCGTGACAGCTGACCTCGAAATCCTCGCGCAAGGACGCGTGGCTGGCGTACATCAGCTGGCCGACGTGTGACCATTCGCCGCGTCTGAGCGCGGGCAAGGCCCGGCCGACCCTCCCAGGGGCACGTCTACCACCCTGCCGCGTGAGGTGCCAGGGGGGGACAGCCGGGTACTCGTGTGCCGACCAGGTGGGCGACGGCGGCCAACCGGGGTCGAGTGACGCCAAGAGGTCAGCTCGATCTTCTCGGCCGGCGCGGACGCGCAACCCGGGGATTTCTGTTCGACGACGGCCAACGGACCCCTGACCCGTCTCCCGCGGGCACCCGTGGTGGACCATCCTTGTCCGCGACGCTAAGATCGTGTCCCGCGTGGTGCGAATCAATGACTGAGGCCGGTCAAAACTCGCCTTGAATCGACTTGCATGATCGTGGGCGATTCAGGAGGCTGGCCCCTGGTTCGACGTCGGCGGCGCCGGCACCAGCCTGGCCGAACCGCCCAGAACGGTGCCTGAGCCGGCCAACATCCGCACGGACTTTCCCAGGTCGGGTGAGTCCCATTCGCCGGAGACGTCACCGGCCTGGAGGTTGATGAGCGATGGACTTCGTAATCATCGAGGTGGACGATGGGCTGACGGTCGTCGAGCTTCCGGCCGGCGCCGATCCGGAGGCGGTCGCCACGGACCACGGGGGGGTGCTGGTCGATGCGGGCCCCTACCGCTCGTACGAGGATGCCTGCGATGCCCTCGCGGACCTGGAAGACGAGGAAGAGGATCAGGAACTGGCGTGAAGTCCGCATCGGTCCCCCAGTTTGCGGCTGGGGATGCGGCGCACGTGCGCGATCTGATATGTCGTGGACCCCCAGCGCGGCCCTCTTGTCTGCCGTCCATCTTTCTTGCCCCCTTGCCCAGTCAGGACATGAACCGATGCAAGCCGCCGAACTGAACCGTTACAAGCAGCGCCTGCTCGAGATCCGCAGTCGCACGCGGGGGGAACTCAACCGGATCATCGACGTCGTGCTGGACGATGCCGACGCCCTGGGGGAACACGATCGCACCAAGAGCGAGGCGGTGGACAAGGAGTTGGCCCTGGAGCACACGGAAGAGTCGATCCGGTCCGCCGTGAATGCCGCCCTGAAGCGGATTGAAGCGGGTACCTACGGGCGCTGCGAGGGCTGTGGCCAGCCGATCGCCAAGGCCCGTCTGGATGCCCTGCCCTTCGCGGCGTTTTGCATCGACTGTGAGCGAGCACACGAGGCGTCACGCTGAGCACTCCCGCCAGCCGCGGGTGTGCCCTGATGCCGGGCAGGAGATCGAGCCAGATGATCGTAGTGAACACGGAGACGATTCCAGGCTACCGCATCGTCCAGGCCCTGGGCCTGGTGCAAGGCAATGTCGTGCGCGCCAAGCACGTGGGGCGCGACATCGCCGCGAGCCTGAAGAACCTGGTGGGTGGCGAGCTCAAGGGCTACACCGAGCTGTTGACCGAGTCGCGTCGCTCGGCGATGGAACGGATGGTGGCTCAGGCCCAGGAACTGGGCGCCGACGCCGTGGTCAACGTCCGATTCAGTACCAGTGCCATCACGCAGGGCGCAGCCGAGCTGTACGTGTACGGAACAGCCGTGCGCGTGACGCAGGGAGCGTGAGACGTGCTTCGGCCCCCACCGCGTCGCGGTAGATCGCTGGCCCGTCCCCGCCAGAGGCCTCCGGATGGCGGATCGCGGGGGATCGCACCCGGGTCGAGGTCTGGTCCCTTCATCGGCCGACCAACTCCCCCGGGTCCCGTCGCGCTGACCGAATGACCCGTTGCAATCGTCACTGAGCGGGGTACTGCCGCATGAGCGAATTGATCGGCCTGCTGTGCGGATTGCTGCTGCTGGCCGTCACGCTGGTGACCGGCCACCTCGCGGCTCGTGCGCACGAGGACAACATGCGGCGACGGCTGCCGGCTGTGGCGCACATGCGCTGCACCGATCTGGCCGCGATGCCCGACGCCGTGGCCGGCCCCTCGCCGCCGCAGCTGATCACCAGCGAGGTCTGTCTCGGCCTGGATCATTTCCGCGGCGTGCTGGGCCAACTGAAGAGTCTGGTGGGGGGCGAGGTCCGGAGTTATCAGCGCGTGCTGGATCGAGCCCGGCGCGAGGTGACGCTGCGGCTGCTGGAACAGGCGCAGCAGCAGGGTTTCAACGCCCTCGCCAATCTGCGGATCGACTTTGTCGACGTCAGCGGTACGGCGCTCACTCGCCGCAAGGCGAGCATGGTCAGCGTGCTGGCCACCGCCACCGCGTATCATGCCGCCAATCCGTAGCCGGCCGACGCGCGGGCGGCGACTTGGCGACCGCCAAGCGCGCCGCCGCCGGGCGATCCGGGACGCCGGTCTCGACGTCCGCCGCGTGAAGCCCGCGCACCGGGAATAGCGGCAACATGAACCCGGCCCATCACGTGGACGGCAGCCCCGCCCGGGGTGTGGACCGCGCCCGAATTCTCTACACTACACGATCAGCCGATCCCGAAATGGGAGCTGGCCTTGATTGGCGGAGGGTCGCTCGGCTCCCTTGGGGGTCTGGCCGCTCAAGCACCTTGCCCGAGCCTGGCAGCCGGACAGCACGGGCGGCCACGATTCGGCCGGCTGGTACCGGGACGGCAAAGTCCGTGCATGGCGGAACGTGCTGGGCCGCCGGCAGGGTGGGAAAACAATCGCGTCCCCCTTCCGCCGGAGCCCCTTCCGCCGGGGCACAGTTTGCGCCCGGCCGGGGAGCAGCGTGCGATTGGAGAGGCCGCCCAGTGCATCGTCCAAGTTGAATTCTCGGATCAGCCGCCGGGCACTAGCCCGCGGTTCCTCCGGGACAAACCGGGGGCTAGCGCCCCCCGGCGAATTTGCCGAACGCGAATTTGCGGAACCCGAACTCTTGAAAGGGACAGAACACCAGTCAGAGTCGCATCCGCGGGAGAAAGGAGTGCTGTGTCATGCTCAAGGCAAGACAAGGAAAAGAGATTGTCGTGCGTGCCAACAACGAGATTGGCGCCCTGGCCGACCTGTCGAAAATCCTGGCGGAGAAGGGCGTCAACGTGCTGGCGATGAGCTGCTGGGTGGAGGAGGACGAGGCGGTGATCCGCCTGGTGACGGACGATATCCTCCGCTCGGTCGACGCCTTGAAGGCGGGCGGGTACGATCCGCAGGAAAAGAGCGTGGTGCTGGTCGAGGCCCCGCACCGGCCGGGAATCCTCCGTCACTTGACCGACGTGTTGTCGCGGGAGCAGATCGACCTGACGCACCTCTTCGGCAGTGCGACCATCAACCAGGACGTCTTCCTGGTGGTGCTCAACTCGACCCAGAACGAGCGGGCCATCGTGCTGTTGAATGATTGAATGATTGCGTGACTGAATGATTGCGTGATTGCGTGATTGGGCGCGTTGGCGTGGTAACCGGGTGATTCCAGGGGGCAAACGCCGAACCAGGGCGAAAACGGTTACGGGCGCGGCGCAGCCTTTCGGCCGACACCACGACCAGATACCGGTCTCGGAACGGATACGTGGCGTGGCGTGGATCGGCCGGAACTCGGATTCACCCTCGACCCGGCGAACCGTAATGGCGCCCGCCGAAGCGTGCGCGGGTGTGCCCGGGTACCTCCGACCTGAGAGCATCGGAAACCATGAATCGACGAGAGAGTGTGGCTGTTGTGTGGAGCCTTTGCGGACTGGCGGTGGTCCAGTCATGGGGAGTCGTGGTGGCCGAGGAGCCTGCCCCGCTCCCCCAGGCCTTCGTGGACGGAACCGGCGAGGGCTGGCGGCCGCTGGGGGAAAGTGACTTCGTGAATGTCAACTGCGCCCCGGAGACCTGGAGCTGGCAGGACGGCGTGGCCCACTGCACGGGCCGCCCGACCGGCGTGATCCGCTCCGTGAAGCGGTTCCAGAACTTCGAACTCGTCGCCCAGTGGCGGCACTTGAAGCCGGGGGGCAACTCCGGCATCTTCGTCTGGGCCAGCGAATCGTCGCTCGGCGCGATCAAGCCCGGCCAACTGCCCCACGGCATCGAGGTGCAGGTGCTGGACCTGGCCTACACCGAGCAGTACGAGAAGCAGTACCAGAAGAAGGCGGACTGGTTCACCTGCCACGGCGACGTGTTCCCCGTCGGACCGTACAAAATGAAACCCTTTCCCCCAGTGGCCCCCAACGGGCAGCGGAGCTTCCCCTCGAAGAGCCTGACGCGCCCGTCGCCGGAGTGGAACCACTACTACGTGCGCTCGATCAACGGCGAGGTCCGGTTGTGGGTGAACGGCGAGGAGGTTTCGGGCGGTACGGGTATCGAGCCGCGGGAGGGTTACCTGGCGTTGGAATCCGAGGGGTCGCCCGTGGAGTTTCGCGACCTGCGGCTGCGGGAACTGCCCTGAGCGCCGCCGTCCACATCGCCCGCCCACGATCGCGACTCCTGCGTAAAAGAAAATCGCCGCCCGGCAACTGCTTGCCGGGCGGCGCTGTTCACGCGACGCAGATGTCTGCCTAGCGACGATCCAAGTCACGCATCGCATCGTAGGCCCGATCCAGGCCGTGCCGCAAGGTCCACGCGGTGTCGATCGGGCAGTGGCTCTGCTCAGCGGTCTGCAAGGCCGAGGTCAGGTTCTGGAGAGCCTGGGGCGGCATCGCTTGCCCCTGGCTGACCAGCGTCCGCATGGTGGTGGCATAGGTCTCCGCACAGGCGGCATGGTGGCCGCGGTTGAACTGTCGCACGCCACGCGCCACGGCCTGCTCGATCATCTTGCGGGCCTCCGCCGCGCCGACCTTCTTCGGCTCGGCCGGCAGCAGCACGCGGTCGATCACATGGATCACGCCGTTGGAGGCGTCGATGTCAACTTGCTTCAGGTTCGCCTGGTTGACCTTCGCCTGCCCTCCTGCCGCCGTGATCTCGAGCATCCCGCCCTGCAAGGTCTCGACCGATTTCGCGGCGAGGGCCTGATCGGAGTAGACGCGCTCCGGCACTACGTGGAACTTCAAGAGCGTGGCCAGCGTCGCCTTGTTCTCCGGCTTGAGCAGCGATTCCAGCGTGCCCTGGGGCAGGGCCGCGAACGCGTCGTCGGTCGGGGCGAACACGGTAAGCGGACCATCACCCGAGAGGGCCTCGACCAGCCCCGCGGCCTTCGCAGCGGCCAGCAATGTCCCGAACTTGCCCGTCTGAGCGGCCACGGCCGGGATATTATCGCTGGCGGGAAGGATCACGCGGTCAATCACGTGAATGATGCCATTGGCACATTCGATGTCCGTCTTGACCACCCCTGCGTTGTCCACCGTCACGCCGCCATCCGCGACGCGAATGTCGACGCGTTGGCCGTTCAACGTCGGGGCGGTGCTCAGCGTTACCACCTTGCTGGCGGGAACCTTCCCCGGTACCACGTGATAGGTCAGGATGCTCACCAACTGGGCCTTGTTCTCCGGCTTCAGCAGCGTCTCCAGCGTGCCTGCCGGCAGCTTCGCAAACGCCTCGTCCGTCGGGGCGAGGACCGTGAACGGGCCCTGGCCCTTCAGGGCGTTGACCAGATCGGCCGCCCCGAGCGCGGCGGCGAGCGTCTTGAAATTGCCCGCTCCGACCGCCGTATCGACAATGTCCGCAGCGCGAACCGGGCTGCTGACGGCCACGAGCAGAGCTCCCACCGTGGCCGCCGTTGCAATCTTCTTACTTGTCCGTCGCATCTCTCATCTCCTGATCGTTTGAGGTTTCTTGCCGGCACGACAGGCACCGGCCAGCCATCGGCCCCAGCGCGGGGCCACGGTCGGGAACGGTTCGGCCGAACCACGTTCAGTTCCCGCGGAGACTATAGCGCTCGACCGGGGCTCGACAAGCAAAAAAAACGTGCAAATCGTTCACGTGTTGTGGGATGGCAGTTCAGCGAAGATGCGCGGTGCAAGATCGCGGCTCGCCTGGCCCGGATTATTTATCAAACCTGACGAGTAAAGTTGCAAGGTGAAGCAGAGAAACAGGTTGTGGCTATCTTCCCAAAAACACTGCGCACATCAGCCGGCAAGCGCTAGCGTCCGGTTCTCCCCAATTCCACCAAAACCGGACGCTTGCGCGCTTGCGGCTCATGAACAATCCGTTGAAGTCGCGGGAGGGCGAGGCTCCCGCCGATCAGAAAGCCGTTTGTGCACCGGGAGTTACAGCGTCTCAGCGGGAGCTTCCCCCTCCCGCTGGGCCTTCCGCAGTGTTTCGCCCAAGACCGAGCGGCCCTATTCGCGGGGGGCCATCTCGCGGAACTTGCGGAGCCACTGGGCGATAATGGCTCCCTTCAGGTCGCCCTGCTGTTGGTACTGTTCGATCGTCCTACCCCAGTAGAAGCTGATCCAGCCGTCGGCGATCGTTCGCGACTGGTCGATAAAGGCGGCGGCTTCGTCCATGCTGCAGTGCAGAGGAAAGATCTCCTCGACCACCAGCGGCTTGCCGACATCGTAGACCTTCAAGGCCTTGAGGGCCTCGTCCACGCGGCCGGCCCGCGGGTAGAAGTGGACGCTCGTCAGATCGAGCGGACCGGCCACCTCCGGCGCGTAGAAGATGGGTCGAGCCCCCTTGAACACGTGGGCCCAGGGGATCACGCCCACCGTGATCAGGTGCTGCTCGTCCACTTCGCGGATGGCCGAGGTCAGCCGCTGGACCCAGTCCCGCGCGACGTCCAGCCGCGAGCGCTCGGCCAGATCGAGCGTGATCCGCTGGACGAAATGTTTTCCCCCCAGTTCTCCGGTGAGCCACTCGGTTTCCGGTTTGGTGCCGGGCAGGATCGGTTCGTTCATCAGGTCGTAGCAGAGCACCGCCGGGCTGTCCCGGCAGACCTGGGCGACGGCCCGCCAGAACCGGGCCTGCACCTCCCAGCGGGCAGGCTCGTCCAGCCGGTCGTACCAGGCCGGCACATCCTGCTTGTGGTAGCAGCCCAATCCGGTGATATCGAGGTACAGTCCCGTGCGCTCGGCCAGTCGGAGGAGCTTGGCAAGTTGCGCCAGGTTTCGCTCGTTGACCTGCTCCGGGGCGTCCATGAAGCGCGGCAGCTGCAGGTGAATGCGGACCGTGTTCGCCTTCAGCTGCCGGATTTCACGCAAGTCCTCCACCACCGTCGGCCAGTGCTCGTGCCAGTAATCCTCGATCAGCCGGCCGCCGGCCTCGTCGTGATCGTAATTGACGCCCCAGACGATGAACCTCGCGTCGGTATCACTCCGGACCAGGTGCCGGCCGGCCCGGCTGAGTCGAATCGACGGCAGCAAGGCTGGCCGGACCACTCTTGTCGCCGGTCGTTCGGCGTCCGGAACAGGGGCGGGCTCCGCGGACGCCGCGGTGGATGCGCGCTGGGCGGCCAGCAGCAGCACGAGCAGGACCCGTCGGGACCGCGCGCGGGGACGCGTCCAGGAGCGGACGGTGGGCATCGATGTATCCTTGACAGCCTTGCGTGGTTCCGGGACATCCGAAAACGCGAGACAACAACCATGGGGCGCTAGCCCGGATTATTCATCAGCCTAACGAGTACAGTTGCAAGGTGAAACAGTGAAACAGGTTGTGGCTATCTTCCCAAAGACACCGCGCACATCAGCCGGCACGCGCTAGCGTCCGGTTCTCCCCAATTCCACCAAAACCGGACGCAGCGCGCTTGCGGCTCATGCATGATCCGGGCTAGCCCCGACTGCGGCACCATCGGACGCCCCGCCATAGGGCTGCGTGATTCCGGGAGCGGCGAGGCCCCTGCCGAGCCGCCGCGTTAAATCTCCGGGAGGGCGAGGCCCCTGCCGAGCCGCCGCGCCCATGGCTCCGCACGCGATTCGTCCTCCTCAGATCGTCCAGCTTGAACTCGCGCATGCCCGTTCGTAGTTTGTACCAGGATCACGCGACGCCATCATGCCCGCCGCCTGGTACTGTGGCTCGCCGGACGGTGTTCGGCTGGCGAAGGATGGTCGGCGGTCGTGGGCTAAATGGCTTTGCGTGATCCTGGGAGATACGGGACGCGCCAGCCAGAGCTGCACAATCGTGGGAGGGCGAGGCTCCTGCCAGGCCGGCGCGCTGAGCCGGTTCTCGGCTCGGCGGGAACCTCGCCCTCCCAGAATCACGAAAACCTATTTAGAATCGGCTATCCACGCGATCGTCGCTTCGCGTGAGCTTGACGCTGGTTGGGGCTCCTGGCCAGCGCTGACTTCCAGGGAGGGCAGCGGACGATGGATCGGCGTCGACGACTCGTCCAGCCGGGGCTGTTGGTCCTGCTCGTCGTGCTGCTGGGATATTTTCCCTCGTCAGTCGAGGGCGTGGCGGCAGCCGAGCGGTCGCCGGCCGACATTCCCTGGCCGCTGGAGATGCTGGCGGACGCCGATCTGGCGGATGTCTTCTTTGTCGACCCGCTCCGGGGTTGGGCGGTGGGCGATCGCGGCGTGATCTGGCACACCGACGATGGCGGCCGCAGGTGGCAGCTGCAGTCGTCGGGGGTTGGCTGCCGGTTGGCATCGATCTGGTTTGCCGACGCCCAGCACGGCTGGATTGTGGGTGGTCGAGCGCACCCTTACACGCATGGTTCGACGGGGGTGGTCCTGCGGACGCGTGATGGGGGGACGAACTGGGAACGGATCGAGGGCCTGTTATTGCCGGCGCTCGACCTGGTGCGGTTTGCCGACGCCGCGCGAGGCTGGGCCGTGGGCGCGAGCAGCTCGCTCTACGGTGCGGGACTGTTCCGCACGCGCGATGGCGGTCGCAGCTGGACGCGGGTGCCGGCGGGCGAGGAGGCCCGTTGGCAATCGGCCGATTTTCGGGACCCGGACCGGGGGCTGCTGGCCGACGCGACGGGCCAGATCGCCGTTCTGGACGGCCGGCAGTTGCGACGGGCACAGCTGCCCGACGCCGCGGGACGGCCGGTGCGGCGGATCGTGAGCGGTCCGGAGGCGGCCTTTGCGGTTGGCGAGCGGGGGCTCGTCTGGCGCTCGCTGGACGGCGGCGCCGGCTGGCTGTCCGTTGCCGAGCGGATGCCGGACGGTCGGGCGGCGGCGTTTGATTGTGCCGCGCTCGCCCATCACGGTGCTCACTGCTGGGTCGCCGGAGACCCCGGCTCGCGCGTGTTCTACTCGGCGGACTACGGCACCACCTGGCAGGCGTTTGCCACGGGGCGCACCGCGCCGCTGCACGGCCTCTGTTTCGTCGATGCTCACCGCGGATGGGCCGTCGGCGCCTTGGGAACGATTCTGGCCACGAACGACGGCGGCCGGACCTGGACGTTGTGCCGCGCGGGGGGTGAACGCCTGGGGCTGCTGGGTGTCGTGGGCGATGCGGCGGAGTTGCCGCTGGAGGTCTTCGCCTCAGCATGTGGCGGTGAGGGGTTGCTGGGACGTGCGCTGGTGCTGGGCGACTCCACACCCACCGACGACATGTGGCCGCACCGGGCATCGGCGGAACGCCGTGTGCGTCAGGCGCTGGTCGACGTGGGCGCCGGCGGGGTGCAGCTGGAGAACATGTTGCCGCTGCCTGCGGCGGAACTGCACTTCCCGGCCGAGGCGCTGCTCGCCCAGTGGAATCGCGGTCACGACGGGCAGGGTCTGCGCCAAGCCGTGGAGCGGGTAGCCTGCTGCCTGCGCACCTGGCGCCCTGACGTCGTGCTGACACACCATGCCGCCAGTACCCCGCACGACGCGGTGCCAAGCGCGGTGCAGCGGGTGGTGCTGGATGCGGTCCAACTGGCCGCTGAGGCGGGTCCGCTGGAAGATCGCTGGCGAGCGGTGGGGCTGGAACCGTGGCGCGTGAAGAAGGTCGTCGGCGTCGGCGCGGTGGCGGGCGCCGCGTCGCACCTGGCGACGGCCCAGCTGGCGCTGCCGCTGGGCCGCTCGCTGGCCGAGCTGACAACCGCCTCGCGGGGATTGATCGAATCGCGGTACCGTACATCGCCGCCCGTGATCGGTCTGCACCTGCTCGGCGGCCAGCCGGGCCACGGTGACAGCCGGAGGATCTTCGGAGACATCCCGCGGCCGGAGTCGGCCGGATCGCGCCGCGAGTTGGTCGCGGCGGCGGAGGCGAACCTCCAGCAATTCCGGCAGCGAGCCCAGCAGCGGCGCAATGCCGAGGCACTGCTGGCCCGTGCCGGCGAGGCGGCCCAGGGCAGCGCCGCGTGGCTGGCGCACGTGAGCCAATTGACCCAGGGATTGGACGATACCAGCGCCGGTGACGTCATCTACCAGCTGGCCCGTCAGTTCCAGGACAGCGGCCAGGCCGAGTTGGCGGACGAGACGTTGCGCCTCCTGGTGCGTGAGCAGGCGGGCCACTGGCTGACCGGGCCGGCGCTCGTCTGGCAGCTGCAGTATCGGGCAAGCGCCGAAATGGGCTGGTGGCGTCAGCGCCGCCAGCGGGTCGTGGCTGGCCGACTTTCGTCAGCTGCTCCCGCCGCGGGGGCGGCGGCTCCCGCCGTCGACGTGCAGGCGATCTACCAGGAGCCGCTGACGCCGATCGGCCAGGCCGCCGCAGTCGATCCGCCGGCCGGACCGGCAACCGCAGGATCGGACGCCGCGGCCGCGGGTCTGCCCGGTTCGGACCCGCTGGCACTGGGCAAGCGGATCCAGACGCAGTGGCCGGGGCTGTTTGCCGAGCCCGAAATCCGCTTTCCGTGGGCTGCCGCGCATCGCTCTCGCCAGCAACCGCGTGTGGCGCAGAGCATTTACCAGAACATCGCGGCGGCGCATCCGGCAGCCGCTTGGCGCGCCTGCGCCCGCGGCGAGATCTGGCTGGCCGAACCACAGGGTCCTCCGCCTCGACCGGTGGCGCGCTGCCCGCGCGTGGCCCAGCGTCCCTACCTCGACGGGCGGCTGGACGACGACGTCTGGACCATGGCCGAGCCGGTGGCGGTGACGAGTGTCGACGGTCAGCAGCCGTCCGCGGCCGGGCAGGTCCGGCTGGCGCACGACGAACAGTTCCTGTACATCGCGGTGCGCTCGGCCAAGGTTAGCGGGGTCCGTTACGGGCCGGGTAACGGTCCGCGCCAGCGCGACGCTGACTTGTCGCGGCAGGATCGCGTCGAAGTGCTGCTGGACACGGACCGCGATTATGCCACCTGGTGGCGGTTGACGCTGGACCACCGCGGCTGGACGGGCGATGCCTGCGGGGAGGATCGTTCGTGGGATCCCACCTGGTACGTGGCTTCGGTGTCCTCGGCCGCGGACTGGACGGTCGAGGCGGCGATTGCCTGGGAGGAGTTGGCCGAGCGGCCGCCGCGCAGCGGGGATGTCTGGGCCCTGGGGCTGCAGCGCGTGATTCCCGGCGCGGATTTTCACAGCTGGACGCGTCCCGCCTCGCCGGAGGTCTGGCCGGCGGGCTTCGGATGGCTGATGTTCCCTGGCCAACCGTGAAGGTCTTGGCGGCTTGAGCACCCTGGTTTGTACTCCGCCCGGCCGATGTTGACACCAGCCCGACACGCGAGCGAGGGACGCAACGCATTGACTCGCTTGCGCGTCGGGCTGGTGTGCATCGTCCAAGTTGAATTTTCGGATCAGCCGCCGGGCGCTAGCCCGCGGTTCAACCGGGAAAAACCGGGGGCTAGCGATCTCCGGCCAAACCGGGGGCTAGCCCATGTTTCACAGGAGTCGACGGGTGCGTCGTCGTAAACGGTTGGTTTCCAACGGCTGAAAGGGCCGATTCCCAAAAACCGTAGTGACGTAACCGTTTGGCCGTCTGAAGTTGGTGTTGGTGATTTTGGGGGGCGCGGTTTATGACAATGCGCGTTCGCACGATGGCGAGTGAGCAGGGTCATGGCCGTTCCGGAACTCGAAGTGCCGCTGGGACCGCTGTTGACGGACGACGAAGCGGCGGCGATCTTTGCCCAGGGCGAAGAGGCCGTGGTCTTTGCCCTGTTGGAACCGGCCCGGCAGTTGAAGCAAGCCGAAGGCCATTGCGCCACCGTCAGTTCGCCGGCCACGCCGTCGGGCATGACGCCCGTGCACCACAAGCCGGCCGTGAAGAAACGAGCCAAAAAAACCGGGCCGCAAGGCCGGGCATCCCGGGGCGCGCCGCGCGCCGCCGGAGCGGATCGACGAGCAAAAAACGCATCGGGCCGCCTGCTGCCCGCACTGCCAGGGACGTTGGAAGACGAAAAAGAGCCTCGTCAGCAGAATTCGTGCGTGAGTTTTGCTTCCAGTAGTGCGCCGAGATTGTGATTGAGTCCGATTTCATAGGCTTCTTGAGTGCGGAGGCCGCAGGCTTTTCTGGTGGTCCGTTTCAATTTGTTGCTGAAATCCTCGACGATTCCCGCCGATAGCTTGCCTTCGGCCCGAAACCAGTTAAGAACCAGATCTCGTTTGTCGCGAAGCATCTTGGCGACCTTCTTCATCGGCTCGATCCGGCTCCGCATGGCTCGGTTGCACCATGGGTCGAGGAACTTGCCTGCCCAACTCGGGCTCCAATACTCCCAGAAGCGCTGGAAGTCCTCCTTCATCAGATGAGCGCGCATGGATTTGAGATTGTACTGCAGCAGTTCCGCCAGCTTCACCGCCTGCTTCTCGGTCAGGTTCTCCGGCCGCTTCAGCAACACCCAGCGCGAACCGCTCAAGATCGGCTCATAGCCGTCGTCCCTCAGTTGCTTGACTTCCGCGGCCCGCACCGGGTCGATGGCCTTGCCGATCCGCTGCCTGATGTGAAAACGGTCCAGCACGTGAATGGCCTGGCCGGCCTTCTTGGCGATCACCTTCAGGTAGGCTCGCCCCATGTCGCTGCATACGAACTCCAGGGACGCCGAGCGCTCGCGCCCCAGGAAGCGGAAGAACCGCAGCAGCGTCTTGGCCCTGCGATCCGGGCCGATCCACAGCAGCCGCTTGCAGTCTTCGTCCAGTGGGTACACCACCGTCTGGTACTTGTGCGCCCGCTTCCGTGGCACTTCGTCCACCCCGATAGCCCGGATTATTCATCAACCTAACGAGTCAAGTTGCAAGGTGAAGCAGAGAAGCAGGTTGTGGCTATCTTCCCAAAATCGCCGCGCACATCAGCCGGCACGCGCTAGCGTCCGGTTCTCCCCAATTCCACCAAAACCGGACGCTAGTGCGCTTGCGGCTCATGAATAATCCGGGTTAGGGCGGCGCGCACGCAAGAATTGGATGGACCTGCCATAACGACTTGCGACGATCACGATGCACGTCATGAGTAGACCGGGCTCGCATCCGGTTCAGCGCGCCAAAGCACGACACGCGGTGACACGCGCTGGGGAGCCAGGGGCGTAAACCCCTGGAGGCGCTCCGCTAGAGTTTTCCCACGACTCGCCTGGAGGAGGAAGGATTGCCTGTGCCCCCGTCCGCCAAACACGCTGATGCGTTAGGCCACGGAAAAACTGCATCCAGAGAAGCAATCGGTGGTATGTTGTCCTTCACCGCTGTTTCACAATCAGTTTGAAAGTAAGGCGCTGTTCAACAATAAGTTGCCGAAATCACTCATCAGCCGCCGGGCGCTAGCCCGCGGTTCATCCGCGAAAGACCGCGGGCGAGCGCCCCGCGGCTGATCCACAAAACCGGTAGGTAATTGTCGTGCAGCGCCTCAACGTTCACACCCTGGTCGTAGCGTGATTCCAGGGGGTCAGGTCCATGTTTTCGGCCCGCGCGTGTTCGGATGGCGAAATCTATCGGCTAAAAAATGGAGCAGACCCTGACTCGTGAACGGTTGCGTTTGAAAGGAGGCCTTCTCGGCAGATTTCGTGGGATCTGGGAGGCGTTCGGGAAGGCCTTGATAGGCGTTGTTCAGGCATTTCAGGGCAAGAAGATTGGATGGCCAAGAATCGACCCCGACGGAGCGACCCGCCGGGGCCAGCGGGACATGCTTTCCGCCCTGGACTGGCTATCCCTTGCCGGACCACCCTTCGGGCGGTGCCCGCTCGCCAGCTGAGCCTGACTCCGTTTCAGCAGGCAAAATGCGGTGTCCGCGGCGAATTCCGCCCACGCCACTCCCGTCGGCTCCCCCATAAAGGCGGCATTCGTTCTGCACTGCCATGCCTTGAAAACGCACCCCGTCGTCCTCGAAATCACCCACAAATTCTGCTGAGTGACCGCCACGGTTTTCCCAATTTCAGGCACTTTTTCCGTGCGCGAGCCGGGACTGCACATTTTGCGTGACGGGTGAATTCGTGGAAATCAGCCGCATGATCCAGTTCCTTCTGCTGTTGGCGCCGAAGAGTCTTCGTCTGGGGCCGTGGCCGGGGGAGACCGCCGAGTTTCGCCTGCCCCTTTCCGCGAACCTGCCCTGGTTTCCGGCCATGCTCAAGGAGGCGCGAGCACTCTCGTGGGACAACGCCTGGCGAGGACCGCCGGGCGGACCAAACTAACGCCCCCGGCCCCGGTTCGTTAGTATGGTAGGTGAATTGGACGAGGCCCGACGGATGCGGCAGAAGACAGATCGAATTCTCGCTTGGCTGAAACCATCGATGGGCTGCCGTCCGCTCATTGTGGTCGGCTTGGTAGGGCTCCTTGCCGGAATAAGTTCGGCAGCGGACAAGGGGAGCCCCTCACCCTCTCGTCCCAACGTCCTTTTGATCTGCGTGGACGAGCTGCGGTGCGAGTTGGGTTGTTACGGCGTTAAAGAGATCCAGACGCCCCATCTCGACCTCCTCGCAAGGGAGGGTCGCCGCGTTGAGCGTCATTACGTGCAGGTCGCCGCCTGCGGGCCGTCGCGATGCACTTTGTTGACGGGCTATCGCGAAAACAGATCGTGGGACGTCTGAACCAAGGATCGCACGCTGGCGGCGCCGCCCTCGAAGCCGGTCTCGTTTCCCGACCTGTTCCGGCGAAATGGCTGCCGCACCGTGAGCATCGGCAAAGTGTCGCACCAGCCGGGCGGGACGCTGCCGCCTCCATTCACGGTCCACCAGGTTCCATTCAGTTGGGACGTGGCCACTGGGCCGCCGGGATCGTGGCGGAATCCCAGCCGGGCGTTTTTCGCGTATGCCGGGGGCAAGGCGTACAACCGCGTCTCGGCGGATACCAAGAACGAGCCGCCACGCTTGCCCTATGAATTGGCCGACGTGGATGACGACGGTTACCCCGACGGCCTCACCGCCGGCCTGGCGATCGAGCAGTTGCGCGCGCTGGCGAAGCGCGAGCAGCCGTTTTTGCTCGCCGTGGGCTTCTTCAAGCCCCACCTCCCGTTCAATGCTCCCAAGAAATACTGGGGTCTTTACGAGCGCGGCACGATTCCCGCCGCCCCCTGGCCGAAGCTCCCCAGGAACCTGGCGACGAGGCTGCCGCTGCATGACAGCTACGAGCCGACTCGCCATTACGATTGGCCCGACGACAAGGGCCATATCAGCGAGCAGCAGGGGCGCGCGCTCAAGCGCGGCTACTGGGCGGCGGTCAGTTACGTGGACGCGCAGATCGGCAAGCTTCTGGACGAGTACCGCCGGCTGGGTTTGGAAAAGAACACCATTGTGGTCCTGTGGGCCGATCACGGCTGGCACCCCGGCGACGACGGCATATGGGGGAAGAACACAAACTACGAGTGGGCGCTGCGCAGTCCGCTCATGATACGCGTGCCGGGCATGCCGCGGCCGGGCGAAGCTGCCCCCGGTATCGCTGAAACCATCGACGTCTATCCCACGCTCGCCGATCTGTGCGGGCTGGAGGGGGCGCCGGACGACCTGCCGGGGACGAGCCTGGCGCCGCTGGTGGCGAATCCCAGCCATCCCGGCAAGCCGGGCGCAAGGAGCGCCGTCCTGCGCGGGACAATACTGAGCAGCACGCTGCGCACCGACCGCTACCGCGTGGTGGAGGGGTCGAAACATAACACGAAGAATCAGATGCTGGTGGAACTTTACGATCACCAGAGCGATCCGCTGGAAACAGCAAACATCGCGGAGGAGAAGCCGGAGGTCGTGGCCCGGTTGCTCGCACAGTTGCACGGCGATACACCGCAGTCATGCTTTGGCAGGCCGTCATGCAGAAAATGACCACTCCCGTCCACCAACCGAACACCGTCGTGCGGATCGCGCTGACGGCTTGTCTCATGGCCACGGGGATCGGCGCGCGCGTTTCCGGATCCGAGCCCGAGGCGCTGGCGAAACCGGGACGCCAGCCAAATATCATCGTGTTCCTGGCGGACGACATGGGATATGCCGACGCGGGGTACATGGGGGGCAAGGACATCCAGACGCCCAACCTTGACAAGCTGGCGCGCGGCGGAGCGATTTTGACCTCACTCTACGTGCAGCCGGTTTGCTCGCCGACGCGCGCATGCCTGATGACAGGCCGGTACGTGTCACACACCGGCGTGTATGACGTCGTTCGCCCCAATGCCCCCTGGGGCCTGCCGCTGAAAGAGCGCACGCTCGCACACGCGCTCGGCGAAGCCGGCTATCAAACGTCCATCTGCGGCAAGTGGCACCTGGGGGAGTTTCAACCGGCGTACCAACCCACCCGCCGCGGCTTCGGCCACCAGTATGGCCCCTGGTTCGGCTCAATCGACTACTTCACGCACCAGCGCGATGGCCAACATGACTGGCACCGGAACGACCAGCCATGCCATGCCAAGGGCTACGCCACACACCTGCTGGCCGCGGAGGCATGTCGATGGATCGCTCAGTCCCAGGCGGAGAAGCCGCTGTTCCTTTATCTCCCGTTCAATGCCGTCCACGCCCCGCTCCAAGTCCCGCCCAAGTATCTCCAACCGTACGCCAAACTGCCGAGCAAGCGCCGCGCGTATGCCGGCATGGTGGCAGCCATGGACGAGGCCGTCGGACAGGTCTTCGATGCGCTTGGGAAAAAGGGAATCCTCGACAACACCCTGATCCTGTTCTCCAGCGATAATGGCGGGGCGGATCCGGGCCGGACCACCGACAACGGCCCGCTGCCCGCCGGCAAAGGCACCCTTTACGAAGGAGGCATCCGTACCTGTGGGTTCGCCACCTGGCCCGACCGCATCAAGGCAGGAATCACCATCTCCGAGCCGTTGCACACGGTCGATTGGTATCCGACGCTGGTAAGACTTGCCGGCGGAACACCGGAACAGAAATTGCCGCTGGACGGCCAGGACATCTGGCCGGTGCTCACGCAAGGGGCCCGGTCGACCCGCGAATCGCTGTTGTTGTGTGGCAGGTCGCCCGAGCAGAGAGCCATTCGCATGGGCAACTGGAAATTGATCGTTGATGCCAGCGACAAGGGAGCCAGGGAAGCGCGGAACACAACCGCGGCCAATGGCAAGATCGCTTTATACGACCTGGCCAGTGACCTGGGTGAAAAGAACAATGTCGCCGCGCAGAATCCCGACGTCGTTAAACGGTTGCATGCAAAACTCAACGAGTTGATGAAGACATCCGTCCCGCCCGCAAGTGGCGTCGCTCCCGACGTGAACACGCGAAAGAAGGCAGGCAGAAGCTGAGTTGGCAACAAGGCACGTGACGTATCACATGACCACTGCACTTCCGCCCGTGATTTGCGGAGGCGCGCTCGCGGCGCCAGCCGCGGAGGTTTCAGCGAAGCCCAACATCGTTGTCATCTACGCCGATGATCTGGGCTATGGCGACGTCCAGTGCTGCAACCCCGCGCGCGGCAGGATTCCGACGCCGCAGATCGACCGGCTGGCGGGGGAGGGGATGCGGTTCACCGATGGTCATGCCAGCACCGGCGTCTGCTCTCCTTCGCGCTATACGCGGCTGACCGGGCGCTACCATTGGCGTACCGGCAAGAAGGGAATCGTCAGTGTGTATGGGCCCCCGATGATCGTTGCCGACCGGTTGACGGTGCCGGCATATCTCAAACAACATGGCTGCCGCACCGCCGCCATCGGCAAACGGCATCTGGGCTGGAAGGGGCCTAAGTCCGGCGCCAAGATTGCGTTTGATCAGCCGATTGCGGGCGGCCCAACGACGCGCGGGTTCGACAGCTACTTCGGCCCCGATGTACCGAACTGGCCGAGGATCTTGGCGAAACGAAGAACCTCTACCGCGAACGCCCGGAAATCGTCGCCGCATTGACGGCAATGACGGACAGGATTATTTCCGATGGACGCAGTACGCCGGGCGCCCCCCAGCCAAACGACGTCAAGAATGAGAATTTGCCCGTCCGGCGGATCAAAGTAGTGATGGAAGATGCCAAATAGGCTGACCTTCCTGAACCGGGCAGGTAGCAGATCGATTCGCTCCAAGACGAGAGGACAACTTGCGAGTGGATACACGCAAGGGAGAACTAAAAATGTTTCACCAAGTCTCCGTCAGCCGACGATTGAAAATCCCAAATCTTCGTTTCCTTTCTGTTTGCGCTCCGAGGTTTGTGGTTGTTCTTGGGGTCTTGGCATATGCCGTTTGTGGTTCCGCTGCCGCACCGCGTCCCAGCTTTCTCGTCATTTTCACCGACGACGTTGGGTGGGGCGACATCCACTGCTACAACCCCCACGGCAAAATACCCACTCCGAACGTGGACCGGCTGGCAAGGGAAGGGATGATGTTTACCCACGCCCACACGCCAGCGGCTCTATGCGCACCGACCCGCTACGCCATGCTCACCGGCAATTACCCGTGGCGCGGGCGCAATCCCGGCGGTACGTGGGGTTTCAACGTCCCCTCACAGTTGAAGCCCGGTCAAAAGACCGTGGCCGGCATGTTGAAAACGGCCGGCTACCGGACGGCCATGTTTGGCAAGGCGGGCACGGGAGGATTCTGGGCCGACGCTCCCGACGAAAAACCAGGGCGCCGGCTCGCGCCCATGGAGTGGGGCTTCGACTATTCGTTCCTCATCCCACGCGGGCATCAGGCGCCCCCGAAGGCGTTTTTCGAGAACGGTGTCCGCGTCAAACTTGACTGGGATGTAAGCCAGGTCGGCCACCGCCTTCTGGATAAAGCGGTCAAGTTTCTCGACGACATCCACAATTCCGGTCAGCCGCAACCGTTTTACCTTTACTTCTGCACCGACGGCGCGCACAGCCCGTTTGTCCCGGCCGCGTCGCTCTCTGGCCAACCGCTAAAGGGCGCGACCAAGATGACGGACCACACGGACATGATCCATGAAACGGACATCCTCACCGGAAAGTTGATCGAAGCGTTGGAACAGCGCGGGCTGCTGGAAAACACACTGATGGTGTACACCAGCGACAATGGCGGGCTTCCCATGGAACGGCCGATGGGACACGACGCTGTGGCCGGGTTGCGGGGCCGCAAAGCGTTTATCTTTGAAGGCGGAACACGTGTCCCCTTTGTTGTGCGGTGGCCCGGAAAAGTCCCCGCCGGCACGGTCCGCCGCCAGCCGATTGGCACGCACGACATTGTCGCCACGGCGCTCGAGCTCGCCGGGGTGAGAGTGCCGGCAGATCAGGCTCTCGATTCGGCGAGCCTCGTACCGGTATTGCTGGGCCAACGCGACGACTCGCAGCCGATCCGCGACAGTTTGCAGGTGCAATCGTGCCCAGGACGAGGCCCACATGATGACGGCGGTACACGCGCCGTCGAGCCGGGCGAGGCGAATGGGGCCCAGTCCCAGGCGACCGAGAGAGAAGCCGGCCCGGGCGCGGCGCGCAAAGACGGCACGAAGAATGGCCGACGCGGCATCGCGCACGCGCTGTACGTCGGTGACTGGAAACTGGTGCTCAACGATGATGGCAAGGGCGTCTCGCCTTATAACCTCGCCGAGGATCTGGCTGAAAAGCACGACCTGATTGCCAGTCCTGAACAAGCCTCCCGCATCCGCCAAATGCAGAAGCGGTACGGCGAGATTCGCAAGTCGAAACGCAGCGTCGCAACCGTTGACGGCGGCGCCGAGTAGCGGCAAACCTGGGCGTACACCAGGACGGACCCGCGACTCCAAAAGCAATCCAGCAATTCTCTATCACCGAGCACAACGCCGCGACTGTACGTCGGGGTTCGAACGGCGACTACCGCGACCAAGGGTCGCGCCGTCATGCACGGGTCGGGGTCTGGTCCATTTGTCGGCCGATAACCTCGACCTCGCGCATCCGCGCTGGCCGAAAATATGGACCTGACCCCCTGGATTCGAATCATTTGGAGAATCCCATGCACCGTTTCGCATTGTCGGTTGCCCTTGCGTGCCTCTCGCTGCCCCAGTTGGCGAGTGCGTCGGACAAGAGGCCCAATATCCTCTGGCTGATTGCCGAGGACATGGGACCGCTGATCGGGTGTTACGGCGCCAAGCAGGTGTGGACGCCGCACCTTGACCGGCTCGCCGCCGAAGGAGTGCGCTACACGCATTGTTACAACGGGGTCGTCTGTTCGGCGAGCCGGTCGGCGTTCATGACCGGCATGTATGCCACCAGCATTGGCGCGCACAACCACCGCTCCCACCGCGGCGACGGCTTCCGGCTCCCTGCGGGCGTGCACGTATTGACCGACTGGCTGCGCCCAGCTGGCTATTTCACCGCGAACGTGGTCAGCCTGCCAAAGCCGTGCGGGTTCCAGGGGAGCGGCAAGACGGATTGGAATTTTGCCTACGACGGTCAGCCCTTCGATTCGGCCCACTGGAAGGATTTGAAGTCGCACCAGCCGTTCTATGCGCAGATCAACTTCCAGGAAACCCACCGAGATTTCCACGGCCCCAGGAAAACAGATCCGGCCCAGGTCGAAATACCGCCGTACTATCCCGACCACCCGGTGACGCGCGCCGATTGGGCCAGGTATCTCGATGCCGTCAGTGCGCTGGATGCCAAAGTCGGCCGCGTGCTGCGGCAATTGGCGGAGGACGGGCTGGCCGACGACACCGTCGTGATGTTTTTTGGCGACAACGGCCAGGCGCACGTCCGCGGCAAGCAGTTCTGCTACGAGGAAGGAGCCCTCGTGCCGCTGCTGATCCGCTGGCCCAGGAATCTGCCGGCGCCCGCCTGGTATAAACCCGGCACGGTGGACGAGCGGTTGGTGGAAGGGATCGACCTGGCGGCCACCACGCTGGCGCTGGCCGGCGCGGCGGCGCCGGAAAAGATGCAGGGCCGGCTGATTTGTGGGGAACCGCGGCACTATGTGTTCGCTGCGCGCGACCGGTGCGACGACACGGTGATGCGCATCCGCGCCGTGCGCGACGGCCGCTACCGGTATATTCGCAACTTCACCCCCGACGTGCCGTTCTTGGCCCCCAACGCGTACAAGGAACGGCAGTACCCGGTCTGGAGCTTGCTCAAACAACTGCACGCCGCCGGCGAGCTTACGCCCGCCCAGGAGTTTCTCTGTCAGCCGAAGCAGCCGGTCGAGGAGCTGTATGATCTCCAGACCGATCCGTGGGAAATTCACAACCTGGCCGGGCAGCCCGATCACCAGGCCACGCTGGAACGGTTCCGCGGCGTGCTGGAAAAATGGATCGAGGAAACCGACGACCAAGGCCGCGTTCCCGAAGCTGCTCGGGGCGGGCGTGGTCGCTGAAAGACGATAGGGGAAGGGAGTAGCAAGCGAAACGAATCATCCTCGGAATGTTTCTCCTGCTCGGCCTTTCTTCGTGGCAGCCGGCGGCAGCGCCATAACCGGCTGAGGCCCACCAATCCCAGTGTGCTTTACTTCACCATTGACGAGCTTGGATACTACGAGTCCTCGCACATGCGGCATCCTGCCTTACAGACGCGAGACGGCGACCGGCTAGCCGCCCAGGGACCGCGCTGCACGCAACGCCTGGCCGGTGGAAATGTGTGCGTGCCCACGCAGGGTGCCGTGCGTACCGGCAAACACACCGGACACGCCACGATCCACCACAATGGCGGCTTCGATCTGCTTTTCGGATGTTACGACCCGGACCCCGCGCACACCTGCTTTCCACGTTGCCTCATCCGCAACAGCCAAGAGGTGCCGCTGGAGGGAAATACGGGTAACCTGCTCCATGGGAAAACCTGCCGCCAGTACCGCATCCGTGAAGAGAGCCAGCAGTTCCTCCGCGACAACAAGGACCGGCCGTTTTTGGCCTGCCTGGCTTGGACGCCTTCCCACGGCCGGTTCGGTTTGCCCGAGGACGGCCCGTCGTTCTTGCTCTACAAAAACAAGCCGTGGCCGCACGACTTGAAAGTTTACGCCGCCATGGTGCATCGTGTGGACCGGCCGCTGGGCGAGATTCGCGACCTGCTGACGGAACCGGGCATCGCCCACAAGACGCCCATCATGTTTACCGGCGACAAGGGGGGCAACGCGTATCTTGCCGACCAGCAGCACCCACGCGGATTCATGGGCCCGAACGCCAGTCTGAAGGCGGGTGTCGCTTGCCGGGCGGGCCAGGGCCGTTTCTTCGAAGGAGGCTTGCGCGTGCCGGCCATCGCGCACTGGCCGGGACGCATTTCGGCGGGCGTCAGTAACCACCTAGGTTCTTTCCCAGACCTGCTACGCACGTTCGCGGAGCCGGCTGGCGCCGAAGTCCCAAGGATATCGACGGCATTTCGCTGGTGCGGGATCTGTTGGGCGAGACAAGTGCCGGCCGCAAGCAGCCGCAACACCGGTGCCTCTACTGGGAGGACCGCTACGGCGCCGCCGTCCGCGTGAGCGATTGGAAAGCGGTGCGCCGGGGAGGCGAAAAAGGGGACCCGGCAAATCTACGATCTCTCGAAGGACATCAGCGAAACCAATAATGTTGCCGGGCAGCTTCCCGAGGTGCTAGCGAAAACGAAGGCCCATGCCGCCGAAACCCACCGGCCCCAACCGCGTGGCCAGATTTATGACCGCGAACTGGGCGAGAAGGACCGCAATGATCTTCCTAACAAGCAGCGAAAGCGCGGAGACGGAAAATGACATGTGTGTCTTTGCTCTTTGCCGTGGTCGGCTTCGCGCACCCAGCGGACAAACCCAATGTCATCGTCCTGCTGACCGACGACCAGGGGTACGGTGACTTTTCCTGCACCGGCAATCCGGTGCTCAAGACGCCCCGACTGGACCGCCTTCACGACGAGTCCGTGCGGTTCACCAATTTCCACGTGGACACCTATTGCTCGCCGACGCGGGCCGCGCTTTTGACCGGCCGCTACAGCCACCGGGTCGGCGTTTGGGGAACGGTCTGCGGGCGCAACATGCTCCAAGAGGACGAGCTTACGATGGCCGACGTCTTCCGCCACAACGGTTACCGCACGGGCCACTTCGGCAAATGGCATCTCGGGACGAACTATCCCTACCGGCCGATCGACCGCGGCTTCGACGAGTGGCTCGGCCACGGCGACGGCGGCACCGGCTGCACGACCGACTACTGGGGCAACGACCGCGTGAACGACCACTACCTCCACAACGGCGCCTGGGAGGCAGAACCACGCGAAGGCTACGAGGCGGACGTGTTGTTCGACGCCGCGATGCAATTTATCCGCGACCACAAGCGGAGGCCGTTCTTCGCGTATTTAGCCACCTACAATCCGCATGGCCCGTGCAGCATCCCCGACAGGCAATGGGCCCAACCCTACAATGGCAGGCGACCGGCGTACTTCTATGCCAGTATTGCCCGTGTGGACGAAAACCTTGGCCGGCTGCGGAAGCTGCTCAAGGAGGAAGGGTTGGAAGACAACACCATCGTGATCTTCCTCACCGACAACGGCACGGCCGAAGGCGAAGGCGTGTTCAATGCCGGGATGCGCGGAAAAAAGGGCTCGCCTTACGACGGCGGGCACCGCGTGCCCTGCTTCATTCACTGGCCGGCCGGAGGACTGAACAAGCCGGCGACGGTGGACCGTCTCGCCGCGCATCTCGACCTGCTGCCAACCCTGGTTGACCTCTGCGGCCTGAAACTCCCGCGGCCGGTCACCTTCGACGGCGCCAGCCTCAAGCCGTTGCTGATCAATCCACGCGCGCCCTGGCCGGACAGAACGATTGTCCTGGGCACGGTGCCCAATTGCGGGCGCCAGGTCAAACCAGGACGGCCGCCTTTCGGCCAGAGTTGCGCCGTCATGACCGATCGCTGGCGGCTGGTGGAGAACCGCGAGCTTTACGACATGGCGAAGGATGCGGGCCAGCGGCAAGATCTGGCCGGAGAACACCCGGAGGTCGTCGAAAAATTGCGCGGCGCGTACCAGCAGTATTGGAACAGTGTCAGCGCCCGGGACCCGAGTATGCGAGGACGCCCCATCATCGGTTCCTCGCGGGAGCTGGTCACGGAACTGTGCGCGGAAGACTGGTATCCGACCCGAGAGGCGTGCCCGTGGAATCAGGGCCGGGTGGCCAAGGGAGAACGTCACTTCGGCTACTGGACGGTCCGTTTTGCCGCAGCGGGTGATTATCGCGTGGAAGTGCGGCGCTGGCCGCACGAGGCGGACGTGCCCATCGCCGGCGTCCCCGCTGCCTGGCCCGCGGCAGACGCCTTTCTCGACGGCAGTTCCGTGCGAGGCCTCCTCTACCGCGGGGCACCGCGAGCCCTGCAAGTGGCGCGCGTGCGACTGAGGATCGGTCAGAACATGCAGGAAGCAGAATTGGCAGACGGCGACAAAGTGGCCGTCTTCCTGGTCAAAGCCGTGGCCGGCCCAGCCGACATGGAGGCCGTGCTGCTGGATAAGGATGGTGCCGCGCTCTGTGGGGCGTTTTATGTTGCCGTGAGGCGCAACTAGGTGCGCAGGCCAGGATCAGGGGCTGCCAGCCCGGAGCAAAGAAAACTTTGGTCTGCTTCGTCACCCGCGGGCATACCCGAACCGCGCTGTCTGCGATATTCGGTGGGCGTCATGCCCGCATACTTCTTGAAGAAGGCTCCGAAAATGGAACTCCGGGCAAAACCAACCATGCCCGCGATCCGGGTAACGCTCAATTCCGTCTCGGCCAAGAGCTTCCGGGCCTGGTGCAGTTTTACGCGCTGGAGTTCCTGTCCGGGCGTTCGTCCAATCTGTTGCGTGAACCGCTTTTCGAAACTGGATCGTCCAACACCGAGGAACCGCACCAGGCTGCCCACGGTAAGTCCCTGGCAGGCCTCGACCTGGATCAGCCTGAGGGCGCGTTCGATGGACGCATCAGCGATGCGCTGCGTCGATTCACGGACACCGATGGCATCGCAGGGAATGAGGATGGGAGCCGCCGGAATGGCCCCGCGGCACATGATGCGGTCCAGCAGCTTCATCGCCTCGTAACCCACGCGTTCGCCGGGGGGGCGGATGGACGAGAGGGGAGGGACGTTCAGCCGGGCCACGCTGGTATCATCGACGCCCAGCACGGCGACCTCATCGGGGATAGCGAGTCCCAACGCCTGACAGGCCACGCACACGCAGCGGGCGAAATCGTCGTTGAGTCCCAATACGCCCAGCGGTTTCGGCGCGGTAGAGAGAAACTTCCGCAGGCCGGCCTCCGACGCCGCCTCTTGCATCCTGGCGTGGTCGCTGCCCACCGGATCGCACGTCAATTCGTAGCACAGCGGCTGGCGACCGGATGCGTGAATCACCCTTTTCCAGATTTTGGAACCGCAGGCGGGAACCGAGCGTGTTCTTCAGTCCCACATGAGCAATGTGCCTGTAGCCCAGCGCCGTAAAGTGGTTGACGGCCAGTTCGGCGGCGCCGGTGGCATAGACGCAAGGAATCAATTCGTGGGGCGCGTCAGCGGTCATGTTGACGATGGGCAGACCACTGGACAGCAACCACTCGGCCAGTCCTGGTTCCGTCCCAATGCAGCACAGAATGCCGTCCGGCTGCCAGCCCTGCCAGTTGGGAGGACCTTCGGGTCGCTCGAAGTGGGGGTCGCTAAAGCGCAAATCACGCAAGCTGTAGCCGCCGTGTTCATCCTGAAACTTCAGGATTCCCTCGATCAACCGATGGGAATACTCCCAGTCCCGCGGGATGGCCAGCGAGATACGGCGTGTCAAATCGGATTTCACGGAATGCAGCCTTGGGGCAAGGAAAGCGACTACGTCGAGCCTACGTCTTTCCAAGGGGGGAGCAGTCATCCTACCAGATATACGGCCCCAACGCAAAAAGTGCACTGCAACGGTGGAAAGAGGGTATCGCAGCGCGGGTGGGCCGATTGAAATGAGACGTACGGCAGGAGAACAGTCTTACTTCAGCCTGGGGTAACCGTTCACGGGCCGGGGTCGGGTCCATTTTTCGGCCGATCAACTTTACCATGTCCATAGGCGTGGGCCGAAAACAGGGACCTGACCCCCTGGAATCACGCAGCACAGGTTGCAGAATGACCCTCAAGACGCTTAGCGCCTCCATCTGGTTCTTCGTGTTGGCCGCATCAACCGCCGGCGCGGAGCCCCCCAACTTTGTGGTTCTCTATGCGGACGACGCAGGCTACGCCGATTTCGGCTTCCAGCCCAGCGTGCGCGAGGAGATGAAGCACCTGACGCCCAACATCGACTCGCTGGCCCGCGACGGCGCGCGGTTTTCACAGTTCTACATGACCGCCGACACGTGCTCGCCTTCCCGTGCGGGCATTATGACCGGGCGGTATCAGCAGCGGTTCGGCCACGATCACAATCTGCCCCCCGGCTGCCCAAAGGGCCTGCCGCGGACTGAAACGTTCGGGGCCGATCGCCTGCACGCCCTGGGCTATGAGACGGCCCTGGTAGGGAAATGGCACCTGGGCTATCCGAAGGCGTACCAACCCAACCCGCGTGGGTTCGACTGGTTTTATGGACTGCTGCAGGGGTCGCGCCCGTATTATCCCCAGGACAAAATCAGCGCGGACCGCGCCATCCAAGTGAACGGCCGACGGACTCCGGAAACCGGCTACGTGACAGACCGGCTTGGCGACGCGGCCTGCAGGTTCATCAAGGAACACCAGAACGACCCGTTTTTTCTGTTCGTTTCGTTCACGGCACCGCACGGCCCGCTCCAGCCGCGGAAGAGTGATGCTGCGCGGATTGCGCATATCAAGGAAGGCCAGCGGCGGGACTATGCCGGGCTGGTCGTCGCGCTGGACGACAATGTCGGCAAGATTCTGGCAGCCCTGAAGGAAGCAGGACTTGATGACAAGACACTGGTCGTATTCACCAACGACAACGGGGGCAGCCTGAAGAACGGGGCGAACAATTCTCCCCTCCGGGGTGGAAAAGGCTCGTGGTGGGAAGGCGGGTTCCGGGTGCCGATGGCCATGCGCTGGCCCGGTAAAATCCCGCCCGGCTCGGTCCTTGCCGATCCGGTCATTTCACTCGATTTGCTCCCCACGTTCATCGCGGCGGCCGGCGGGGTGGTCCAGCCGGAGTGGAATCTGGACGGCGTGAATCTGGTTCCCGCGATCACCGTCCAGCAGGATCGCCTGCCGGAACGCACATTGTACTGGCGTCGCTGGAACGGTGGATCGCCGGTGACCGTGATTCGCGAAGGGCGGTGGCGGCTGGTTTATGGGAAAGATCCCGCCAGACAGGCGCCCGCCCTGTACGACATCGAGGCCGACGTTGGTGAAACCAGGAACCTGGCGGCCCAATATCCGGATCGCGTCCGCGCCATGCGAGCCAAGGGGGAGGCATGGCAAAAAGATTTTCCCGGCCCGCTCTGGCGGCGCAGCGGCGCCAAGGGCGAGGAGACGGACGACGGCGACGAAGTCGCCGGCGCCGGAGATACGCAGGTTCATCACTGAACATCACCGCGGAATCGCGTGTCGAAGCCATGCCACATTGCCCGCCGCCCGGGTGGCTTTCGAGAAACGAGCCGGCGCCGGGTCGCCGTCAGCATGCAGCGAGAGGTCATGAATGATTGACAAGCGAAACGTCCGGTTCGTCACGATGAAGACCAGCGCGGTGCTCCTGGCGCTTTGCCTGGCGTTGGCGGGCGCTATGTCCAACGCCCAATCCCTGAACATTGGCGACCCCGCGCCGAAGTACGCGCCGGCCGAAGTTTTGCAGGGCGAACCAGTCGTGACCTTCCAGGAAGGCAACCTGTACATCCTTGACTTCTGGGCTACCTGGTGCATTCCCTGCCTAGAAAGCATGCCCCATCTCGAGCAGCTTCACAACGACTTTCAAGGCAAGAACGTTGTTGTCATTGCGCAGAATGTTGGGGAGAAAAGAGACGAGGTCGTCGCTTTTCTGAACGAACACCCGCAGGGAACGATGCGGGTTGCCGTGGACACCGAAGCGGGGGGCGTCTATGCCGCCTGGCTTAAGACCGCCGGCGCCGACGGCATCCCCACCACGTTCGTGGTGGGAAAACAGGGGACGGTCCTCTGGATTGGCCACCCCCAGGAACTGACTCCGGAATTGCTCAGCGCCATGCTCGACGGCAGTTTCGACGTCGCCGCCGCCAGGAAAGCCCATGCGGCCGCCCGCGAGGAACAGCAACGGTACGCTGAAGCGGAGAAGCGCTACGAGAGCCTGGAAAAGAAATACCAACGCGCGCTACGGCGGAAGAGTTGGGCGGCAGCTCATGAGCTGGCGGACAAGATGGCTGAAGTGTTCGCGGACACGAATAACCTGCACTGGTACCTGCCCCACTTTGGCGGTTCGGTCGATTGTCCCGCGCAGGCGTTGCACCTGAAGGCGTTCCTCAAGGAAAAGAACACGGGCCAGGCCATCCAGACGCTGGAGAACATGTCCAGCTACTGCCGTGGGAACATGGACGTGCCCGAGCTTCAGGACTACATCATGGCGGACGGTCTCCTGCTCGTCCAATACACCGCCAAGGTGATCAACGATCTGGATGTTTCTGGGGAAAAGTACCGGGAACGCTTGGCCGGCGTCCGGGCGACCATCGACCGCTTACTGATTTGGGACAGTAGCAGACACGAGGGGGGCGAGCGAGAAAGGGCAATCATAGAAATCTGGTCGCCGGGCTTTCTGGATTCGTACCTGACGGTGCTGCGCGAGACGGGGAGTGTGAAAGGTGGAATTGCTTTACTCGAAAGACGGCGCGCAATCATAAACAAGCGGCTGGAACGCCAGGCGGATCCGATCGTGAAAACAATGCTGGTCCAGACCGAAAAAGACCTGGACAGAGCGATTCATAGGTTGCATGAACCAGGCGATTCTCCAAACGGGCAGTAAGCGATCCCCCCCCGGCCTGACTATGCTGGAGTATCGTACGGAATCGGTTTCCAGGCAACCGTGTTCACCTCAACCCGGGTTGCAAGATGACGCCTAAGAATCCTGGCAGTTTTGTCTGTTTCTTCTTGCTGCTGGCCGCATCAACTGTGGCGGCGGAACAACCGAACTTCGTCGTCATCTTTTCCGACGACGCAGGCTACGCCGATTTCGGCTTCCAGCCCGACGTGCGGAAGGAGATGAGAAACCTCACGCCGAATATTGACACGATTGCCCGGGACGGCGTCCGGTTTACGAACGCCTACATGTCGGGTTGCGTTTGCTCCCCGTCCCGGGCAGGTCTGATGACAGGCCGCTACCAACAGCGATTTGGCCACGAAAACAATGTCCCGCCCGGAGAACAGAATGGCCTTTCGCTCGCCGAGACGTTTGGCGCGAAACGTCTTCAAGATGCGGGGTACAAGACGGGCCTCGTTGGCAAGTGGCACTTGGGATATCCCGAGGAGTTCCAGCCAAATCAGCGCGGCTTTGACTGGTTCTACGGGCTGCTGCAGGGCTCGCGATCGTACTATCCTTACAAGGACCCTTCGCGGGACAGGGTGATCCAGGAGACCGGCAAGCCGACGCCGGAAGCCGGTTATGTCACTGACCGGTTTGGCGACGCGGCCTGCCGGTTTATTGAAAAGCACAAGGAAAAACCGTTCTTCTTGTTTGTATCGTTTACCGCGCCGCACGGCCCGCGAGAACCACGCAGAAGTGACCGCGGCCGAATCGCCCACATCGCGTCCGTCAAGCGCCACGATTATGCCGGACTGATCGTGGCTCTGGATGACAACGTCGGCAAGATTCTGTCGGCGCTGAAAAAGGCCGGCGTAGAGGACAAGACGCTGGTTGTCTACACCAATGACAACGGCGGCTCGCTGAAGGTGGGAGCCAACAACTACCCGCTCCGCGGCGGCAAGGGAGGGCTCTATGAAGGGGGCGTGCGCGTGCCCTGGGCCATGCGCTGGCCGGGCAAGATTCAACCCGGCTCGGTCATTGACGATCCAGTCATCGCCCTCGACCTGATACCGACGTTCTTAACCGCCGGGGGTGGAAAGGTTGATCCGGCCTGGAAGCTGGATGGCATCAGCCTGACCGACCGTATTACGGGCCGCGAGCAGGCACTGCCCCAGCGCACGTTTTACTGGCGGCAACATGGATCGCGCGGTTCGATCGCGGTACGCGACGGTGACTGGAAGCTGGTCTACCCAAGGAAGGAGGAAAACGCGCAGCCGCAGCTGTACGACTTGCGCGAGGATATTCGTGAAACGAAGGACCTCGCCGAAGAAAATCCGGATGTGGTCAAGTCGCGCCTGGAGAAACTGGCGAAGTGGGAAAGCCAACCGGAGGAGCCCCGCTGGGGCCCCGGCCACCGGAAGTAGGCGCCGCAGATCTATCCTGGTCAAGTGTAAGCCCCAAGACGGTACTTAAGGCATCCGATGCGAGCATCGCTGTGGATCGTGGTGTTGCTTGCCAATATCGTCGGGGGTGGCTTGCGCGCCGGCGCAGCAGCCGATCGTCCCAATGTCATCGTATTGCTGGCGGACGATCAGCGGGCGCAGGATCTTGGCCTGGCCGGCCACCCCGTGCTCAAGACACCGAATATCGACGCGCTGGCCCACCGCGGCACGTATTTTTCCGAAGCGTTTGCAACTTCCCCGATTTGCACCCCCAGCCGCACCTGCATCTTGCTGGGTGAGTACGAACGCCGTCACGGAGTGACGTTCGGGTCACGATCCGCCCTGACAAGCCGTGCCTTTGGACGGACCTACCCGATGGTCCTGAGAGAGGCCGGCTACTTTACCGGGTACGTGGGAAAGAACCACACGCCGATCGGAAAGTCGGCCAAGGGTGTTGGCTACGTCAGCGGCGTGATGGAAAAGGGATTTGACTCCTGGTACGGCGCGCACGGCCATCTGGGATTTTATCCCAAGAAATCGCACAAGATATTTGCCAGTGCCCAAGCGGACACGCAAGTTGAGATTTTGGAGGAAGGCGCGCTGTGCTTTCTCGGCCACAGTGAAGAGTGCCTCGCCGATTCGAAGAGGTTTCTCGCAACTCGGCCCAAAGACCAGCCTTTTTGCCTGCTGGTGAACTTCAACGTGCCCCACGGCAACGGCACCGGTTCGATGAAAATGCTCCCCAGCGATCCGGAACTGTACCGCACGACCTACCAGGATCAGATGGAACGGATGCCGATCCCCTCGAGCTATGTTGCCGCTAAGGATATCACGACCCCCAAGATCCCCAGCAACGTTTACAACGGCCGCTACATCCCCAGCTACGACTACGTCAAAACCCCTGCTTCTTTGCGGCAGCGCGAAATGCGCGAGTGCCAGACGATTAGCGGCATCGACAGGATGGTCGGCCACATTGTGGATGAACTAGAGCGCCAGGGCATTGCCGACAAGACAATCATCGTCTACACCTCCGATCACGGCATTCAGCACGGCGAGTACGGCCTTGGCGGCAAAACGCTGCTCTACGATCCATCTCTCAGGGTTCCGCTCATCGTGTGTGATCCTCGGATGCCCAAGGAAAGGCTTGGTGCCCGAGTCGAACAGATGGCCTTGTCCGTGGACATCGCACCGACGCTGCTGGAACTCTGCGGGGTGGAACCGCCGGCCGGAATCCAGGGACGCAGCCTGGCGCCCTTGATGCGGGGCGAGGCGGCCGCGTGGCGCGAGGACTTCTTCTGCGAGAACATGTTCACAGGGCAGAACTATCCGCGCATCGAGGGAGTCCGCAGCAGGCAGTGGAAGTATATTCGTTACTTCGATCATCAGAAGAACCAGGCCTACCAGGTTAGCCTGTCGGCCTCGATCCAAGGTGAAAGGCCGATCTATGAAGAGCTGTTCGACCTGGTGAAAGACCCAGACGAAAAGACGAACCTCGTCGCGGATCCAACCTATGCCGACACGCTCGCCGTTATGGCTCGGCGATGCCAGGCGCTGGTGACGGAACTCCGTGGCGATGAGCCGCCGGACACTTACACGGTCAATCACAGGGTTCGCATTCCCCGCTGACATCGTCAATCTCATCGTCCCTTAGGCGCTGTTCCACAATACGTTACCGAAATCACTCATCAGCCGCGGGGCGCTAGCCCGCGGTTCATCCGCGAAAGACCGCAGGCTAGCGCCCCGCGGCTGATCCACAAGACCGGTAGGTAATTGTCGTGCAGCGCCTTAGTGCTTGCGATTGAGGAGTAGCCAACATGAAAGAATGGTGCAGACACCCTGGCTTGGCAATACGACCGTGGATTACAGGCGCCGTTGTGCTGGCAATCGCAGTCCTGATCGGCCATCCAGGCATTGCCCAGGCCGCCGATCCCACGAACTTCGTCATTTTCCTCAGCGACGACCAGGGTTGGGGCGACCTGGGCAGTTATGGCCACAAGGAAATCCAGTCACCGAACATCGACAAGTTTGCCAAGGAGGGATTGCGCTTCACGCAATGCTATGCGGCCAGTGCGTTCTGTTCGCCGTCGCGGTCGGCCATTCTGACGGGGCGCACACCGTACCGCAATGGTGTCTTCACCTGGATACCGGAGGGAAACCAGGTCCATCTGCGCACCAGCGAAGTGACCGCCGCCACGCTGCTGAAGAACGCCGGTTACGACACATGCCACGTGGGCAAATGGCACCTCAACGGCAAGTTCAACTCTCCGCAGCAGCCCCAACCGAACGATCACGGTTATCAATGGTGGCTGGCCACGCAGAACAACGCGCGGCCCAGCCATAAGAACCCCAGGAATTTCGTCCGCAACGGCCAACCGGCCGGGCCCCTTGAGGGTTACAGCGCCGTGCTGGTCGCCGAGGAGGCGATCCGCTGGTTGAAAGAGCACCGCGATTCCTCCAAGCCATTTTTCTTGACCGTGTGGACGCACGAGCCGCATAAGCCCATTGAGCGCTCGCCGGAGTTCATGGCCAAGTACAAGAACATGCACAATGAGGATCTTCGCCAATATTGCGGAAACATTAGCCAGCTCGATCACGCCTTCGGCATGTTGATGGAGACGCTCGACGAGCTGAAGCTGGCCGATGACACGTTTGTCTTTTACACTTCCGACAATGGCCCGGAGGGCAGAGAGCAGAACGGACAACTGACTGGCCGCAGCCGAGGATCCACCGGCGGACTCCGCGGCCGCAAACGCGACGTTTACGAGGGAGGCATCCGCGTTCCAGGCATCTGCCGCTGGCCCGGCCACGTTCAACCGGGCACGGAAACCGACACCCCGGTGGTTGGCAGCGACCTGTTTTCGACGGTGCTGGACATCGCGGGGGTCGAACCGCCGAAAAAGGTGATTGACGGGGTTTCCATGCGGCCGGTCTTTGAAGGAAAGCCACTCTCGCGCCCCATTCCCCTCTACTGGCGGTGTTACATCGCGCATGGTCCCAAGACGGCCATGCGCATTGGCGACTGGAAGATCCTGGCCGACGAACGGCTGACGCAATTTGAACTCTACAACATCAAGGAAGACCCGCGGGAAACGCACGATCTCGCGGCGAGGGAACCGGAAAAGCTGGCCGAGATGAAAGAGGAGCTCATGGCGCTCAATGCCGAAATCGAGGCGGAAGGCCCCGGATGGTGGAAGAACTACGACGGCAAGCCGAAACGCGATTAACCCGCGCCGCGGCGACCGCGGCGCTGTCCAGCCCCGGCGGCGAACCCTCGACGCCCGTACGAGTTTCACACGCCTGGACCAATAACCATGCGACGCACTTTTCTGCTCCACCTTTTTCTGCTGCCGTTTCTGGCGCTGCCGGCCATAGGCGGGGCCGCCGATCGATTGGCCGGCACGCGGCCGAATATCGTGGTGGTGATGACCGACGACCACGGCTACGCCCCCGTGGGACGGCACGGACATCCGTGGATTCAGACGTCTCATCTCGACGAACTCTACGACACGAGTACCCGCTTTACGCGGTTTCTCGTCAGCCCGACCTGTTCTCCGACGAGAGCGGCCCTGATGACGGGACGGCACCCCATGCGAAATGGAGTGACCCACACGATTCTGGAGCGGGAACGCATGACGCTCAGTGCGACCACGCTCCCCCAGGTACTGAAGCAGGCCGGCTACAAGACCGCCATGTTCGGCAAATGGCACTTGGGCGACGAGGAGCCCTATCAACCGCACAAACGCGGTTTCGATGAGACGTTTATCCATGGCGGCGGGGGAATCGGGCAGGCTTATCCGTGCAGTTGCGCCGATGCGCCGAACAACTCCTACTTCGATCCTGTGATCCGGCATAATGGCGCGTTCGTCAAAACGCAGGGATTTTGCACGGACCTGTTTTTTACGGCGGCCCTCGGCTGGATCAAGAAGGTAAAACTGGACGATGCACCCTTCTTCGTCTATCTTGCCACCAACGCGCCTCACCGCCCCTTCCTGGCCCCCCCCGAAAACACCCAACGGTACCGCAAGTTGGGCTTCGACAAGGACACCGCCGGGTTCTACGGCATGGTGGAGAACATTGATGAGAACATGGGGCGACTGCTGGAGAAATTGAAGGCGTGGAAACTGCTGGATAACACCGTGGTGATCTTTCTATCGGACAATGGCATGACCCCCGGCGGCGGGACGGTCCGCAAAGCGGCCCACAAACCGCTCGGCCGAGACGCCAACGGCAAGGACATGCGCCCCTACAATGCCGGCATGAAAGGTTTTAAGGGAAGCCCGGACGAAGGAGGTGTGCGGGTGCCATTCTTTGTGCGATGGGATGGCCACATCACGTCGGGACGCGATATCGATCGCATCGCGGCCCATATCGACCTCCTGCCAACACTGGCCGAACTCGCCGGCGCCCAGGGTCCCAAGGGGCAGGTCGAAGGCCGCAGCCTGGTTCCGCTCATCGAAAATAGCAAAATCGACTGGCCCGACCGTTATCTATTCACGCACACGGGACGTTGGCCGAAGCGTGCCAATCCAGACGAGTATCAGCGGAAAGAATTCGCGGTGCGTAATCAGCGGTATCGGCTCGTGGGAGATCGTTTGTACGACATGGAGCGCGACCCCGGTCAGGAGCGGGACGTGAGTGGAGCCCATCCGGAAGTCGTCAAAGAGATGCACACCGCGTTTGACGCCTGGTGGCAAGAAACCCGGCCCATGATGGTCAACGAAAAAGCGCCGAACTCACCCACCAAGCCCTTCCATGTGCTTTACATTAAGCAAAAGGCGGAAACCGGCATTCCAGCATGGGAGCCGCCGGCATTGTAATTAGGTGGTCCCAGCGCCGCATCCGGCAATACCAGGTCGGCCTGGATCCTTGTGGCTGATGCATTTCTACATTCCTTGATATCGAGACGCTTCCCATGAATGATTCGCGAAAACAAATAGTGATGGCTGGCATTCTCGCCGCATCTATGACCTGCCCTTTCGCCGCACTGGCCGCCGAGGGGAATTCTCAAGGTCCGCGAGAAAAGACCGGTTCCGCGCTGCCATTGGATGTCACCGCGGAGCAGCAGGCGCGGCGCATGGCCTGGTGGGACGAGGCGACATTCGGCATGTTCATTCATTGCGGTGTCTATTCCGTCGCGGGGGGCGAATGGAAGGGTAAGGGCTATGGCAAGGAGCAACGCGGCTCGAGCGCGGAGTGGCTGAGGTATCAGGCGCGTATTCCCAAGAAGGAAGTCGTCACGCTGGCGGAGCAATTCAATCCGGTCCAAATCGGCGCAGAAGCCTGGGTGCTCTTGGCCAGGAAAGCGGGTATGAAGTACATCAACATCACGGCAAAACACCACGATGGCTTCGCGCTTTGCGACTCCAAAGTCAGCGATTTCGACGTGATGGACGCCACCCCTTTCAATCGCGACATCCTCAAGGAACTGGCCGAGGCATGCGGCAAGCACGGTCTGAAGCCGGGATTCTACTATTCGCACAACGTGACTGGAGGCAGCGCGGACTGAAGCGCGGCAGCGAGTTGGGTCCAGCCGACCAGAAATACAGGAAATATGTTCTGGACCAACTGGAAGAGTTGCTGACGAATTACGGGGACGCAGCCTGTCTTTGGTTTGATTCAGGCAGTGCCAAGAATCGCACCTCCAATGAGATGCATTGCCGTCGTGTACGGGCCTTGCAGCCCGCCTGCATCTCAGCGGCCGCTTGCACCCAGGGGGAAATCTCAGCGATTACGCCACGCCCCAGGACCGCTCCATTGTTTCCGAGAAGGCGGATCGGTTCACCGAAGCCTGCATGACCACGCGACTAACTGGGGCTATTACCGCGATGACAACCACTGGCCGAAGCACGACGACACGATTTGCCTGCTGTGCCTGAGCGTGGCCCGGCACTCGAGTCTTCTGCTGAATATCGGGCCGCGTCCCGACGGCACGTTCTGCCCGGACGAGGTGGCGCTGCTGGAGCACTTTGGGCGCTGGATGGCCGTGCATGGCGAAGCGATTTGCGGCACCCAGGCGAGTCCGTATAACGGCGATTTTGCCTGGGGCACGGTCACCCAAAAGAACAATGTGCTCTATCTGCAAGTCCTGGACGCGCCCGCTGGTCCCCTGGTTGTGCCGGGCGTCCGCGGAAAAATCCAGGCCGTCACCTTGCTTTCCACTGGAAAAGCACTGCCGGTCGAATCCACGGATCAAGAAATCCGCATTCGCTACGCGGCGCCCGAGCGCAAAGAAAGCGGAGCATCCTCGATCGAAGTGGTCCGCGTCGAGTTCGAACAGACGCCGCACATTGACGCCAGCGCCCAGGCGCGTTACCAGTGGAAGGTGCCGAATCGCGGTCCGGAGGGGATCAATATGCCTTACCAGAAATGGATCGTCGACAGGAACTAGCCAGCGCTCCGTGGAGATGCCACCTTGCAACCGAGGAGAATCATGCGAAACGTGTGTCTGCTGACCGCAGTCGTCTGTTGCACTGTATGCTGCGCGCGGGCGTCTGCCGCCGAAAAGCCCAACGTGATCCTTATTCTTGCGGATGATCTCGGTTGGAAGGATGTAGGATACGCGGGAGCCGAGTTCTTCGAGACGCCGAACATTGACAAGCTGGCGGCGCAGGGAATGAAGTTCGACTCGGCCTATTCCGGGCGACCAAACTGCTCGCCAACGCGTGGGTGCCTGATGTCCGGAACTTACACGCCGCGCCATCACATCTATACACCGGGCGGTCGCTCCAAAGGCAAGACGGCGTACATGCGACTGCTCGTACCGGCGCGTGGCCTCAAGAAGAAGAACCTGGCCGCGAAAGCTGAAGCCCAATTCCCCGTCAGCAACTCGCTGAATCCATCTTACGTCTGCATCCCGGAGGTCCTCAAACCCGCCGGCTACGCCACGACGCGGCTCGGCAAGTGGCATCTTGGCAACGACACGCAGGGGTTCGACGTTAGCTCGTCGGACGGCAAGCGCGGGCCGAACGGAGATTGTTATGGAGTGGTTGGTGTCACGAAACAACTCACGGATCGCGCTCTGCGATTCATCGAGACCAATCGTGAGCGGCCGTTCTTTGTGTATCTCTCTTTCTGGCATGTTCACGCCCCGCACCAAGCCGCCCCGCATGCAGTCGCCAAGTACCAGTCGAAGCTGAACAACATCCCGCGTGAGCGGCGGCGGAACTTCGATCCCGCGTACGCGGCCCAAGTCGAGGCCGTTGACATATCGGTTGGTCGCGTGATGGCGAAGGTGGACGAACTAGGCCTTGGCAAGAACACGCTGATCATTTTCACCAGCGACAACGGCGGCACGAGCCGATGCTCGCAACTCGCTCCGCTGCGCGGGGAGAAGGGATCGCTTTTCGAGGCCGGAGTGCGGGTTCCGGCCTGCATGCGCTGGACCGGCGCCATTCAACCCAATTCGATCTGTCACACACCGATCACGAGCGTGGATTTTCTGCCGACCTTCGCCAGCCTTGCGAGCGCGACACTTCCCACGTCGCAGCCCGCGGACGGCGTGGATCTATCGCCGCTGCTACGGGGCAAACCAATCGCCGAGCGGAGCATCTTCTGGCACTACCCACTCTATCTCGAAGGGGAAGGTTTGACGATCCACCTTCCCGGCGGCAAGACCTACTCGTGGCGGGGAGTTCCCGCCGCCAGTCTGCGGCGCAGCGATTGGAAACTCATCAAGTTCTTTGAGGACGACAGCGTGGCGCTCTACAACCTGAAGGACGATCCGGGCGAGAAGAAAGATCTCTCCCAGGCGATGCCCGCCCAGGCGGCCGCCCTGCGCAAGGAACTTGAAGCGTGGATCGCCAACACGCAAGCTCCCGTTCCGAAGCAGCGCAATCCGGAGTGTGTGTTGGAATCGAACACTCGCCCCCCTCGGGCAGAGAAGGCAAGGAGACAACGGGAAAGCGGGAGGACCAATGAAACGAATCATCCCCACGCTGCTGCTGGCGATTGGGCTGGCAACCCATGGCATGGCGGACGAGCAAGGCCAGCAGGACAAACCTAACATTGTCCTTATCCTGGCGGATGACCTGGGCTATGGCGACGTGCAGTGCCTCAACCCGAAGTGGGGGAAGATTCCCACCCCGAATATCGATCGGTTGGCGGCCCAGGGAATGACATTTACCGACGCGCACTCGAATTCCTCGGTCTGTACTCCGACGCGGTACGGCTTGCTCACCGGTCGATATAGTTGGCGAACCCGTCTCCAGGAGGGAGTGTTACCCAACACCCGCCAGCCGCTGATCGCCAAGGATCGGCTGACGCTTGCTGGCATGTTCAAGAAGCTGGGTTACGACACCGGCGCGGTTGGCAAGTGGCATCTGGGCTGGAATTGCCGCTACAAGGCCGATGGAAGTCTTGATCCGACACAGCCAATCGGCGAAGGCCCCATCACGCGCGGGTTTGATTGGTATTTTGGCACGCTGTTCGACCCTGGCTGTTTCATGGAAAACGACCGCTTGATCGGAGCCGAGTCTCTGATCCGCGCTGAGAAGGGAAAGTGTGCTTTTGCGCGCACGGCCGTGCCGGATTGGCAGGACGAGGACATGTTGCCGACGTTCACGAACAAGGCTCGCGAGTACATCCGCCGCCAAGCGGGAAAGAAACGGCCGTTCTTCTTGTACCTTGCGATGACATCGCCCCACTGGCCCATCGTCCCCACCCCCCAGTGGCGCGGCAAGAGTGGCCTGGGAGCTTATGGTGATTTCGTGATGGAGACGGACGCGATGGTGGGGCGCGATCTCGCCGCCGTGGAGGAGACCGGGATCGCCGATAACACCCTGGTTCTGTTTACCAGCGACAATGGCTGCACCCCCGGCCACAACGTCGCGTCTGGAATGGAAAAACAGGGGCACTATCCCAGCGCCAACATGCGCGGACATAAGTCGGATGCTTGGGACGGCGGACATCGGATACCGCTCATGGTCCGCTGGCCGGGAATGGTGAAGCCCGGTTCAGCGTGCGGGCAGTTGGTTTGCCTCAATGATCTCATGGCGACGTTCGCGGCCGCCACGGATTTCGCCTTGCCGCACGACGCCGCCGAGGATAGCGTCAATTTCCTGTCGTTGCTTCAAGGGGGCCATCAGCCGACGCGCAGCGCACTTGTGCACCATTCCATCGCGGGCAAATTCGCCATTCGCGACGGCCAGTGGAAATTGATCCTCTGCCCCGGCTCCGGCGGTTGGTCCGCGCCGAAGGATGCGGCAACCCGCAAACAGAAACGCCCGGCGGTGCAGCTTTTCAACATGGACGCGGACATCGGCGAGCGCCAGAACCTCCAGGCTCAACACCCGGAAATCGTCCAGCGACTGACCGCGGAGCTCCGACAAATTGTCGAGGATGGCCGCAGCACACCTGGGCCCAAACAAAAGAACGATGCCGCCGTGGATATATTCAAGAAACGCCAGTAGAGGAAGTTCAGGCTTCAGACGCTACCTCGTACCAGTGAGATTGCCGATATGAAACATCCTTTTGCCGTGCTGATGCTCCTTCTTATGCTGGCCACCTGGTCTGGCGCGGCGGAACCCAGTCCTGGCGCCGAAGGCAAGCCCAACATTGTCCTTATCCTGGCGGACGACCTGGGTTGGACGGACGTCGGCTGCTATGGCAGCCGATATTATGAAACGCCTCATATCGACCGCATGGCGGCGCAGGGGATGCGTTTCACCGATGGCTACACCTGCGGCGCCAACTGCCAACCCACGCGCGCGGCGCTGATGAGCGGCCAATACGCTCCACGAACGGGCGTCTACACCGTCGGCGGCATCGATCGCTTCAACTGGCAAAGCCGACCATTGAGGCCGGTGAACAATGTCGTGTCGCTGCCATTGGACAAGATCACTGTCGCGCAGTCGCTCAAAAAGGCCGGCTACGCCACCGCGATGTTCGGCAAATGGCACCTGGGAGACGAAGGGGGACACCATCCTGCAAAACGCGGTTTTGATGAAGCCATCGTTTCCATGGGAAGACACTTCGATTTCCATACCAATCCCAAAACGGCCTGCCCGAAGGGCGCCTACCTGGCCGACTGCCTGACGACTAAGGCAGTGGACTTCATCGACCGGCATCAACATGAGCCATTCTTTCTTTACCTCCCTCATTTTGCCGTTCACGTGCCACTGGAGGCCAAACCAGACTGGATCAAGCACTTCGCGCAGAAGCCGGGCGTCGGTGGCCACCACAATTCCACGTATGCGGCGATGATCTCCAGTGTGGACGAAAGCGTCGGACGCCTGCTGGCCAAGCTCGATGAATTGAAGCTGAGCGAACGTACCTTGGTGATCTTTACGAGCGACAATGGCGGCGTTGGCGGATATGAGCGGGAAGGAATTCATGGCAAAGTGATCACGGACAACGCTCCGCTGAAAGGGGGCAAGGGAATGTTCTACGAGGGGGGGATTCGAGTTCCCTATATCTTTCGCTGGCCTGGCCGCATCGAGGCCGGCTCCACCAGCTCTGAGCCGATCAACAGCGTCGATCTTTATCCAACCCTGTTGGAATTGGCCGGCGCGGCAGCGCCCACCAACTATCCTTTGGATGGGACGAGCTATTTGGCTTTGCTCAGCGGTGGCGCCAGAGCCAACCGCCCCCCCCTCTTCTGGCATTTTCCTGGTTACCTCTGAGGTTTTGCAATCTTTCAGGTCAATCCTAATTGAGTCATTACGTGTTCCTTGTCTTGAAGTTTTTCGGTGACTTGATCGATGGCCCACGAAAGGGTCGCGCGAAGAGTCTCGTGCATCA